>ERZ791736.133-NODE-133-length-29451-cov-6.508709_pt1 | contig 29451 bp, 32 predicted proteins | sample MGYA00509940_ERZ791736 | MGnify/ENA primary metagenome ERZ791736 (study PRJEB30046, sample SAMN00792014) | human gut metagenome | study: EMG produced TPA metagenomics assembly of the A metagenome-wide association study of gut microbiota in type 2... | reverse complement strand
TAAACCCTTATAGGGTTAAAGAAATACCGCCCGTTTTACGGGCGGATATTTATTATAATCTTTTATTCTTTAATAAATCTATAATTTGTCTAAAATCTTTTCCTGTAAAGAAATATTTTTCTGCTTTAGTAAATGGCATTTTATTTTTCAATTTGCTGTGACATATCTATTTTAAATCTACATTCTTTGAAATTTACAAGAAAAAGGAGAATACAAAATGACTAAAAAGAAGAAAAATTATAATGAAAAAGCACCATACTTAGTAAAAAAAGCACGAGTAAAAAACAATAGACCTATGTGTCCTAAATGTAGTAAATGCCTAGACAAATCTTTTTGCTATCACAGAAGGAATCTTAAACTAATGAATAAATGTCCAGATTGTCATAATTGTTCCGATAACAAGCATTGTAATAAATTATATATATCAGAGAAATATAGTGTAACAATTGTAGTAGGAGTTGATGAAGAAACAGGTATTCCTATAGAAACGCAACGAAAAGAGTCGCAAAAATATGTTGATAGTGTTAAAATGCTTTTGGGTGATTCTATCAACGAATATACAAGAGAAGAAAAATCGTTAAATCCTTAGAAAATACTAAGGAATGACGTAGAAGGAATAATAAGACTGAAAAGCTAGTTTTTTCTAAAATTATGTTCTGAAATTGAAATAACGTATGAAGCGTTTGATATATAAGAGGTTGACGAAGTGAAAAACAAGTCGCCTCGACCATAAGTATAAAGTGGTAAGAAAAATCTTACCACTTTTTTATCTCACTAAATTAAACAATTCTTTTATATCTTCTACAATCAACTTTCCCACTTAAATAATTAGACAATTTTTCGCCATTTATTAAAGACTCTTTTTGCATTTTTGAAAGAGTTTTTATTTGATATTCTAATTTACAAGCCAAAGATTTATCTTTACTTTTCCAAGCAGATTCAAGTTTTACAGCATTATGTGATTTTGTATATTTTGCACCATTTTTATCTTTAGTTAAATGCTCATTTATTCTTTTATTTAAATCATTTGTCATTCCAGTGTAAATTGAATTATCTGCACACCTTAACATATATGTATAATACATTTTTTCACCAACTTTTAATAAATTGTATCATTAAAAAAATCAATAAGCAATAAAAAAGCATTGTAAATAATACACAATATGTGATATATTAAAGAAAATTTTATTCAAAAAATATTTAATTCTTGAAAGGAAATTTATGAATTTAGAAATTTTTAATCTTTTAGGTAATGAAACTAAAAATTTTGTATCAAGTTTCGTTAATGAATTAGCAAAAGCTTTAGATAAGGGGAATAATATGAATATAGGGGTAGTATATGGTTTAGACAATGAAAAAATAACATTGCTGAATCCTGAAAATGGAAAAGAAGAAGATATATACATATATACAACTGAAAATGAACTGGAGAAATTACATAATCATGGAATTTATGAAAATATATATAAAATGAATAAATTAGATTTTTATAATCTATACTCAGGTCAAAAAGTACAGTTAAATGGAGATAAATGTGAGTTATATAATGGAGAAATAGATATAAAAAGTGATGATGCTTGGTACAAATTAGATGATTTGTATGGAGTATTAAGAGACAACGAAAATACTAATTTTGTAGTGCAAAAAATAACTGATGATAAAATTTATTTAACACATGAAAATGGAAGTGGTTCAATATATACATATAAAGAATTATATCCAGACTTTAATGTTGGAGATATAGTAAAAAGAGTAAATGGAAAATATATAAAATAGGTGAAAAAATGAGCAAAAGAAAAACAAAAAAATTAATTACAAGTATAATATTTTTAATTGCAATAATTACAGGAGTTTATTTCGGAAATATCGAGCTAGATGAAAATGTATTAGATAATACAACTCAGGAAGTATCTTATAATTTAGGCGAAATTCCAGAATACAATGGAGAAATATATGTAACAATAAATAATAATATTCCAAATTTTGAACAAAGTGATTTAACAAATGAATGCTTTGAAAAATACAGCAAATTAGACAAACTGGGTAGATGTGGAGTTGCGTATGCAAATTTAGGAAAAGATACAATGCCAAAAGAAGGAGAAAAAAGAACATCAATTAGTCATATATATCCATCTGGTTGGCAAAGTGTAGAGTATAATGGAAAAAGCTTATATAATCGTTGTCATTTAATAGCATATAGTTTATCAGCAGAAAATGCGAATAAACAAAACCTTATAACAGGAACCAATTATTTTAACACAAGCGGAATGTTACCATTTGAAACAAAGGTATTAAACTATTTAAAAGAAAATGAAAATAATCATGTACTATACAGGGTAACTCCAATATTTGAAGGAAACAATTTAGTGGCAAGTGGAGTACAAATAGAAGCACAGTCTGTAGAAAATAAAGAAATATGCTTTAATGTGTATATTTATAATGTACAACCAAATATAGAAATAGACTATAGCATTGGTTATAGTAAGTTAAAACAATAAAATCACATTACCTGCTTAATTTGAATAAATTATAGCAGGTGATTTTTTATGAGTATTGTTCCAACAAATCAAAAATACTATTATTCACTAATGATGAAAAACATACAAGAATTAAAAAGTAAATACAATTTTTTAGAAGTAGGAAATATAGGCTTTAGTACACTTGGAAAACAGCTTTCATACATAAAAATAGGAACCGGAAGAAGAAAGATAATGTATAATGCAGGAATGCATGCAAATGAGTATATATGTTGTATTTTTCTTATGAAATTTGTAGAAAACTTTTGTCAAAGCTATGTTCTAAATAGTAGAATATTTGGTCAAAATGCACGAAAATTATTTAATAATGTTTCTTTATACATCTTACCAATGATGAATCCAGATGGAATAGATATAGTTACTAATCAAGTTGAAAAAAATAGTGATATATATAAAAAGTATTTAAAAATTTCAAGTGAATTTCCTAATATACCATTTCCAAGTGGTTGGAAAGCAAATTCTAATGGAGTGGATTTGAATTTACAATTTCCGGCAGGCTGGCAAGAAGCTAGAAAAATAAAATTTGAACAAGGATATACAAAACCTGCACCTCAAAATTTTGTGGGAGAAGGTCCATTAACACAAAGTGAAGCATTAGCAATATACAATTTTACATTAAAAAATAATTTTGAACTAACAATATCATATCATACACAGGGAAAAGAAATTTATTGGGATTTTCAAAATATTAATCCACCAAATGGTTATGAAATAGGTAAAATATTTGAAAAAGTTAGCGGTTATAATTTGACAGATGTGCCATATAATTCGAGTTTTGCAGGATATAAGGATTGGTTTATTCAAAATTATAAAAGGCCAGGTTATACAATAGAAGCAGGAATAGGTGAAAATCCACTTCCGATATCTCAATTTGATGAAATATATAATGACAATATTGGGATTTTAGTTTTAGGAATGTTAATATAAAAAGTAAAAAAACTAAATAATTTTTTTGAAATTGTGTATACTAATTGTAAAATGTTGTGATACAATAACAAAAAAATGGAAGGAGACAAAAGATGGACAAAAAAGAAGCTGAAGAATTAAAAAGCAAATTATTTAATAAAAAGGAAAATGGCTGGAATGCAAAAACAGAAGAACAAAAACAAAAAATTTTTGAATATGCTAAAGGCTATATAAATTATATGAATAAATCAAAGACAGAAAGAGAGATTATAAATACTTCAACAGAGATAGCACATCAAAATGGATTTAAAGATATAAAAGATTGTGAAACTTTAAAACCAGGAGATAAAGTTTACTGGAACAACCGTGGAAAAAGCATGTATTTAGCTGTTATAGGAGAAAAAAGTATTGAAGAGGGAATGAATATAATAGGTGCACATGCAGATTCTCCAAGGTTAGACTTAAAACCAAATCCTTTATATGAAGATTCTGAATTTGCATACTTAAAAACACATTATTATGGTGGAATAAAAAAATATCAATGGACAACAATTCCACTAGCAATACATGGAGTTATAGTTAAAACAAATGGCGAAAAAATAACTGTAAATATAGGAGAAGATATGAATGATCCAATATTTACAATTACAGATTTATTACCACACTTGGCACAAGACCAAATGAAGAAAAAATTAGCAGACGGAATTGATGGAGAAGATTTAAATTTAATAATTGGAAGTATGCCAATAGGTAGTGAAATAGCTGAATCTGTTAAATTAAATATTTTAAATATATTAAATGAAAAATATGGAATAACAGAAAAAGATTTATTAAGTTCAGAAATAGAGTTAGTACCAGCAATGCCTTGCAGGAGCATGGGATTTGATAATAGCATGGTTGCTGGTTATGGGCAAGATGATAAAATATGTGTTTATGCATCTTTAACAGCATTAATGAATGTGCAAAATCCTGTTAGGACAGCAGTATGTATTATATCTGATAAAGAGGAGATTGGAAGTATGGGAAATACAGGTATGGAATCACATGTATTTGACACATTCATTTCAGAAATATTAAACAAATTAGGAATAAATAGACCTAATTTATTGGAAAAAGTTTTTTGTAATTCTAAAATGTTATCAGCAGATGTGGATGCTGGACTAGATCCAATATATGCAAGTGTTTCAGAAAAAAATAATGCATCATATTTAGGAAGAGGAATAGGACTTAATAAATATACAGGAGCTAGAGGAAAATCTGGAGCATCTGATGCAAATGCTGAGTTTGTGGCAGAAGTTAGAAAGATATTTGAAGAAAATGATGTTAGATATCAAATTGCTGAACTTGGAAAAGTAGATATTGGAGGAGGAGGCACAATAGCATATATTTTAGCTAATAAAGGAATAGATGTTATTGATTGTGGTGTTCCGGTACTTTCAATGCATTCACCTTATGAGGTTACAAGTAAATTAGATTTATATGAAGCACATAGGGGATATGAGGCATTTTGGAAAAATGCATAATTAAATAAAAAATAAAAAAACGTAGCTAAATTATTTAGCTACGTTTATATGTGCCATCAAAGCTTATTTAGTGGAATGATATCTACTAAATAAGCTGAGGACTCGAAGGGTCAACAATGTTAAGTTTGAATGCCTTGAGATGCTTGTTCTGGCAATGAGAGTTTTTGTAGCTTATGTATTGCTTCATGAATAACAACTATGCTACTTTTACCAGATTCAATCATATATTCAATATATTCGTCTTTTACATACAAATTATTACTAGTAGGACTATAAATTCCGTCTGGGCATATTCTACTAAATCTTCCAGTACGATTTATCAAATAACCTATATCATTTTCATTTAATAGATTTATAATTTCTTGTTTTGTTTTAGTTTTACATACTGCCGATATTTCCTGAGCTAAAATTTCAACTATTTTACTTTTTTGCTCATTATCAATTGGTTTAGCCATTTTACATCCAGTAAATACACTATAAATGTTCATCATTCTATCAATATTCATATTTGTAATTTCCACATTTCAAACTAATGTTTAAAAATTCATTATATAAGACTATATGATTTTTAAATATTAGATTTATTTTTCATTACAATTTTATGATTAAATAAAATCTTAAGCAATAATAAAATTATATATTGATATCATGAAAAAATAAAAAAGATATTCATATTATATATGAATATCTTTTTGGTGAGCCAGAAGGGATTCGAACCCCCGACCCCAGGCTTAGAAGGCCTGTGCTCTATCCAACTGAGCTACTGACCCATTAGTGAATAGAAAAAATATTTATCTATTAGCAAATACTATAATAACACGATTTTTAAATCCTGTCAATAAAAAATAGTAAAAAACACTGGAAAAAAATATAAAGGTAAGTTATAATCAAAACAGGTGAAATATATGGAAGAAGAAAAAAAGATTAATGTACATCAAATTTTCTGGTATTTTGTATTATTTAGCATGTTGGGCTTAGCAATAGAAACTTTATATGCACGAGTTACTATGGGAATTTGGGAAAGTAGAAAAGGATTTATATGGGGTCCATTTTGCCCAATATATGGAGTAGGTGGTACATGCTTAATAATATTATTAAACAAGGTGGACAAGAAAAACTATTTTAAATTATTCATATTGGGATATTTAATAGGTTCGGTTGTTGAATATTTATTAAGCTACTGTATAGAAGCTATATATGGTGCTAGATTTTGGGATTATTCTTGTATTGGAAAAGATATAAACGGTAGAATCTGCTTGTTATATTCATTGTTTTGGGGATTTTTAACAATTGGAATGATGAGATTTGTAAAGCCAAGGATGGATAAGCTGGTTAATAAGATTTCTGGCAAAATAAAATGGCCTATTGAAATAGCGTTTGCTTTATTTTTATTAATTGATATGCTTGTAACTATATGGAGCATAAATACTTACGAAAATCGTGCGATTGCAACATATTATAATGAAACAATTGAAACAAAAAATAATAATAGTATAATTTCTAAAATAGAAAATGACTATTTTACAAATGAGCGTATGGAAAAAACATTTCCAAATTTAAGAACAAAAGACAGAGAAGGCAATCAAGTATATGTAAGAGATTTATTAAAAAACAATCCTTAAAATAAGGATTGTTTTTTTAGTCTGGTAAAATAATTGGATTTTTCTTTCTAGCTCTATATAAAGTGATTTTATTTCCTACAGTTTGAACACAAACAGCGTTTATACTATCTGCAATTGTATTACCTAAAGATTTTACATCTTCGCCAGAATTTTCTAATACATTTATTTTAATTAATTCTCTTGCTTCTAAAGCATCATCTAATTGTTTTAACAAATTTTCAGACAATCCAGATTTTCCAATTTGAAAAATAGGATCAATTGAGTTTGCTAAACCTCTTAAATAAGCTCTTTGTTTACTTGTCATAATTATTCCTCTTTCTTATTTATTTTCGACTATATAATTATAACATGATTAAGCTAAAAAAGCAATTTACATTGAAATAAAACCGATAAATCCAAAAATCAAAAATAGAATTCCAGAAAGTTTTTGCATTGATTGTTCAGAAATATATTTATTTAAAAATCTTCCTAAAACTATAGCAATATAATCACATGCAACCATTGCGAAAATTGCACCTAAAATTAAAGAGAGTTTATAGTTAGAATATTGAATTCCAAGTCCAATAGATGCTAAAAAAGTTTTATCTCCAAGTTCTCCAACCATTATGCATAATGCAATTAAAAAACAATAATTAATTTTTAAATTTGTAATTTTATATAGTAAATTTTCTTTTTTGGAATTATCCATTACTAATTTTTCTTTTTTTGGTAGTAAAGAAAGAATTCCCATTATAATAAAAGAAGAATATGTAATTAATTCAATTGTATGATGTAAAATTTGATTTTCAAAAAGTGCTAGACTACTTCCAAATAAAATAGCCAATCCATGACTAAAAAAGGAGCCAATGGCAACACCTAATAAAATTTTAAAAGTTTTATCTTTACCAGAAAAAGATAAAACTAAAAGTTGAGTTTTATCACCAAGTTCGCTCACAAAAACCATCAAAAATGAAATAAAAAAAGGATAAATAAATTCCATAAAGTTACACCTCTTTGATTTGATTTATATTCAAAAAATGTAAATTCTATGTGAAATATTTACAAAAACATTGCCAGGAAAATAAGATAGTGATAAGATAACGAGGTATAAAACATACGGAAACAAGAAAAAGGAGGAATCTAAAGTGATAGAAGTAAAAAATGTCACGAAAAAATATCCTAATATCAAAGCAGTAGACAATATTAATTTTACAATAAAAGATGGTGAAGTAGTTGGTTTTTTAGGTCCTAATGGAGCAGGAAAAACTACAACTATGAATATGATAACAGGATTTATTGAGCCTACAGAAGGGCAAATTATTATTAATGGCTTTGATATTGTAAAAAAATCAAAGAAAGCAAAAAAACAAATTGGGTATATGCCAGAGGGGGTTCCTTTGTATACAGAACTAACTGCAAGAGAATTCGTAAATTATATGGCTGAGCTAAAAGATGTTAAAGCTAAGGAAAGAAAAGAAGCAGTAGAAAAAGCAATTGAAGAAACAGGATTAAAAGATGTACAAAACAAGCTAATTAAAAATTTATCAAGAGGATATAAACAAAGAGTAAGTATGGCAGGAGCTTTAGTAGGAAATCCAGAAGTAATAATTCTAGATGAACCTACGGTTGGACTTGATCCAAAGCAAATTACTGAAATTAGAAGTCTAATAAAGGAACTAGGAAAAAAACATACGGTAATTTTAAGTAGCCATATTCTATCAGAAGTTAGCCAAATTTGTGAAAGAGTAATAATTATAAATCACGGAAAAATTGTTGCGATAGATACTCCTGAAAACTTGGAAAATAAAACAAAAGAGAAAAATACAATTCTTGTTACAGTTGAAGACAAAAATGAAAAAATGAAAAACTTAAAAGAAGAAGTTAAAGAAATTGAAGAGATTAAATTGGTAAAAGATAATGAAGATGGTACAAAACAATATGCTGTTACATCAGCAGATAAGGTTGACTTAAGAAAAAAAATATTTGAAATTTTACCAAAACAGGATATCACAATTTTTGAACTTAAAAAGGATGAATCCACATTAGAAGATGCATTTATAAAATTAATTGATTCTGACAAAAAAGAAAATACAAACAAAGAAGAATCAAAAGAGAAAATAAAGGAAAAGAAAATTAAAGAAAAAGAAGAAAAGAAAGCTAAAAAACAAAGTAAAGGAGGAAAAGAGTAATGTTTGCAATTTATAAAAAAGAATTAAAAAGTTATTTTTTATCTCCTACAGGATATATAACAATAGGCTTATTTTTATTAATATTTAGTTTATTTTTCTACCTAACAACTGTTAGTGTAGGAGGATATGACATAGGAAATTTATACTTTAATACAGCAAGGTATGGGCTACTAATTATTGTTCCAATACTAACAATGAGAATGTTTGCAGAAGAAAGAAAAAATGGAACAGAGCAATTATTACTAACATCTCCAAGAAGTATTACTGAAATAGTACTTGGAAAATTTTTGGCAGGTGTTAGTGTAATAGTAATAACATTAATATTTTCACTTATATATTATGCAATTTTATGCTTTTTTAAAGCACCAAACTTAGTGCCAACACTTGTTATGATACTAGGATTTTTACTAGTAGGAATGGCTGCAATTTCTATAGGAATGTTTATATCTAGTTTAACAGAAAATCAAATTATTTCTGCAGTTGTTACAATAGTATTTTTTGTAAGCTCATGGTTTTTACCAAACCTAAATGATAACTTTTCTATTATTGATTTAATGAGCAATTATCAAAAATTCCCAGCAGGATTAATATCAATGTCTGAAGTTGTTAATTTATTGGGAATAACAGTAGTATTTATTTTATTTACAATTATTATTATGCAAAGAAAAAAATCAATAAAATAATAGAAAGGATGAAAAAGCATGAAAGAAAAATTTATAGAAATTATAAAAAAGAGATGGCTACAAAGTGTTGTACTTACTATTTTACTATGTGCTATTATAATATGTGCATTTTTAACAATCAGTTATTTTGTAGACAAAGCTAATATAACAGATTTAGATTTTACAAAAGATAAGATTTATTCTATATCTCAAGCAACAAAAGATAAGCTTGAAAATTTAGATCAAAAAATTACAATTACAACATACAATATGTATGAATATGTAGAAGATTTTGCAAACAAGTATGCAACACTAAATGATAACATAACAGTTGAAAAACTTGAAAATTTAACTTCAAAACAAGAATGGAAGACAGAATATGGCTTAACTGATACATCATCATTTGTTGCAGTTGAAACTGAGTCAAAAATTAAAATTTTACAAGATAGTGACTTATATACTTATGATTATAGTACTCATGAACAAATAGATATAACAGAAGAGGCAATAACAAATGCAATTTTAGATGTTACAACAAATATAAAACCTAAAATATGTATTTTAACAGGTCATAATTTGTATAATGATGGATATTTTCAATATTTAGAAAGTTCATTAGAATCAGAAGTTAATCAGGTTGAATACTTAAACTTGTTAACAGCAGGAAGTATACCAAAAGACTGTAAAGTATTAGTGATTACAGCTTTAAAAAATGATATAGATAAAAAAGAAAAAGATGAAATATTAAAATATATCAACAATGGTGGAGAAATTTTACTATTAATGGATCCAAATTTGGGTAAAATAAAAACACCTAATTTCCAAAAAATATTAGATGTATATGGAGTAAAAAATTCAGAAGGATTTATTATGGAAGCTAACAGTAGCAAAATGGTATCAGGAGCACCTTCATATATAATCGCATCTATAAATACAAGTTCTGAACTTGTAAAAGATATTAACATGGGGCTAAATGTATGTATGATGACAGCAGGAAAACTAACATTTGAATCAACAGATGAATTAGCTAAGAAAAATGTTACTCTAGAAACTTTAGCAACAGCAAGTGATAAAGCATTTTATAGAACTGATTTAACATCAAGTAGTCAAACTAAAATATCAAGTGACGAGAGTGCTTCAGGAGCTACAGTTGCTGCAATGCTTACAAAAACAATAAGTGAAGATAAAATTTCAAAATTAATAGTATTTTCAAATACTGCATTTGCAACAAATGCGCAAATACAAATGGGTATGTATTATAGATATGCTATAGAATTTTGCAATAATGAAGATATATTATTAAATTCAGTATCATATTTAACTGAAAGAGAAGATAATATAACAATTCGAAAAGCCGGTGAAACAGTTACTACTTATGATGTTACAGAAAATCAAACAAAAATTATTTTATCAATAATATTTGGTATACCAGTAGTTATAATAATTGTAGGAATTGTAGTATGGCAAGTTAGAAGAAGAAAGAAATAAAATTTAAAACTCCTTCATATATTTTATATGAGGGAGTTTTTTTATGAAAAATGTTTTGAAAATTGTTTTTGTAATAATTGGAACAACAATAGGGGCAGGCTTTGCATCTGGGCAAGAAATATATTTATTTTTTAATAAATATGGATTTATGGGAATTATAGGAATGATACTTTCATGTATAATAACAGGATTTATTATTTATAAGGTATTTAAAATTTTAAATATAAAATCTGTAAAATCATATTCTGATTTTTTATTAATATTAAGTACAAATAAAAAATTAAATAAATTAATGCAAGTAATAATACAATGTTTTTTATTAATATCATTTTTGGTAATGATAGCTGGATTTAGTGCATACTTTAACCAGGAATTTAAAATTTTAATTTATATTCCAGCAATATGTATTAGCATATTATGCTATATAACATTTAAGAATAATACTAAAGGCATTGTATCAATAAATACAATATTAATACCATTTTTATGTTTCTTTATAAGCTATCTTGGAATAAAAAATATTAATTTTATAGCAAGCAACAACAACCAAATAAATTATTGCACAGGTTGGTTATTTAGTAGTGTATTGTATGCAAGTTATAACAGTATTTTATTAATTCCAATCTTAATAGAACTTAATGTATATATAAAAAAACAAAGTCAAATAAAAATGTGCAGTATATTATGCAGTGCAATTTTATGTGTGCTTGGCTTAGCATTATATTTTTTATTATTAAGAGGAAATAATTATGTGCAAAATTTGGAATTGCCACTTATACAGATAACAAAAGAATTTGGAAATATATATTCAGTGATTTATGGAATAGTTATATTAATTGCAATATTTACAACTGCAATAGCATCTGGCTATGGATTTATAAAAAATGTTAATAAAAATGAAAAAATATGGATGATTGGAATTTGTGTAATATCAGTATTAGTTGCGCCAGTGGGATTTTCAAATTTGGTAAGTTTGCTATATCCAATATTTGGTGTGCTGGGGTTAATACAAATTTGGGGCATTTTGAAAGTAAAATACTTGTAATTTAACTGAATGTAGTATATAGTTATTGTATAAAAATATAAAGGAATAAAACAATGGACAAAGTAATAAAATTTAGAAAAGATAGAAAATTTAATAAAAGGAAATTGTATATAGTAATTGCAATTATTATACTAATAATATTAGTCATTACATCAGCAATAATATATAATACTAATAAAAGTTTTAGAAACTTTATGGACAGATATATATTTAGAAAAGATGTAACAGAGGAAAATGTACCAATAATTGAAATTGATTATGATTCTAATACAAATATTTTTACTTATGGAAAATATATTTGTGTACTTGCAGAAAATACTTTAAATGAATACAGTGCATCTGGTAAAAAAGAGAAAGAAGTAAAAATTGAAATTAATAACCCAATATATGATGTGAATGGAAAGTATTTAGTAATTGCAGAAAATAATAGTCAAAAAATATACTTAATATCAGAAGATCATGTTATATGGGAAAAGAACATAGATGGAAATTTAAATAAAGTAACAGTAAACAAAAATGGATATGTATGTGCAATAGTAACAGGAACAACACATAAAGCAGTAATTAGTACATTTGATACAAAAGGAAATGAGCTATTTAAAACATATTTATCAAATACTATTGCAGTAGATGCTTATGTATCACCAGATAATTCAGAATTTGCTTATGCAGAAGTAAATAATTCTGGAACAGTAATACAATCAAATATAAAAATAATATCAATTAAAGATGTAAAAGAAAAAAATACTGAAGCAAAATACACATATAATGCACCACAAGATAGCTTAATTTTAAGAATAAAATATCAAGACAAGAACCAATTAATTTGTATGTATGATGATGGAATTCATAAATTTGAATCTGGAGTTGATGTTGAACTTGTAAAATTAAATGAAGACAACCCTAAAATTACATTTGCAGATATAGAATTAGATGGACATATATTTAGAACTTATGAAAAGTCAACAGGAATTTTTAGCGCAGATACAGTTATAGAAATACAAAACACATCAAATGGAAAAGAAAGTATATACACAATTGAAGAAGTTGCAAAAGCTGTGGATTCATGTAACAATGTAATAGCAATTAATTTTGGAGATGAAGTTTATTTTGTAGACACAAATGCATGGCTTATAAAAAGGTATACATCTTCTCAAGTAATTGAAAAAATTATATTGGGCGACGGCGTAGCCGGAATTATTTATAGAGACAAAATAGAAATTGTTAATTTATAGGAGGAGTTACAATGAGTATAATAATTGATTTAGTAATAGTTGCTATAATTGCATTATGTATTTTAATTGGTTATCACAAAGGTTTAACAGGATCACTTTTAAAAATAGTATCATTTGTATTAGCATTAATAATTGCATTTATATTATTTAAACCTGTATCAAATTTTATAATTAATAAAACTGACTGGGATGAAAACTTAGAACAGGCAATTAAACAAAGTTTCTTAAAGCAAGAAGAACAAAAACCAGAAGAAGAAAAAACACAAGAAAATATGCCAGATGTTATTACAAATTATATAAATGAATCAGTAGAGAAAGCTGGAAATGAAGCAAAAACAGCAATAGTAGAATCAACAGCAAGAAATGTTGCTATTATGATTATTAATATTGCAGTTGCAATTGGTTTATTTATAGTTAGTAGAATTATTCTATTATTTATCAAAGGTTTGGCAAATTTAATCACTAAATTACCAGTTATAAAACAATGTGATAAACTAGGAGGAGTAGTATACGGATTGCTACAATCTTTAGTAATTATATATATTGCATTAGCAATAATTTCATTTATAAGCCCAATGATAAATAATACTTCATTTATAATTGCATTACAAAAATCGTTTATAGGAAGTGCGATGTATAATAACAATTTATTATTAAAAATCATATTTTAAATTTCAATTAAAAATCTTGCCAAAAGGCAAGATTTTTGTTATTATATAAATTGTCAAATAAAAAGGAATTAGGTGAAAAAATTGAAAGAAGAAAAACAAACGAAAAATAAAAAGAAGAAAAAGGGAATTGGTAAAAAAATATTATTATTACTATTATTACTTTTATTAATAGTTGGAGGAGTATTTGCATATAAGGTACATAAAAATGGTGGAGGTTTAAAAGGAATTTTAGCTACAGCAATTGGACATGACCAAGAAACAGTTAAAACTTTACCTAAAATTTACTGCTTATTATTAGGACAAAGTGAAAACTTAACAGATACTATTATGATAGCTGAATATGATCCACAAAAACAACAAGCTTCTATGCTTTCAATACCTAGAGATACATTTATTGGATATAATAAAAGTCAAGCAACAGCTTGGGATAAAATAAATGCAGTATATCAAACAGGAGCTGAAAATTCATTAAAAGAAGTAAATGAGTTAACTGGACTTGATATCAAATATTATTTAAAAGTTGATACACAAGCATTTAAAGCATTAGTTGATGCAATAGGTGGAGTAACATTTGATGTACCAATTGATATGAAGTATGATTCAAATAGACAGAATTTACATATTAACTTGAAAGCCGGAGTTCAAAAACTAGATGGTGATAAGGCTGAGCAAGTTGTTAGATTTAGACATAATAATGATGGTTCAACATATCCATCTGAATATGGAATTGAAGATTATGGTAGAATGAAAACACAAAGAAATTTCTTAAAAGCACTTGCAAAGCAAACATTAAAAGTTGAAAACATTTTAAAAATAAATGAATTTATAGACATTGCACAAAAATATGTTGAAACAAATATAGACTTTAATATTGTTAAAGATTACATTCCTTATATAGTAGAATTTAACACTGAAAATTTAAGAACAGAACAATTACCAGGTGCATCAGAATACACAAATGGAGTTTGGATTTATGCAGCAGAAGAGCAAGAAACTGCAAAAGTAATTGACAAACTATTCTTAAACCCAGAACTACAAGATGAAGAAATAGACACAAGTAGTGTTGATACAACTGGAATTGATAAATCAAAAATTAAAATTGAAGTTTTAAACGGAAGTGGAAGTAGTGTTAAATTAGAAAAAATAGAAAACAGATTAAAAAAAGCTGGATATACTAATATACAAAGTTCAGAAACTTCAAGCATTGATAATAGCATAATAATAAAAAGAGGAAATGTTGAAAACGCTGCAATAGATGAAATGAAATTATTAGTACAAACTCAAAGAAGTTCATCTGCAGAAGAAACAGATGTTGATGTTACGATTATTTTAGGAAAAGATGAATAAAAAAATATGGGGCACTAATTAAAATTAGTGCCCTATTATTTTTAATAATTACTAAACTGCGTAAATTTATAATTTCCACCTTTAGTTTTTTTCTTATATGTTTTTTTAGATTTATTTTTAGGTTTTTTCAAAAGTAAAAATAGCAAATATAAAACAACAAAAATTAATAAAATTCTAAATAAAAGTGGTAAAAAATCAGATGACAGTACTTGAGTTTCGGCAATTAAATCAGATGAATATGTTTGACCATCATAATTATAAGTTATTTTACCAATTGCGCTATTAGCAGAAATTGGTGCCATTAAATTTTCATCCAAAGTAAGTTCAGGTTCTAAGCTAGATAAATCTGCACTATTCTCAGAAAAAATTTCTATTTTATCTTTTATAAGAACATTTAAATTTTGTGTCTCTTCAGTAGCTCCACGAACTGTAATTTGCTTTAAAACAGCATTTTTTTCATTTAATGTTTTTAATGAATAATTATTAAAAGCATAATCAAATAAAGTTTTACAATCTAAATATCTTTGGCTTAAACCAGTATTTGTAGATTCACCACCAAGTACAACCAAAATAACTTCAAAATCATTTTTTTTAGCACTTGCAATAATGCAATTTCCTGCTTCACCAGTATAACCAGTTTTAACACCAGTAGTTCCTTCATAATAATATCTGCTATATGTACTTAATAAATCATTTGAATTATTAAAGATTCTATCGGTTTTACTATATTTATTTGTTGCAGGTAATGTAAACTGGGTAGTTGACACTATTTTTCTAATAATGCTATTTTGCATAGCAAATTTTCCCATTAAAGCTAAATCATAAGATGTTGATGTATGGTCTTTACTATGGATACCATTTGGATTAACAAAATGAGTATTTTTACAACCAAGCTCTTCAGCTCTTTTATTCATTAATTTAGCAAATTCCTCAACACTACCAGAAATATGTTCTGCTAATACTATTGCTGCATCATTTGCAGAAGGAATCATAAGAGCATACAAAAGTTGTTCAATTGTAAGTTCCTCGCCTTCTTTTAAACTAGCATGAGTGTAATCATAAGGAATTGAATAAACAGCATTGTGACTGACTGTTGCAACATCATCAAGATTGCAATTTTCAACAGTTAAAATGGCAGTCATAATTTTAGTAGTACTTGCAGGAAACCTTACATCATTAGAGTTTTTCTCATATAAAATTTTTCCAGTATTAGCTTCAATCAAAATACATGAAGGACAATATGTTTTTAAATTATCACTATCAGCATAAGAAGGAGATATAAATATGATAAATTGCATTAAAAATATAAAAATAAAAAATATTATTTTAAGTTTCTTCATGAAATTTCTCCTATAAGTTTATTATATTAAGTTACAAATATAAATATATATTAAAATTGCCAAAATTTCAAGTTTTTTGGAAGGATAATGCTAAAAAGAAAGGAGTTCGTACATGTTTGAGGTATGAGATTAAAATATGGAATTAAGTTTTAAACAAAAGTTAGCTATAGGAATAGTTGGGATATTAATAATAGTAGGAGTGGGGGTATACATATATTGGGCAAATAAGGCAGAAGAAGAATATGATTTCAATAATTTTTATGCAAATACGGAGCCAGACAAGAAAAAAGGAAACACAATAATTGTACACATTACAGGAGAGGTAAAAAATGCAGGAATAATAGAACTGCCTGAAGAATCAAGAATTGCAGATGCAATAGAGCAAGCAGGAGGGGTAACAGAAGAAGCAGACTTAGACCAAGTAAATTTGGCATTTGTACTATCAGACGGACAAAAAATATATATACCAAACAAAAAAGAAAGAGAAGCAAACGAAGGAAAGGTGTATATAACTGCAGAAAGTGGAAATAATGTGATTATAAAAGATAAAATAGAAGGAGGTAAAAAGCAAAAAGTGAATATAAATGAAGCAAAGCAAGAAGAACTTGAAGAATTGCCTGGAATAGGCCCATCAATAGCAAAAAAGATAATAGAATACAGAGAGCAAAACGGAAAATTCACATCAATAGACGAACTACAAGAAGTAAAAGGAATAGGAGAAGCAAAACTCGAAAATATAAAGGAATATATAACTGTAAAATAACATAGAATTATAGCATGAGCAAAGCAAGAGCTGAGCTCGTGCTAGGTATAATTAATAAAATGTACATTAAAATAAATGGCTAATATTAAATAAAAAATCTGTGAAATCAAGGATTTTTCTAAATATATATTGACAACATTGAGAAAAAGAAGTATACTAATAAAGGTTAAGAAAACTAAATACATCGCGGGGTGGAGCAGTTGGCAGCTCGTCGGGCTCATAACCCGAAGGTCGATAGTTCGAGTCTATCCCCCGCAACCAAAGTATAAATACTTACAGTTTCAACGACTGTGGGTATTTTTTTATGCCTTTAAATTGGTTGCAATAATGATTGAAAATGGCATTCTTATGTCAAATTGGGTAAAAATTGGGTAAAATAAATACCTCAAATGCCATAAATATCAATAAAAATTCATTAAAATTTTATACTTTTTATACATTATAAAAGGCAATGGGAAAATTCAAAAAATAAACTGCGTGTTACATCGTTAGATTTCATTTGAAACGCAGTCACATATAAACATATGCTCCTTTGCCTTTCAAATTCATCTGCCTAGTAATACTTGTTTTTTTTGAATTGCCTTCTATAAAAAATCGTGAAAATTTGTAATTTGTGAAAATTAGAAAAAAGTTCAAATTAAGACCTTGTTGGTAATAACAAATTTTCTAGTGCATATCCAGCTTTTCTATTGTGAGAAAGTAGTGGATGCACATAAAAATCAAGTGTAGTACTTATTTGTGCATGTCCTAGTCTCGCAGAAATTACTGCTATATCAATATTTTGTGCAACTAGTAAACTTGCATTTGTATGTCTTAATCCGTGAAAATTAATTACAGGTAATCCTATTTGACCAACATATTTTACAAACCATTTGCTAATTGTAGAAGGATGCATTGGTTTGCCATCTGCTTGTACAAATAACCTATCGGAATTCGTCCATAATTCGCCGTAAATCGATTTTTGTTCTTCATACCATAACTTATATTCCTCAAGTAAAAAAATGATAAATTCAGGTATTGCAATTTCTCTAATGGAACTTTCTGTTTTTGGAACTTTTGTAAAAACTCCCATATCTGATAGATATTGACTAGAACGATTAATACTGATTATTCCATTTTTAAAATCAACATCTGTCCATTCTAATCCCATTAATTCACCTAAACGAACACCAGTAAATACTGTAAGAATGATTGCAACTTTGTATTTAGTATCTTCATTAGGTAATAGTTCTAAATTTTCTAGTAATATTTTAGTTTGCTCATCATCATAAGATCTTCTTTTTGGTTTCCTAGCTTTAGGTGGTTGAACACGTTCAGCAGGATTCGTCACTATTAATTGCCAATAAACTGCTTTATGAAGCATTGCTCTTAATAATCTGTGATGCTCTAAAATCGTTTTACCAGATAAGGGCTTTTTAGTTTTTGAACCATTGTTACCTTTTTTTCTAACTAATTGAGTATCTTTTTCAAGTAAATCATAGAATTTCATAATGTCTGTTGGTTTAATTTTGTTAATATAGAAATGTCCAAAGTATGGTAAAAGTCTTGTTTCCAACATTCTGCAATATCGTTTATATGTTGATGGTGCCAGTTCTTTTGAACCATAATCTCTTTTCCATATTTCAGTAAATTCAGAAAATTTAAGAGATTTACCATCAATTACTAAACCATTTTGTACTTCAGTAACAAATTTTGCTAGTTCAACTTCTGCATCTTTTTTAGTTCCATGTACTGTTTTTCTGTGTATCATAGGTTTTCCGTCTAGGTCAAATCCTTCGGATACTGTTAGCCTGTAACTATTTTTTCCTCTTTTTTCTATACTCCCAGCCATTACTTATTTCACCTCCTTTCAAGTATGCCTATGGGTGGGAGGAGTATTAATTTAATTGTTAACAAAAATATTATACAACAATAGTTAACCAAAAGCAATAGTTTTCAAAAAGAAACTTAAAAATTTTATGCGTATAATAAAATGCAGAAAATTGTCGAAACTTGTAATATCAATGAATTGCTAGACTTTTTACAGAAAATGTGATATGATTTGACAAAATAAGAGGAGGATTTTACAGATTATGAAAGATGTAAATAAAATAAAGATAAAAATCAATTTATACAAATATAGATATTTAATATATTTAATTCTTTTAGCAATAGCTTTATTAGTATTTATAAAAATATTACCATACATAAATATTCCAACAGATGCAACAACAATTGGAGTAGTAGGAACACTTTTAGGTGCTATTGTAGGTGGAATATTTACACTTATAGGTTCTATATATGTAAATAATAAACAATTAACTGCAAATTTTGAAATTAAAAGGAAAAATATTATATATAGACCTTTATATGATGAGCTATTAGAAGTGAATAAGATAATAACAGAAGAGAATCCATATCCTACATATATTGTATTTGAAAAAAGAACACAAACTATTGTTAGACATCCTCAATTAGATGCATGGAATAGAATTAATAGTGATAGTCGTATTTTAGAAACACCAGAGTGCTTAAAAAAACAATACAATAAACTAATTGATAGTATAAAAAAGTATGAAAAAGAAAGAAACACTGTTAATGAACCTATTAAGAATGCATTAAATGAAGAATTATCAAAAAAACTTAATACTAGTTGTTCAATTACCAATATAGGTGATGTGATATCAAGTGACATATTGGAAAATAAATTTAATAGACATTGTTTAAATTCATATATAAATAATCCTTTTAATAGTGGAGAAGATGTTTCAAATGAAAAAATACTGGAACTACAACAAACTTTATTAAAGAGATGTAACGAAATAGATGAAGTCAAGAATGTTCGAAATATTTATAATGAATGGATTAAGGAACAGAACAAGACAATAGAATTACTAGAAAATTTAATTATTGAAATAGGAATAAAATACGAAAAGCAAAGGAGTTAGTTATGGTACATTATGGACTAGATAAATACGAGGCTGAGAAAATATTAAAGGAATACTTAGATAAAGAACCAGATTTAAAATATTATATAGATAATGATTATATAGAAAAAATGGTTGATACTCTAATTGAGGGGATTGCAAAAGTAATAGAGAAAAACAACGAAAAAGTTGAGGAAGATATAAAAAGAGAATTAAGAGGTTTTTAAATCTCTTAATTCTCTTTTGGTTATGAGAAAGAAAAGTTAGTTTATTTATTTTTATCCAACCATTTATCAAAATCCTCATAAGTTTTCTTCTCATTTCTAATATCATTCATAAATTTCCTTGCTTCTTTTTTCCAATTTTCATAATCAATCTTATAAACTTCTATATCAGGATTACGCTTTACTAACATTGCTTTTTTTGCATAAATCTTACGGTATTTACCATAAACAATCTCATTTTCTTGTTTAATTCTTTGAGCAATCTGATTTCCGATATCTCTACAAGTTTGTTTTCTTTTGAATAAATTATTACAGTAATTAATGCGTGGATTATCTGTTATAAAGTATTTACCACAATTTTTACATTTCTTTATAAGATATTTATTATTAAGTACGAATTGAAACAATGTAACATATAAAATTCCATAAATGTTTTCGTTACTAGTGCTATAATTTGGTTCAATTTCATAAGAGGATTTAGACTTAAAGAATTTTATTAAATCTTTTTCTGTATTTCCTTTAATATCAGAAATAGTTCTAAAAGAAAAGCCTTGTGGCATAGAAAAATGATTATTTATAAATCTATCAAGTTCCTTAAAATGAGAATAATAATAAATATAAAATCTTATTTTTGTACTAAAATCATTTATTTCTTTAATGTTATTAAGGTTAAATATATAATTAACAAATTTTGATAATAGTTCTTGACCATGTTTTGAGTCTTTTTTTATTTCTTCATAATATTTTTTAAATAAATTTTTTACTTTACTAAAAGAATAAAATTTATTAATTTCAAATTTATTTATATCTTCTTCTCCAGTATATATTATGTATGAAGTGAAAAACTTAGTAAACCACATAAAACATTCATCAATATTATCAAAATCACAATTTAAGAAAGAGATGAGTTCGCTACAAAGTGGTTGTGTGTTAGGTATAGTATCAATAGTAAAATAGCCAGTATCTCCATCTTTTAAATCATAATACTTAGGTTTTGATGATTTTGTTTTTCTGTATAAAAATGCCTTATGGGTAAATTCTTCATTTGTTGAAACAAAGATATTTATAGGTTCATCATATTTTATTTTATTCATAATTCCTCCGTTAACAGTTTATAAATTCACTTAAAGTTAACCTGCTATCAAAATAATCCAAAAAGTATTTACAAAGTTAACTATTGACAATATAATATAAATGTTAACAAAAGTCAATACTAAATTTCAAAAAGATAGGAGGTGATATTATGGAATTACCAAAAATTCAAAGGACAACACTAACAATGAAAGAAGCATCAGAGTATTTAGGTATATCTTACTGGCTGATAAATCAATTAGTAAGAAAAAAACAAATACCATGCTCTAAAGTTGGTGGGAAGTATTTATTTAGAGTACAAGCGCTAGATGAATATTTAAAAAATATGGAACAAAAATCTATAAGTTAGATTACAAAGAAAGCGAGGAAAGGAGGATATGTATAGTTTACAATGGTTGAAAATAGAATTAAAAATATTTTCAAATAGGAAAATTCAAATACTGTTAAGAGAGCCAGATGGAGATACATATTTTAGAGTATGGATTCAATTATTAATTATTGCTGTAGAATGCAATAGAAATGGAAAATTAGTAATAGGCAATAATAAACCAATGACAATAGAAAATTTTTCAAAGATTATGGGAAAATCTAAGAAAAAAATTGAAAAAATTATTCAAAAATTTCTAGAATTAAATATGCTAATTGTAGAAGATGGAGCATATAAAATTAAAAATTGGGACAAGTATCAAAGCATTGAGCCATATGAAAAATATAAAGAACAAAATAGAATTAGACAACAAAAATATCGTGAAAAGTTGAAAAGTGAAAAAGAAGAAAGTAACGTTACAATAACGTTGGATAATACACAAGAAGAAAATAAGATTAAAAATATATTAAATAAAGAAGGAGATGAGAATAGAAGTGGATTTAGAAAATGTGAATTTTAAAGTTATTACCAATGAAGATGCAAAATGTGGATTTTGCAATAAAAAATTAAAGCCAGTAGGATTAAGTTATCTTTATGCGAATGTTAATCACGATATGGTAGAATATGAAAGGTGTGATTGTAGTGAAGCAATTGCATTTTGGAAACAATATGATTCAAAGCAAAATGAAAAAGAAAAACAAAGAAAATATAGAGAAATAATAAATAAAATATATAAGGATGGTTGTATAAAAAGAAAACTGAAATATTGTGATTTTGTAAACTTTAATATTAATGAAGATAACCAAGAAGCATTAACAACATTAATAAAATATACACATTTATGCGCAGAAAACAAAGTTAAAGATGGAATTATTATATATGGAAGTATAGGATATGAAAACGCTTATCTAGCAGCAAGTATCGCTAATGAGATTATTAGAAATAAAAAAATTGCATTATTGGAAAGGACTAGTTCTATAACAGATAGAATAAAAGAATCTTTTAATAAAACTGTTACGACAGAGTCAGAAATTATGGAACTTTATTCTAATGTTGATATGTTAATTATCGATGATTTTGGGAGTGAAACAATAAGTAAATGGGCTTTAGAAAAGTTGTATAGAATTATTAATAATAGATATGAAAACGAGTTACCAATAGTAATTACAACTAGATATACAAGAGAAGAATTGATGGAGAAAATTGCTATTGAAAATAGGAAATTAGCAGAAGAATTTATACAAATTTTATACAAAATGTGTTATGGAATTTCACTCATAAAAAATGATAGAAATGCAAAAGAAAAAGCTAGCAAAAGCGATAAAACTAAATGCTAACTTAATCCAAAATCTAAAAACATTATAATATATTTTTAAACAAAAGTAAAGCAAAAAAGTTCAAGTTTTTATTTTAGAAATTTGAACTTTTTTGAAAATATTTTGAAAAATTTATATCAAAAATATCCCTCGGAGAGCCAAAAAGGGTATTAGGGCATTTTGCCCTAAACAGCAAAAAGGGTGTCAAAGCACCACGCTGGCGAATATTGGGCATTAAAAAATGCCTCATTATTCGGAGCAAAATAAATTTTGCTAACTATCAATGCTACGTAGACTAGCATTAATAAAATTAAAAAAGTAGGAGTGATGAAAAATGAAAATGGATTCAGAGCAAGTTTTAGATAGTATTTTCTTATCATATAATAAAATCTTAAAGAGATTTCAATTACTAGGTGTTACTACTAAATATGGAAAAGAAATAACACATAAAGATTTAAGAAAAGCTATAGAAGTTATGCTAAAAAACATCCAACTTGTAGATGGAGGAGTGAGAAAGTAAAAAGTAGGAAATATTTTATTTTAGCAGAAGGATATGCATGGTTAAATCAAGTGTATTTTCAAAAAGAAAAATCACTAACAGATGCTGATGTGGATTTTTTTGAAGATAGAATTGGACAGTATGAAGAATTGTTAAAAGTAGAACATTATGAGAATTGGTGGAATGAAGACATGGATATAAAACAGTTATGCGATTACTCCAATAGGAAAGAAAATACTGTTAGAAAAGCTATTAAAAAAATGTGTGATAATGGATTTGAGCAATATAAATTTTTAGTTGATGGCAAAGTTCTTATTTCTAGTAAAGGTGTTGAGTGGATTTGCAAAAATGTTTTTAAACAAAAATATTTGGAATTGCTAGAAAAATATAAGATGGAGTTAACTGAAAAATATATTAAAGCTGGTTATCCTTATGATATTTTCTTTGGAAGAAATTAATTGTAAATATTTAGAAGTACCTGTTGAGAAAAATGTCATTTTGTGATATAAAATATAATAGAGTTACTATAAATGATTATTGGGGGGTAAATGATGGATTTAGAATCGATGTCTAAGGAAGATTTAATAAAATATATAAAAAACATAAATGAATCTAATAATGGAAAATATGGCTTGATATGGGATAAAGAAAAAGAGCCAGAAAAGATAGTTGAAGAATGCAATAAGTATATTCCTGTTTTAAAAGAGGATGAATCTAAGAGAATTGAAAGAGGAAAAGAAAATAATATACTAATAGAAGGAGATAATTTCCATTCTTTAAGTGTGTTGAATTATACACATAGAGAAGCAATAGATATTATTTATATTGACCCACCATATAATACAGGAAATGAAGATTTTGTGTATAATGATAATTATATCGATACTGAAGATGGTTATAGGCATTCAAAATGGTTAAATTTTATGCAAAAGAGATTACGAATTGCAAGAGATCTGTTAAAAGAAGATGGAATTATTTTTATTTCAATTGATGATAACGAATTCTCTCAATTAAAATTATTATGTGATAGAATATTCGGAGAGAAAAATAGATTATCGACTCATCATATACAGGTAAGATATAATAACAAAAGTTTAAATGAAGACAATGATTTTCAACCTGTAATGGAATATGTTTTGATATATGCCAAAAACAAGAACAAGTTTAAAGCAAATAAACCATCTGAAAAATATGACTTATCAAAATTCTGCTATAAAATAACGGAATTATCTAAAGGCAAAACAATAAATATAGGAAATAAAAAGGTTACTATATTTAAAGATGGAGAATGGAAAATTGAAAAAGAGGAAGGAAGAATTGGTTTATTAAAAGAAACATGGGCATCTGGAAGTATTGTAAGGCAATCAGGAACTGCTGCTGAATTCTTATCCAAATACTTAATTCAAAGAAAAGAAGAAGATGGTTTAAATGTTTTATATAAAATAGACAACATGGGAGAAGATGGGCTTGGATATAGATATGTTACAGGTCCTAAGAAAATGGATGCAATCAGAGGTAAGTTTTATAGTGGAGTACCATTAGAAAGAATAGAAGAAATAAACGAATGTGGTAATTCAGAAAAAACAAGACCAATATCAAACTTTTATGATTATAGTGCTGATTTTGGAAATATTAGGCAAGAGGGTGGAATAGCTTTTAATAGTGGAAAGAAACCAATAAAAATGTTAAAAGAATTAATAAATTACCACCCATCTAAGAATGCAGTTATATTAGATTTTTTTGCAGGTTCTGGAAGTACAGGACATGCAGTAATGGAACTAAATGAAGAAGATAAAGGAAAAAGAAAATTTATTCTCTGCACTAATAATGAAGTATCTAATAAAATGCAAAAAGCATATATAAAAGCAAACAAATTAACAGAAAAAGAATTTGAACATATAAAAGAAAAGCCAAACGAAAGTTGGAAACAGTATACTAACGAAAATGGGATATGTACATCGGTTACATATCCTAGAATGAAAAATGTAATAGAAGGGTATAAAGGGAAACCTGGATTGAAAGGGATATTGAGATATTATAATACAGAATTTGTAGAAAATAATGTTACAAGAGATCAAATATACTATGATTTAACAGAGAAGTGTATTCCAATGTTATGTATAAAAGAAGATACATATAAAGAAATAGAAAAAACAGAAGAATATACAATATATTCTAACAATGAGGAAAATAAGTATACTTGTGTGTACTTTGATACGATTGGCAATAGATATGATGAGTTTATTGAAAAGGTAAAAAAAATAAATGAAGAAAAAATTTTATATATATTTACATTAGGAAACAAGATTGACGAGCCAAGATTAAAAGAAATGAAAAATTATACCATTGAAGCAATACCTCAAAGAATATATGATTTATACAAAAAATTAGCTAAGATGAGTAAGGAGATATAGAATGAAAGAATTAAAAAATTATCAATTAGAAGCAATAAATCAATTAATGGTATTTACTAATTTATATTTAAATACTCCAAAGAATGAAACAATAGTATTTCAATCACCAACTGGAAGTGGAAAAACGATTACTATGTCTAGATATATTCTTGAGTTGACAGAAAAATCTACAGAAGACTTATGTTTCTTATGGATTAGTATTGGTAAGGGCGACTTGCAGGTTCAAAGTTATAAAAGTGTAAAAAAAGAAATTGGAGATAGTATAGAATGCAGCTTATTGGAAGATGAATTTTTTGGATCTAGAGATATCATAAATCAAAATGAAATTGTATTTGTTAATTGGGAGAAAATAAGAACAAAAGATAGAAAAACTAATGAGTTTAAAAATACATTAATGAAGGACTGGGAACAAAATAATTTTCCAACCATATTAAAAAATACACATTCAAATAGAAAAATTATATTAATAATTGACGAAAGCCATTCGAGTGCAACAACTGAAAGAGCAATGGAAATAAGAGATGAAATTATTTCTCCTGATCTTACAATAGAAATGAGTGCTACTCCTGTATTTACAGCAGAAAATATGAATGCAAGAGTTGTAGTTGAGCCGACAGATGTAATAAACGAAGGAATGATAAAAAAAGAAATAATAATTAATGACAAAATAGCAAAAATTATAGAAAAAGAAGAAAGTGAAAAAACATCTGAACGTTTAGTTTTAGAATCTGCATATTATAAAGAGGAAGAACTAAAAGAAAGATATAAAAATGCGTTTAAAAATAATGAAACCAAGGAGTTAATAACTCCTCTTACATTAATACAAATACCCAATTCATCTTATGGCGAAGAAAAAAAAGAAGTAATAGAGAAATTTTTAAGTGAAAAAGGAATAACAACTGAAAATGGAAAATTAGCAGTATGGTTAAGTGATGAAAAAATTAATGATAGTTTTGATACACTTAATACTATTGATAGCAAAGTTGAATATTTAATTTTTAAAATGGCAATTGATACAGGATGGGATTGCCCACGTGCACAGATACTGTTAAAGTTTAGAGAAGTAAATAGTATAGTATTTGAAGTTCAAACAGTTGGAAGAATATTAAGAATGCCAGAGGCTAAACATTATAATGACGAAATATTGAATAGAGCATTTGTATATTCAAATATACAATCAATTGCAATAAAAAAAGAAGTTTATAATCCTAATATTATAAAATCATATAGCTCAAAAGTTAAAGAGGAGTATAAACCGATTGAAGAAAATATAAAAGATAATCCTTTTATACAAATAGGGTTTATTACTGATTATAAAAATATAATAGAAGATCATGTTAAAACACTTGAAAGTGAGATGTATAAGGAAAATAACTTACAAGAACATACAGAAAAACATAGTGAATATGATCAAACTTATTTTGAAGGTGTTAATGAAGAGGTCGCGAAAGGTTATAATTTAAATCAAAGTACAAAAGAAAATACTGAAATTAAAGAAGTAAAGAAAGAGAATAAAATAATAACCTTAGAGTCATACTATAAGAAAAGAACGGATTATGGTGATATAACAAGTACATTTTATAAGGTATATGAAAGAGAATTTTGTGATTACTTTAAAATAAAAGAAATTGATGATTTAACTATACCAGAAATAATATCTAACAAAGAAAAAATGAAGGAATTAGGAATTGACTTTGGATTTAGAAAAAAAGATTCAATTTTAAGTGATGTACATATAGAATCAGAAAAAGTAGATAAAGGAATAGAAATAGATAACCAAGAAGCATTAGTTGATATCATAATGAGTGATAGTGACTTACAATATGATTTTGAAAAAGTTATTCAAAACAATTTAAATGGATTTGCACCAGTAAGATCAATTCCAACAGTTAAAACAGCAATAATAAATGTTTTTGGAAAATATTTAGGATTAAAACCACAAAATAAAGGTATATTGTTAATGCAAAATTTAATAGTTAATAATGGTGATATATTTGGAAGGATTATTAGTAAAGCAACTGATGCGTATAAACCTATACATAAATATGAAGTTGATCAAAAAGAAGGATATGAAATAAATAAGGAATGGCATATTCCTTTTGATAAAAACTATAACCCTAATACATGTGTTGAAATTCAGTCTAAATTATCAATACATCAACCATTATACATAGAAACAAAAGATGGAAAGGTTGATGAATTAGAAGTAAGCTTTATTAAATACCTGGATAAGCATGAGGATGCTATAGAATATTTCTGGAAAAATGGATCAGAACATATGAATACTAATTTTGGAATAGCTAAAGAGGATGGATCTACTTTTCAACCAGATTTTCTAATATTATTTAAAGATGGAAGAATAGGAATATTTGATACAAAAGCTGGAAAAGGATTTAATGAGAATGATAATGAAATAAAATCAAATGCATTACAACAGTATATAGTTGATGAAAACAAGAAAGGCAAAAATCTTGTTGGAGGCTTAGTTGTACAACATAAAGATAAATTTTATTATTATGATAGGGGCGTATATAGCTCTTTTAGAAACAAAACTGATGAGTGGAAAGATTTTGAAGAATTATTGAAGTAAATATAATAAACCAAAATAAAAAATGGAATGTTAGGTGAAAAACTATGAAAATTAAATGCTTAATTTGTGGGGATATAATTGAATCAAAAAGTACACATGATTTAGTATCTTGTAAATGTGAAAGTTGCCATATTGATGGTGGAAATGATTATTTACACTTTGGAGGAAATGATTTTAGCAAAATACTAATTATTTTCGATGATGGCACAGAAATATTAGCAAGTGAAGAAGAAGGATACAAAAAGAAATATGAAGAATGGGAAAATAATAGGATAATGGAGTTCACTAAATATGAAAGTATTAACAATTAAACAACCTTGGGCAACTTTAATAATGTAAGGAGATAAAAGATTTGAATTTAGAAGTTGGCAAACAAAATATAGAGGAGAGTTGCTAATACATGCAGAAAAAGGTATTGATAAAGAAGCAATGAAGAGATTAGAAAAATATCTTCCAAAAGAATTACCATATGGAAAGATCTTAGGAAAAGTAAAATTAGTAGATTGTATAAAAATGTCTCTAGAATTCAAAGAATTATTACTAAAAGAAAATAGTGATATTTATACGAAAAGTTCTTTTCAAGAAAACTATGGATGTCAAGTATCAGAAGTTGAAGTATTTGAAAAGCCAATAGAATCAAAAGGACATTTGAGTTTATGGGAATATAAGATATAAATAGATTTTATAAATGGTAAAATTAAGTGACGCACTTTGAAATAAAAATAGACACATAAGA
>ERZ791736.128-NODE-128-length-30400-cov-6.202241_pt1 | contig 30400 bp, 28 predicted proteins | sample MGYA00509940_ERZ791736 | MGnify/ENA primary metagenome ERZ791736 (study PRJEB30046, sample SAMN00792014) | human gut metagenome | study: EMG produced TPA metagenomics assembly of the A metagenome-wide association study of gut microbiota in type 2... | reverse complement strand
ATCCCTCTTTAGAATACATAACTGTTAGGCTTTCCAAGGCCCGTCTTCGTTTACATAGTTAAATTGTCTTTTTTGCTAATATTTTCTGTTTTTCAATCATATCTTCACATGATAAAATCGGACATATAGTTTTGTCGTATAGAATACTTAATTCATGTAAAGCTCTAGTTTCGGCAACATATAATAGGTGCATATCATTCATATTATTCTCATCATATACTTTACTTGATGCATCGTTAATCAAAACAGCATCAAACTCTAAACCTTTGGATAGTGCACTAGTCAATACAAATACTCCGCCTTTATAGTCGGTATCATTAGCCTTAATATGTGTAATATCAGTCATATTTTTGCTCAATGAATTATAAACCATTTCTGATTCCTTGTCTGTTTTACAAATGATAGCTATTGTTTTATAGCCTTTATTTACCCATTCATTTATTTTGCTAATTTTGTAATTATCATTTTTAGCACTATTTTTAAATGTAATTGTCTCTCCATGTCTTATTACTGGCTCTGCTTCATTTAATTTTAATTGTTTTAATACCTTGTTAGCATTTTTTGTAATTTCAATGGTAGTCCTATAGCTTTTGTTTAGATTTAAAATTGAACAATCGTCTTTAAATATTTCTGATGCTACACTATTCCAATCTTTTATGCCCCTGTAAGAGTATATAGATTGCGCTAAGTCTCCATATATTGAAAATGTACTGTTTGGAAATGTTTCCTTTAAAGCTTTAAAATGAAACAATCCGTAATCTTGTGCTTCGTCTATTACAATATGATTGTATTGTCTATTACATCCATGAAGCAAATTGTTTAAATGTAATAATGATGGTAAGTCTTCAAAAGTAACTCTCCTTCTTTTCAATGTTTGTAAGGTGTTTTTTTGAAGTTTTAATAATTCAATATCCGTCAAATCATTAGTGTAATTATTTATATTTGTAATAAATAATTTATAAGTATCTAAAACATCTAATTGTAACTTTTTAAAATAATTTTTAAGTAGTTTTATGCCATCTTTTCTAATTATCCCATTTAAAATAGTACTTTTTGATACAGCTTCTTTCCTAATCGGATCATCCTTTGGTATGTCACTAGTATATATAATCCTGTATTTTTGATTTAGCCTACTATATATTTCTTCAATGTTATTTTTGAAATTTGTAACAAAATATCTGCATGCACTTTCAAAATTCGGATAAGTTTTAGTACCAACAAAAAGCATATTTTTTATATCGGTTGCACTGTATATTTCTTCTCCATCTATTTTAAAACCCTCCGTTACAATGTTTTTTGTCAAATATTCTTGAATAAAAATGTCAATAGCTTTCTTGTATTTAAGTGACGTTTTAAATGATTGAATTTTTTTATATTCTTCCAATTCTTTTGTTTGGTTATATAAAGTATTTTGTGAGTCTAGAACTAGTTTGCCATTAGTAAGATTGTTTATTAATTCCATATAAGTTTGTTGTTCAACTGGTTCAGTTTCTAACTCCGGTAAAATTGAAGATATATAATTTAAAAAGTATTGGTTTGGACCGATAACTAAAAATTGACTCGAATTAATTTTTTTCTCCAAATTAAATACTAAATATGCAATTCTATGCAGTGCCACAGAAGTTTTACCTGAGCCCGCAACACCTTGTACAATAATATTTTCTGAAATTGGTCTTCTAATTATTTCGTTCTGTTCTTTTTGGATAGAGGCTATAATAGTTTTCATTTTGTTATCCGCATTGACGCTTAAATACGGTTGAAGCAATTCATCATTGCTGACTAAATTCGTATCCAACACATCGACTAATTCTCCATTTTCAATGACTATTTGTCGTTTTAATTCTAAATTTCCATGAATTATGCCTGAAGGTGCTTCATAACTTACACTTCCTAGGTCACTATCGTAATATAAACTGCATATTGGTGTTCGCCAGTCAGTTGTTACAATTTCATTATTTTTGCCTCTAATAGTAGTTTTCCCAACATATATTTTTGCAACATTATTACTGCCATCTGAAAGAAAATCAATCCTTCCAAAATACGGTTTTTTTTCTGCCATTTCTAATTTTTTTAGTTTAGTAGCCTGTGATGACATTAAACCTTCAACTAAAAACGTATCACCTTGTAAAACATTGGTATATCTTTTTGGAATTTCCAACATTTCTTGTTTACAATATTTTTTCTCATTTTCTAAACTTTTTTTGACATATTCTAGATATTCTTTTTCTTCGTAAAACTCTTTTTTCATTTTTCACTCCCCCTCAATTAATTGTTAATTGACATTTGCTAATTCTTCTTCTAAAGTTTTAGCTATTTTTTCTGCATTTTCAAATAAAAACCTACACATTTTTGTTCTAAAATACGCAAAATCTAATAAGCTTGTTTTTGAATTATCTGCAATATATTGTTTATAACCAAATGTGCTTGCTAAAAGTTGTACCAAGTATAAATATGACATGTATTTAAGGTCATACTTATTCAATTTAACGTACTCATTAACTTTTTCTACATATTTTACTAAATTATTTATATCAATTTTTCCTTCTTTAGCTAATGGATCTATATAACTATAAGACCTAATTATTTCCCACACGATAGGCATTTTACATGCTGATACAAAGTCAATTATTGCATTTATTTTTTCTTCTTTGTATATGAACTGTAGTACACTATAGTCACCATGCGTATTCATAACTGTGAGTTTGTCCATATCTCTAAAGTCTAAATTATCTCTTACATATTTTAGCATAGAAATTTTATCTGTTAAATCTTTATATATTTTCGGATAACTTTCTATCGTTATTTTGTCTAAAAGCTTTTCTTGTTTTTCTATGCTTTCATTAATTGTTTCATTTGAATACCAGCTTGATACATCATTACTTGGCAACTCGATGTTTAATGTTTCTAAACTTTTAATAATTTTTCCTAAGTATTCTGCTGACTCTAAAACTTGATCAGGCGTTCCTGTATTTGATTCCATAGTGTACCCATCAATATATTTTTGCATCGTAACTACCCTTTGTTCATACATGAAACTATAATCTCCATTCAAAGTTCTAATGTATTCAGGTACCGGTATATTATCATCTTTTAAATGGTTTATTATGATTATTTCCTTATCTATTTCTTCTTTAGTATACTTAGTTTGAAATTCTTTTAAAACATATTTATTATCATTTAAAGAATATAAGTTAGCACTTCCACGATTTAATTTTTCAATTTGGTAAACATCAATATTATAAATTATTTTTATAGTTTCTATTATCTTTTCTTTTGTGAAAACAGTTTCTTCTATCATTTTAATTCCTCCTTAATTTTTGATATGATACTATTTGAGTCACCTCTAACACTATAAAATGGCACGTTAATTCTTGATAGCCATTTAAATACTTTTACTCTGTTTATATCTAACATCATGTTATTCGTAAATAACGGAATATCCGAATGCCATGTACAATACTTAAACATTTTTTTTATTATATGTTCCTTATTTGTTGATTTTGTAAAACACAACATTCCTTTTTCACAAACACCTTCAATATTAATAATTAATCTAATTTCTATCCCAGTGACATTATTATTTAAAAACTTTTCATTGTTGTTTTGAATTTTCATATATGAAGAACCGCGATACAATGTTAGCATGTTTTTTTTATATTGCAAATGTGTTTGATCTGCTGATATTACTTCTATATTGTTTTTTATCGCTTCTAAACACAATGTTGTTTTACCAGAGTTAAAATCTCCAACAATTAAAATACCAATACCATTATAACATAAAACCGCTGAATGTAAAAGTATGTTATTGTTATCTAAAATACAGTTGGAAATAACGTTATAAAATAATGGATATAAATCCGTATGTTTTATTTTGCCATCGATATATTTCACTATCCTATTACTAATCCATATAGCTTTATTTTTATATACTTTAATGTAAAAGTCGTATTCATTTGAGTGCAATTCTTCATAAGTACTCAGCCAATTTCTTAGTTGTTGACAATATTCTTCTATTTCACAATACACATATATTTTTTTATGAAAAATCATATATACTGAACTGATCATTTTTTCATACTCCTTTTCAAAGTGTTTTGCAATTCCTTTATACATGCGTCAAACGTTTCATATTTTGGTATAGCATTTAAATCTTCAGATTTATCAAATTGTTTGCCTATGATAAACCCATTGTATTCTTTAATCATATCCAAATCATTGGATCCATCACCTATCGTATATATTTTATCTGTTGTTATCCTTTTTCTGTTTTTAAGAAAATCGATTGTCTTTGTCTTATTAGATAAAGAAAATATATGAATCGTATATTTGTTGTTACCATCTGTACAATAGTCGACGTTTGGAGATAATAAAAGTTGATCTACTATTTGTCTTCTAATATTTTTTTCTTCTTCAATCTTGATTAGAATTTCAACCGGTTCTTTGTTTGTTCTCATACCATATTCATCCAACATTTCTAGACTAAATATATTCTTATAGTATGGTTTTAAAATTTTTAATATCTCTGAATTAGCAATTGTTTTATATAAAATATTAAATTTTTCATCAAACAATACATTACCATTTGCACATGAAAGATAATTGAATGGAATAATAAAATTATCAATTTCTGATCTAATGGATTTATATAATCTACCAGTAGAAATCATAATTCTAACATCTTCAATTAATAATGTCTTTAATGCATTTATATTTTTTTGAAGTTCGATTTTGTCATCATTTCTTTTCAATGTACCATCATAATCAGACACAATTAAGATACTCATACATTCTGCCTCCTCTACTTTAATATTTAAATACTTCTATAAAATTTTCTTTGTTATTTTTTATCTTGTTCAATTTATCTTGTGAAAAATCATATGTGTTTATAATTTTTTTTAAAAATTCTTTGTTATTATTAACTTTTAAAATTTTTTCATAAGTGTTTTGTCTATATTCATTACTCATACCATTAAACTCATGGCCACCTATTATCAACAGATTTTTACGATTAACCATTAATGGTGATATTAAATATTTTTCTTCTCGCGGGGTGCTTAGTATAATAATAGTGTTGTTAAAATTTGAGAATTCAAATATATTTTTCAAAATAAGAGAACTGCCTGTAGTATCAATATACGTGTTGAATTTATGGCTTTGATTAAAGCAAGTAATTACATTTACATCTATGATATATTTACATTTTATTATCTTTAATAAATCACGTATTTTTTCATTTTCTTTTTTTACGTATATCGTAATTTTTTTAAAACCATTATCCAATAAATACATTAAACATCCTATTCCAATGTTTCCTAATCCTAATATTAAAACATTGTCATCGATGACACATTTATGTCTTTCAAAAACTAAAGCTGTTATTAATTGTAATCTAGAGAAAACCACGTTTTCTATAGTATAATTAGAATCCGCTTTTAAACAGCCATTAATTAAATTAGTTTCTTTTATATTATGATCTTCATTTATTATATATCTTTTTGAATCTATGACTTTGCTAATAGACATATATCCTTTATTAGTATATTTTTCTGTCCCGCGACTCACTATGCTAAATTCTATTGCTATTTTTTTCATTTTTATCCACCTCTTTTGAATAATATTCTATTATATTTCCCTCTAGTTTATTAAACTGTACTTCTTTTGAAAACTTTTCATATTTGAATTCTGGAAATAAATTATTGATATTCAAATAATCATCGAATGAAAAGTTGTTATCTTTTCCAAAGTAATTTAAAGCTTTTAAACTCAATTCATTTGTAATATTCAAAGTTTCAGTATAATTTTTATTTTTGCTAAGTTTAACAATATTCACGTTTAAAATTGGTGCAGACCATATCCATTTTGTCTTAAAATTCGTTATAAATTCTATCACATTAAATCTAATTTTTTCACTGCCGTATTTTGAAATATTCATGGAGTCATTTTTACAAAACGCATCTTTTTTCAATTGCATAAGCACCTCTTCATCAAATGTCAAATCATATGGCAAACCAAAAGCATACCATTTATCTTTTTCTTTGCCTACAAATGTTATATCATTTGATATTGGTAATGCTTTATTCAGAAGTACATGTGTTAAAAGCGCTGTTGATTTACCGCTGTTTTTAGGTCCCATAAATAATATTGCTTTGTTAGCTTTCATTACACAAGAAGCATGAATTGGAAAATAGCCTTTTTCCAACAATTTTCTAATTAACAATTCCGTGATTACTCTTATTAATATTTTACTTTCATAATCTTCACAATGAAAGATTTCAACTTTATTTTTCATCCTAACTATCAAATTTTCGCAAGAATATTCTTGTTTTGGAGAATATGCGAGAACATGATCGTTATTTTTCTTTACAACATATATTGCATTTCGAAATGGTTTTTTTCTGATCCCGACTTCCATACTTTTTAATTTGGCAATTCTTTTATAGTGTATTTCAAAGTCATAATATGTTGATACTTTTAAGTTTGTAAATCTTCTAGTTATATCAGCATAATCTTTTTGGGTTAAACACATTTTAATATTTAATAAGTCACCGATACTAATAATCTTCTCTATCATTCGACAGTTCTACCCACTTTCATATTTTTTTCTTTCCATTAAATTATCACAATATAAATTCATAATATTTGAAAATGAACTTATATCAATTAAATCTGGATTTGTTGAAACTTTATTAAAATATCGATAAGCAGCCTCAATAAAATATGCAAAATTATCATCTTCATTTATAGTTTTATTTAGTATAAGTTTTCCTTTATGATAAATCTTCACATTAGCATTTTTTATTAATTTTAAATCTTTAGAATATATAGCATAATTTCCTTCTATCGCATAGTTATCCTTTGTAGATATTATCAATTTTTTTTGAACAATGACAGATGATAAATTGCTTTCATATATTATATTTACCTTTTGATTTTTTGATATTATTAAACCATATCCATGATTTTCAAGCGTTAAATCTCCTATTTTTAAATCACGTGAACATGTTATAATGTTTTGAATGTCAATTGGGTCATTCAAAAAGTATTGCGTTAGATAAACTTGGTGTGGAATTTCTATTTCGTAATTTATCGGCACTTTCTTGTTAAATCCTCTTCCTGCTACGCTTTCTGAAATTCTATTTTTTGAAAAATTCGTGTATATTAAATCAATTTGTTTCTTATTTTCATTTAAATATTTTTTTATAAAAATGGTGAGTTTAGAAAATAAATAATTTTCAACCATGATTATGTTCATATTTTGGACTTTCTTTAAATCTTTTTTGTTGATAACAAATGGTTTTTCTACCATTACATCTTTAATTCCTAATTTTTTACATTTTTCTATAATTTCTATAAATTCACTTTTTGGTGTACAAATATCAATAATTATATTATTAATTTGTAAATGATTCACTTTGATGCATTCTTCAATATCTGAATAAATTTTTTCATTTTTTATATAATTGCTATAAGACTTTATGTCTGAAAAAAATATCTTGCCTTTTATATTTATTTTTTGGTAGGAAATATAGTGCAATAATGCTGCTTTTCCTGTACCAATTATTATAATATCTTTCATTTATTTTCACTCCCCCTCAATATTTATTTTGTAAATTATTTATTTATGTTTTTTTCAAAAGTTTTATCATTAATGTGATTTACAAATAATCTATCACAACCTTTTATGAATTTACTTACTACTTCTTCCCAACTGTAGTTATATTTTTGTTTAATCAAAATTTTTTTATAATTCATTTTCTTTGCTTCTAACATAGCATTATATAAACCATTAGAATTGTTAAAATCATATGTTATAAGTTGTTCTTTGGATATCATTTCGTCAAATATTTTACTTTTAGGAGAAATACATTTAATTCCAGTTTTTGTTATATTTATATAATTTGATGGAAAAAAGCCATATTTAAATGCAGGAAATTTCAGATCATATACACTTATAAATACATCAGTAACTTCCGTTAATTTTTTCCAGTCATTTTCATCAATAAAACTATTTATATATACTATATTTTTATTATCTCCAATTAATTTTTCAATATTTACACCAGCGTTTTTTGCTTCTCTTCCTGCAATAATCAAGCGGCATTTTTTTAATTTTACAAAAGATTTAATGATATCCTCAATCATTTTATATTTGTATATATTCCCTATAAATGTATAAGTGAACTTGTCTTCTCTTTTCAACTCTTTCAACTTTATATTTACACTATTATTGTCTATTTTAGCCATTCCCATGCCATGGTTTATTGCATCAATACTAAAATTATTTTTTAAACTTTTTTTCATGTAGTTAGACAATGTAAACACAATATCACATTTTTTTAGAAATTGTTCTGTTACATATTCATCAACACAATTTATGTTTCTATCTATTGGATATATATTGTGAACCGTCCATACAATTTTCCAACCATTTTGTTTCAATTTTTCTACATTACCTAAAAAATCATTAGCATTACTAAAGTCGTCATTATTATAAAATCTTTTTAAACGATTAAAATATACAATACCATTTTCAACATTTTCATCAATAGGCAAATTGGGATTAATAATGTACTCATATTTATTATATTTTTTTAGCTCTAAGCAAAAATTATAAAAATATGGACTAGTGTGTTCTAATCCTGCATGTAATATCCATATTTTTATCTTGTCTTTTGTAAGCTTCTTTCCACATTCCATTTTTCAACCTTATCCTTCGTTTCTTTAATCATATATCCGATATCTTCACACTTGTGTGCATCAGAAGAATATACGAAATTTACATTATATTTATACATTAAATTTAACATGAAATATAATTGCTCATCACTCCATCGTGATCTATCACTTGTATTAATTTCTATAAGAACATTCTTTTCGTTACACATACTTAGTATTTTATTAAATATATTAGAATATTTTTTGTATTCTTCACTTTTTTTAATATGAGCTATCACATTTATATTATAATTATTTAACATATCAAGTATCGTTTCTAAGTATTGCCCATAATTATCAAATTTCATGCTATGTATTGCACCAACAATCCATTCAAAATTTCCATATTCCAGAATGTTAAATGTTTCTTTTCTAAATTCTAAATTATTTGAATAATCTATTTCTATCCCTTTTAAAATTTTTATTTTTGTAGAAAATTCGCTTTTTTTAAATTCTTCTAATCTTTCATTTAATTGTTCTACTGCATATTTTGTGAAAAGCACTGGTTTGTGTTTGAGAGATATTCGGTTTCCGTGATCCAAAAACACCGCTTTCTCAATGCCAGTATCAATACACTTTATCAAGTATTTGTTAAATAATTCTTGATTATAAATTGCTTCTTTTAGATGAATATGCATATCTTCCATTTTATCACCTCTTTCTCTTTAATTCTGCTTCGAAGGAGCTAGGCCATAAACATCCTTTACAATTCTCAGAATCAACTGCTCTGGATACATAAAATTCCTCTAGTTTTTCAGGCAAATCAAATATTGTAAATTTTTTATTAACATCACCTACTTTGTCACAACAACATACTAGTTTCCCATCTGAATCAATTCTCAGTTCTGATAATCCGCTACATTTCCAATCTAAATTTTTTATATGATTTTTTGAACTTTCTAAGAATTCTATTGAATTTTTAATTTTATATCCAGCCTTTTTCATTTCAATTATCTTGTCTATTGTAAGAATGTAATTTATTATGTCATTTTCAGTTATAAAAGCAAATTTTTCATTATTTTTTCTGTGGTCAAATGTTCCTTCGTTGCCCCAATGAAATGGTAAAATATAAGAAGATATATTTTTATCATTCATATATTTTATTAAATTTGTTATTGAATTCACATTTTTGTTATTTAACACTGTATAATTTACTATTTTAAAATCAATATCAAAAGATTTTAAATAGTTAATTAATTGCAAGCCATTTTTTGCTTTCAAAGGACTAATAGAGTTTTTTAAATCTAAAGTATCGATACTTACCCCTAATGAGTTCAAACCGTTTTCTAGTAATTGTTTTACTAATTCATAATTATCAAATGCATTAGTGGTTAAATTACATGTAAGTTTAGACTCTTTTGAAATATATTTAATAAGATCCAATATATTTGAATATAGTGTTGGTTCTCCACCAAGTATAACAATTTCCTTGGCTCCAAGTTTTTTTATAATATCTACCGCTTTCTTCCATTCTTCTATATTTAAATCATTACGCGGTGTATTTTGAATATTACAATACATACATTTCATGTTGCATTGTCTTGTCAATCTTATACCTACATTTATTATTTCATTTTTCATAGTCTTTACCTCCTAATGATACATATTTAATGTTTGAATTAAAATTATGTTTTGAACTAATACACGTTTTAAAATCGTAAATAAACACTTTATCTTTTGTACTGATATTGTTATAATCAAATTTTTTTATTTCAGTCCAATCTGTTGCAATTATTATAATATTACATCCCAATATACATTTTGAGATAGTTTCATGATAAGTAACTTTGTTACCATAAATTTTTTTATATGATTGTATACCATGTGGATCATATACATTAATTTTTGCCTTATGTTTTATTAATTCATCTGTCAAATAAAGAGAACATGAATTGCGAATATCGTCAGTATTTGGTTTAAAGGTTACACCCAGTAGTGCTATATTCTTGTTTTTTAACTTTGGAAAATCAGTTTTTATAATATTTAAACTTTTTTCAAGTTGAGAGTTATTTATTTCTATTGTTGATTGCACAAGTTTCAATTTGCAATTATTATCTTTTGAAAATTTCAATAATGCTTTTGTGTCTTTTGGAAGACATGAACCTCCATAACCAATACCGGGCTTCAAATATTTTTTTCCTATTCTTTCGTCATATTTTATTCCTTCAATTATCTTTGAAATATCAGTTCCAATAATTTTGCATAAATTATTTATTTCATTTATAAATGATAATCTCATGGCCAAATATGAGTTTGCAACAAACTTAACCATTTCTGATTCCTTTGTATTCATATTTATTATAGGAGTTTTAGTATTATAATGTTTTTGCACTTTGCTATAAATTTCACCTAGTTTTTTTCTTGTATAATCATCATTAGAGCCAATAACAATCCTTTTAGCTTGAATGAAATCTTTTACAGCGGTTCCTTGTGATAAAAATTCTGGATTATGCGCTATAAATATTTTAGGACTATTTGTATTTTTTGCAATTTCATCACAAGTGCCTGGCAAAACAGTGGAACGTATACAAATTATTACTGGCTTGTTTCTTTCAGTGTGTGTTTTTATTTTTTGCACCACTTGTAATATTTCCGAGCTATCTAAATAGCTTTTAGAATTTAGAGGTGTTCCAACACATATAAAGAAAAGTTCTACATTTGAAATCATATCGAAATTTGAAGTAAAAGTTAATCTATCAAAATTTTTCTTCAGTAATTTAAAACACCCCTTTTCATAAAATGGCATTTTTTGATTTTTTAACATTTTTATTTTTTCTACATTTTTGTCAATACATATTACATTTTCATTGGCATCTGCAAAAACTAATGCACTAATCAGCCCTACATATCCCATTCCTATAACAGCTATTTTTTTCATTTTACCACCTCACATACTTTTAAGTCTAAAAAACAAACAAAAATTAATACATATTTATTCATCACAATTATTATTGCAAGTTATCTAAATCACATTTGAGTAAGTTATTAAATTTTTGTTTATTATTGTATTGAAATTATCGATAAATGTCAATATTTTTTTATGTTGTGTTAATACATATTTAATCGTTTTCAATAGAAAATAAGATGATTTCTCAATAAAAATTCGTCGATAATTATTCAATTATAACAATTCCTTGTATTTTTATTTAAATCTCTTTTCATCAATTATAGTCATTATAACTACATCTGTAAATTTACCATCTTTTTTCTTATATTTTAATCTTTCTGTTCCTTCTAGAGTAAACCCACATTTTTCTAGTAATTTTATACTACTAGTGTTTTCTACCATTACTTCAGCACTTATTCTTGTGCAATTTAATTCATTAATTAAATATTTTTTCAAAGCATTTATGGCTTCCTTCATGTAACCTTTTCTTTGATATTTTCTTGATAATAAGTAAGCTATTTCTGCACTTTCATGTTTTTTACTAATAGTAAAACTAATTTGTCCAATTAATTCATGAGTATCATTTAATTCAATTGCGTATTGTCTAAATGTTCCATTATTTTCATAACATTCAATATAATAATTAATGCTATTAATGGCATCATCTATTGTTTTATAATTTTTCCATAACATATATTTTGTTATTTTTTCATCTGTACCCCAGTTATTGAAAAGATTCTCTGCATCTTCAAGTTTAAATTCTCTAAGAGTTATTCTATTTGATGGCAAGTTTTCTGTTCGTTTCAATGTTATCATATTTTTCCTCCCAATTTTTTTAGTCGATATGTTACTTTAAATACCGATTTCTTTTATAAAACATTTTCTTAGTTTTTATGTATTTACTATAAACTCAATTGTTTCTATTAAACTCCCTTATTTTCTTTTTTGCAGAGCATGTTTTTGCAAGACTTTCCCATTCTTCTCTGGGTCCAAAAGATAATTCATCAGTAACAATTCTAACTCTATCTTTATTTTTTAATACGTAACTAATTGGTACATATTCTTCATTAACAAATGCTCCTACCATGGTGTTACCTACATCAGCGTGTATTTTGTAAGCAAAGTCTACTACTGTTGAACCTTTTGGAAGTTCTATTATGTCACCTTTAGTAGTATAACAATAAACTTTATCTGCAAATAATTCTTTTTTTACTTGACTTACAAATTCTTGATTATCTCCAAACATTGAATTTATTTCTGTTAAAGATTTAAAGAATTGATATTTTTCTTTTAAGTCATTTTGCATTACATCTCTTGCTTTATTTTTTTCAATATCCCAATATGCAGTTAGTCCAAATGAAGCAATTTTATCCATTTCAAATGTTCTTATTTGTGTTTGAATTAATCTACCATGACGTTCAAATACTGTTGTATGTAAGCTTCTATACATATTTGTTTTTGGATTTGCTATATAGTCTTTAAATTTTTCATTCATTGGTGGGTATTCTTTGTGAATTAAGTATAAAGTTAAATAACATTTTTCTACTTCTTCTACCATTATTTTAAAAGCAATTAAATCATGTATATCGACTAGTTTTTGTCCTTCATTCATTTTTTTATATATTCCATATATGTTTTTTGTTCTAACTTTTATTTCATTTGGAATGTTTTTATCTTTTAATATTGTTTCAATTTTGTGTAGCATTTCATTTATTATGTCTTTACTGTTAATTTCTACATTTAACTTTTTTTCTAATATTTTTTCGTACATATCTGGTTTTAGATATTTTAGACTAATGTCTTCTAATTCACTTTTTATTCTGTATGCTCCAATGTAGTATGCAAGAGGGACAAATATTTCCATTGTTTCTATTGAATTTTCTTTTTGCTTGAATTCACTTTTATATTCAAGTGTTCTCATGTTGTGAAGTCTGTCTGCAAGTTTGATAATAATAATTCTTACATCTTCAGTAATACCTGTTATTATTTTTCTAGTGTTTGCATAGTTTTGTGCTTGCTTTGATGAAAAATTCATTTTAGATATTTTAGTTACACCATCTACTAGGTTTGCAACATCTTGATTAAAGTAGTAAGCAATGTCTTCTTTAGTAGTATTAGTGTCTTCTAATGTATCATGTAATAGACCAGCACAAATAGTATCTTTATCGGCATGCATTTCTGCTAGAATGTAAGCAACGTTTATTGGGTGTGATATATATGGTTCTCCACTTTGTCTCATTTGACCAGTATGAAGTTCTTTAGCATAGTTGTAAGCTTTTAATATATCACTAGATCCTTCTAAACAATACTCACTATATTTTTTTAATAAATCTTTTACTTCCACAATAATACCTCCTAACTTTGGGTAAACAAAAACGGCGACCGGCGTGAGCCTTAGTCGTCGTTAGTCGTACCTAATCTGTTGAAGTGGCAGCATGAAAAAGTTAAGCAAGCAATATGTTTGCGATTAATTATTTCAAATTTAATATTTTCAATAGTTTTTAGATTCTTCATACTTTCTCCTCAAAAAATAAATTAATATAGATTTTACTACTACTTTTTATTAAAATCAAGTGTTTTTTTGGAAAAAGTTTAGATTTATCAAATTTCTTTAATTTTCTTATTTTTATAAATTGACTTTGAATATTCTAAATATTCATCTCTTGTGATTTCATAACAAATACATTCTTCTTCATTTTCTAAAAATGTGTATTTTATTCTCACTGTTTTATCTGTTTTATTAAAATTCATCTTTTCCATAAGACGCCATGAAGCAGTGTTAGTTATGGCTGCACATGTTTCTATTTTGTCAATTCCTACTTCTTTAAACATGTAGTCTACTAATTTTTTAGATACTTCTGTACCTATACCCTTTCCTTGGAAAGGTTTATCTATAAACCAACCTAAATCTCTTATGTAGTCAGGTTTCTCTAAAATGCTTTGACAACATATTTGTCCAATAGGTTCATTAGTTTCTTTTAATAATATTGTCCACTGAAATACATCTTTATTAAGGGCTCGTTCTAGTTTTTTATATTGCCACTTCTTTTCATCTAACCAATTTGTGTTATATTTACCTACTAAATAGTATTTTGATACTTCTTTATTACCTAATATTTTCCATAAAATATATAAGTCTGTTTCTATAGTTGGTCTTAATAAAGTTCTTTCTGTTTCTAATATTTGACTTCCTAAATATTTCATAGCATTCTCCTTATTGATGGTTTAAAAATATTTTTTTAGTATTTTACCGTGTGACTTAGTAAAGTTTTCATTGTCAATTAAATTTAGTATTTCATCTTTAGTCATATATGAAACTTCATCAACTTCTTCTTTTTGTAATTTTAAATCTTTTAAAGTAATGTCTTTTTCTAAATAGTATACATCTGCAATTGGAATTCCTAAAAAAATGTCTCCTATATATTTGATTTCATCTCTATTAACTATTAGGCCTAATTCTTCTTTTAATTCTCTTAGTATTGTTGTTTTAGAGTCTTCATTACTTCCGACATGTCCTCCAGTAGAACTATAATGTCCGCCTTTTTCTTTTGATGTTTTTTGAATTAAGTATTTTCCTTCACTATTTTTAATAAAAATTATTGATAATAAAATATGTTCGTTTTCTTTTGGTTTTTCACCCCTTACTATAATTTTTCCTGTTTTCTTTTTGTTTTCATCATAAATATCTAAATACTCCATTGTTAAACACCTTCTTTTCTTGTATTATACTATAGTGCAGTAGATTTATCTATAAATATTATTATTTATTATAAAAAATCTGCTTTATTGCAAAAATAGTTTGACTTTATATCATTGCAATGATATAATTATATTAACTGGAGGAGGATAATATGTCAAAGATAATTATATATCATGGTTCAAAAGATATTATTGAAAAGCCTTACTATCATGGTGGTAAAGCTCATAATGATTATGGTTTTGGTTTTTATTGTACTCAAAATATTGAACTAGCTAAAGAATGGTCATGTACTACTAGTGAAAGTAATGGTTTTGTAAATAAGTATTCTATTGATTTAAAGGAACTTAAAATTTTAGATTTAACTGATAAAAAATATTCTATATTAAACTGGATGGCTATACTATTAAAATTTAGAACTTTTGATTTAAGTAGTGAAATTTCAGTACAAGCAAGTGAGTATCTACTTAAGAACTTTTATATTGATGTAGATAAGTATGATATAGTAATAGGATATAGGGCGGATGATTCATACTTTAGTTTTGCAAGAGACTTTGTAAATAATACAATATCCGTTAGACAATTAAGTCAAGCTATGGAACTAGGTAATTTAGGAAAACAAATTGTAATTATAAGTAAAAAAGCATTTGATAGACTTCATTTTGAAGGTTTTGAAACTGCAAATAGATTAGAATATTTTACAAAGAGAAAAGCTAGAGATGAAAAAGCAAGAGAAGAATACTCAAATAATACAAGGAAATCTGGACAACTTACTAATGACGTATTTGTTATAGATATTATAAGAAAGGGGGTAAAAAATGGTGATTCAATCATATAATAACTCGTATTTACCTTATGTAGCAGAAAACTTAGGAATTATGTTTGAACATGCAGCTGACAATAAAATAAATCCTATTATTTTTTGGAATACATTCGTTAATTCAAATATTGCTAAACAAATTGAAAAAGGAAATCCTAAATATCTTACTTGCTCTGCGTTAGATTATTTGGATGAAATTTATAATGGTAAAAAAAACATACCAAATAAGGAAAAAATTGATAAAGATAAATACTATTGGGCTGGATGGGTAATAGCACATTATCAGCAAGCAAAAGGTTATTCTTTTTATAAAATTAATAAGTATTTACCAATTGAAGAAGTATTAAATATGTATTCAACATTGCATGAGGCAGACATAACTAAATTTTTTGTTATTGCAAATACATATTTTGATAATAAAGAAATTTCAAATTTAAAAATAGTAAGGCAAGCAAGTGGTTTGTCTCAAAGTAAACTAGCTAAATTAGCTGGTGTGAAACTTCGTTCAATTCAGATGTATGAACAAAAAAGAAATGATATAAATAAGGCACAAGGAGGAACCTTATATAAATTAGCAAAAGTATTAGGTTGTAATATAGAAGATTTATTAGATAATTAAAAAGTCTCAAATGTTGAGACTCTTTTTTATATAATTACTTATTTTCCCTTTTAAAAAGATGGAATTATTCTACCTTATATGTTTTGTTTTCTTTCATCTATTGTTTCTTTTACTAACTTATAGAATTCGCTTTTTGGTAGAGTATATGTTTCAGTACTACCAAATTTTCTATAACTAATAGTACTACTTTCTACTTCTTTGTCTCCTAAAATTAAAGTTATAGGATTTTTCTTTGTTTGACTTTCTCTCATTTTGTATGATAGTTTTTCGTTTCTATCATCTAGGTTAACCCTTATATTCATATCGTCTAAATCTTTATAAACTTCTTTTGCATATTCTAAGTGATAGTCATTGTTTACTGGAATTATATTAACTTCAGTTGGGCATAGCCATAGTGGGAAAGCTCCTTTTGTTTCTTCCATTAGGAATGCAGTAAATCTATCAAATGTTCCAAATATAGCGCGGTGAATAACTACTGGAGTTTTCTTTGAACCATCTTTGTCTATATATGATAAGTCAAATCTTCTAGGAAGTAAGAAGTCTAATTGACAAGTAGAAAGTGTTACTTCTGGTCCCACTGCTGGTTTTACTTCAACATCTAGTTTAGGGCCATAAAATGCAGCTTCTCCAATTGCTTCCTTGTATGAGCATCCATATTCATTTAATACTTCTCTTAATTTGTCTTCCGCAGTATTCCACATCTCATCGTCATCAAAATATTTTTCTTTGTCTTCTGGGTCTCTTAATGAAAGTCTGAAACTATAGTTTTTGAAACCAAAGTCTTTATATACATCAAGTATTAGTGATACTACTTTTTTAAATTCTTCTTTTATTTGTTCAGGAGTTACAAATAAGTGAGCATCATTTTGACACATGCATCTTACTCTTTCTAAGCCTTTTACAGCACCAGAAGCTTCATATCTAAAGTCTGTTGCAAATTCGCCTATTCTTATTGGTAAATCTCTATATGAGTGTAAGTCATTTGCATAAATTAGCATATGATGTGGGCAGTTCATTGGGCGAAGTACAAATTCTTCATCGTCTACTTTCATCATTGGGAACATATTTTCTTTATAGTGATCCCAGTGTCCACTTGTTTTATATAGTTCAGTTGTTCCAACACATGGTGTATACACATGTAAGTATCCCATTTTTCTTTCTTTTTCATAGATATAGTTTTCTAGTTGTTTTCTTATGATAGCACCATTAGGAAGCCATAAAGGCATTCCTTTTCCAACTAAGTCACTAGTCATGAATATTGATAAATCTTTGCCTATTTTTCTATGATCTCTTTCTTTTGCTTCTGCTAGTTCTGTAAGATAGTTATTTAAATCTTCTTCGTTATCAAAGCATACTCCGTAAATTCTTTGAAGCATTTTGTTTTTAGCGTCACCCTTCCAGTATGCTCCACTTACTTTTAGAAGTTTAAAGTATTTTAGTTCTTTTACTGTTTCAACATGTGGACCTCTACAAAGGTCAGTGAAATCTCCTTGAGTATAGCAACTTATTACAGTACTATTTTCATCCATTCTACTAATTAAGTCTATCTTGTATGGATCATTCTTAAATCTTTCTAAAGCTTCTTCTTTTGTAAGTTCGTGTCTTACTATACGTTTTCCATCTTTAGCAATTTTCTTCATTTCTTTTTCTATTTTTTCTAGGTCTTCTTCTTTTATTACAGTGTCACCTAAATCAATGTCATAGTAAAATCCTTCTTCAATAACTGGTCCTACCCAGAACTTAGCATTTGGGTATAAATGCTGCACCGCTTGCGCTAATAAATGGGCACATGAGTGGTTCATTACACTTAGTTTTTCGTTTTCTTTAATGTTTATCATTTTTATCTTCCTTTCTTTTTGTTAAATGAAAAAGCACCCCTTTTAAAGGAGTGCTTGACACGGTACCATCCATTTTTAACTTTATTTAAATAACGAGGTTTTCCCCGGGAACATCTTTCGAGTCCTGTTCATAGGTAGTAACTAATAAGTTATTTAATTGTCTTACACCATATACAATTCGCTTTTGTAAATAATTATTATTAGTCGTGTCCTAATCAAAACATTTAACTGAATATAATTTTACCACTTTTTCTTAAAATTTCAACTTTTTTCTTCTATATTTTTTTGAAATTTGTTATTATAGTGTGGGTGAAGAAAAATGAATGAAAGAGAACTAGTTAAATATTATAATAAATTTAATGAAGATAAAAGGCTTAGTAGAAGACATGGGATAGTTGAGTTTGAGACTGCTATAAAGTATATTAATATGTATTTAAGTAATTTTAAAAATGCGAAGATACTGGATGTGGGTGCAGGTACCGGAAGGTATAGTATGTACTTTAGTAACTTAGGGTATGACGTGACAGCAGTTGAGTTAGTTAAACATAATTTAAGAGTGATAGAAAAAAATTGTCCTAGTGTTAAGAGTTATTTAGGGAATGCGATAGATTTAAGTGGTTTCGAAAGTAATAGTTTTGATGTAGTTATCTTATTTGGACCGATGTATCATTTGATTAGTTTTGAAGATAAAGTGAAAGCTTTAAATGAAGCTAAAAGAGTTGTTAAAGATAATGGTTATATTTTTATTAGTTATTATATGAATGATTATGCTATTATGAAACATGGATTTATTGATAAGAATATAAAAGTGGCTTTTGAAAAGGAAAGTGTTAACGAAGAGTTTCACGTTGTAAGTAAGGAAAATGATTTATATAGTTTTGTTACAATGAAAGAGATAGATAAGTTAAAGAATGAATGTAAGTTAGTTAGGGAAAAGATTATTAGTCAAGACGGGCTTACTGATTATTTTAGAAGAGAGATTAATAGTTTGGATGAAAAGGAGTTTAATCTATACCTAAAATATCACTTTAGTATTTGTGAAAAGTATGAGTTTTTAGGAACAAGTAGTCATGTATTAGATATATTAAAAAAATAGCCGAGGCTATTTTTCATTATCTGTTTTCATAAGTTCAATAAGTTTTTCTTCTTCTTTTTTAGCATCTAATCTTTGGAATAAAGGTGAAACTTTTTCTTCTACTTTATTACCTGTTAAATCTAATGTAGCTTTTAAACTATTATATGAAGTTAAATTTTCATCATGTATATTTAATTGTTCTAATATTTTATTACTTGTATCTGGTATAAATGGATATAATAATATACCTATTTTTCTTATTGTATTATATAAATTATACATAACTTTATTTAAAAGATCTGTTTTTTCTTCTTTTGCTAATACCCAAGGAGTTGTTTCGTCAATGTATTTATTTGTTCTTGAAACTATATTCATTATATGACTTATAGCATTTTGTATATTAATACTTTCTATTTCTTTTTCATAAAGATTTATTTCATCATTTATATAATTATCAAGTTTATCATCAAAATCTGTTTTTGTATTAGTTTTAGTAATAAAACCATTAAAATACTTATTTATCATTGCAATTGATCTATTAACTAAGTTTCCTAAATCATTACATAATTCTGTATTATATTTTTCTATAAAGAAATTAGGTGTAAATTCTCCATCTTGACCATATGGTAAACTTCTTAAAATAGTATATCTTACCGAATCCACTCCATATTCTTTAGCTAAAGTATCAGGGTATATTGTATTTCCTTTACTTTTACTCATTTTACCATCTTTCATCATAATAAAGTCATGTACAAATATTTTTTTTGGTAATGGTAAATTTAAAGCCATTAAGAATATAGGCCAATAAATTGCATGAAATCTAAGTATATCTTTTCCTATTATTTGTATATCTGCTGGCCAATACTTTTTAAATAATGTATCATCTTCAGTCATATAACCAAGTGCAGTTACATAGTTTAGTAAAGCGTCAAGCCATACATACATTACATGTTTAGGATCATTTGGTACAGGTATTCCCCAGTCAAATGTTGTTCTAGAAATGCATAAATCTTCTATACCTACATTAATAAAACTATTCATTATTTCATTTTTCTTAGTTACTGGTACTAAAAAGTCAGGATTTTCTTTATAAAATTCTTTTAATCTATTTTCATATTTTTTCATATTAAAGAAATAAGTTTCTTCTTCAACTTCTTTTACTTCTCTCATGCAACTTGGACATAAACCATTTACTAGTTGGCTTTCTGTATAAAATGTTTCACATGGGACACAATATTTACCTTTATATTTTCCTAAATATATATCGCCTTGATTATAAAGAATTTCAAAACATTTTTGAACACTTTGCATATGAGTTTTATTAGTTGTTCTTATAAAACCTGTGTTACTAATGTTTAGATAACTCCATAATTCAGTGGTCATAGATGCCATTTTATCAGTGTATTCTTGTGGTGTTATGCCTAGGGCTTCACTCTTTTTTTGTATTTTTTCTCCATGTTCATCTAATCCAGTTAAAAAGTATACATCTCTACCTTTTTGACGATTATATCTTGCTAGTACATCTGCAAGTATTGTTGTATATGCTGTACCTATATGAAATTTACCACTTGGATAGTATATAGGTGTGGTTATGTAAAATTTATTCATATTGTCATCTCCTCATTAAAAATTATACACTATTTTTCTTTTAAATCAAATAGTAAATAGCAAAAAGATGAAGTTATTAGATTTCTTCATCTTTTATTATTAGGCTAGAACCAGTCATTACATCTGGTTTTTTTATTTCATAAATGTCTGTAATAGTTGGTGCAATGTCACTTAGTGAACCACCTTCTTTTAATTTTATTTCTTCATTACAAATTATAAATGGTACTTTACTAGTAGTATGACTTGTTATTGGGGTTTTATCTCTATTTAACATTTTTTCTGCATTTCCATGGTCTGCAGTTATTATTAATTCATAGAAATGTTCTTTTGCTTTTTCATATATTTTTCCTAAACAGAAGTCACATATTTCTATTGCATCTACTACTCTTTCAAAGTTACCTGTGTGTCCAACCATATCTGGATTTGCAAAGTTAACTAATATAAAATCATAGTCTTCTTCCATTTGTTTTAATACTGTTTCTGTTACTTCTCCTACACTCATTTCTGGTTTCATGTCATATGTTGGAACACTAGGACTTGGTACTAAGAATTTTTGTATTCTTTTATCATTTATGTCTCTTGTTCCATCAAAGAAATGAGTTACATGAGCATATTTTTCTGTTTCTGCTATTCTTGCCTGTGTGTAATCTAATTCCATTAAGTACTCACCTAATGTGTTTTTTGGTCTTTCTATATCGAATGCATATGGAATATTTTTATTAATATTAAATAATGATACAAATTTTACATTTTCAAATTGTTTAGTTTTAAACATTTTAAAAGATTTATTAGTTAGTGCATCTATTATTTCAGTCATTCTTTCTGGACGGAAATTCATAAATAGTACAGCATCATTTTCATGAATAGTACACCCTGAGGTGATTATACTAGGATTAATAAATTCATCAGTTATTTCTCTTTTATAGTGTTCATTAAAACATACTTTAAAGTTTGGAAATATATTACCTGACTCATATACTATTGCATTATAGGCTTTTTTTATTCTTTCCCATCTATTATCTCTATCCATTGCATAGTATCTACCACATATTGTTGCAAGTTTACCTATACCTAATTTTTCTGCTTTGTCCATAAATTCTGTTACAAAGTTTATACCACTTTCTCTATTAGTATCTCTTCCATCTGTTATTACATGAAATACAACGTTTTTTACACCTTTTAGTTTACACATTGCAAGTACTGCATAAAAGTGATTAATACTTGAATGTACTCCTCCATTTGATAAAAGTCCAATTAAATGAAGAGTGCTGTTATTTTCTTTTACAAATGACATTGTTTCATTTAATAATTCATTATCAAAAAACTCTTTGTTCTTTATTTTTTCGTTAATGTATGTTAGAGGTTGTAATGTTACTCTTCCACTTCCTATAGTCATGTGACCAACTTCTGAGTTACCCATTTGTCCTTTTGGAAGGCCAACATACTCACCAGATGCTTCTAATTCTGTATGAGGATATACTGCTAGCAATTTATCCATGACTGGAGTTTTTGCTGCTTTTATTGCATTTCCAAATTCACTTTTATTTATTCCATAACCATCTAATATTAATAGTAATACTTTTTTCATTCTTTCACCTACTAATAGTATTTTAGCACAAGTTCAAGTATTTTTAAAGTAAAAAAGCCACTTATGTGACTAATTAAGGCTAACTATTTATTTTTAATGTATCAAGTTTTAGTTTGTCAGCAATTGTTACAATGAATTCGCTGTTGGTTGGTTTTGCTTTATCTATGTCTACTGAGTGACCAAATATCTCTTCCATTAAGTCCCAGTCTCCGCGATTCCATGATACTTCAATTGCATGACGAATAGATCTTTCTACCCTAGTTATACTTATATTGTATTTTTTACCAATTTCAGGATATAATTCTTTTGTTATTCCTCCAATTAATTCTGGATTATTGTATACTAATGTTATTGCATCTCTAATGTAAGAATATCCTTTTATATTTGAAGGTATTCCTAGGTCATGTAATATTTTTGTTACAGAAAGTTGTAAATTCTTTTCTACTAAGTTAATTGAACCATATCTTTTTTCTTGTTTATTTGTTACTGATAATATTTTCTTTTCTAAGTCTTCTAATTCAAATGGTTTTAGTACAAAGTATTTTACTCCATACTCACTTACATTTCTTATTGTCTCTTGTTCGTTATAACTTGTTTCTACAATTATATTTAAATTAAGATTATTTTCTTTTATTTGTTCTAGTACATATATTCCATCTTTTTTGGGCATAATTAGGTCTAATAAAATACAATCATATGTATTATTTTTTATTTTTTCCCATCCCTCTTCTCCATTATATGCAACATCAGTTATTTCAATTGTTTTACTATCCATAAAATATTCTTTGAATAAACCAACCATTCCTTTATTATCATCTACTACCAATACTTTTTTCTTCATAATTTCTCCTTTTTATTATGGTTTCATTATAAAATAAAAACGTTTTGAAATTGTCTAATTGGTTTTAAGTGAATAAGTTTTGTTTTAAATGAAAAAAATCTAGTTTTCTAGACTTTTTATAATTTCTTTAGTTATGTTAATATCTGTACTTATTTTTCCAATTAATACTCCATCTGTTAAGGAAAGTATTTCTTTTATGTTTCCTTTATCAACTGAACCACCATAAATTACTGGAATTTCTTTGTTTAAGTGTTTTTTTGTGTACGACTTAATGTAATTTATAACAAGTGTGATTTCTTCTAAATTAACTTCACTGTTTTCTATTTTGTCAATTGGTTCATACGCTAGTATTAAATTATCAAGGGATTTTTCTTCTATTCCTTTTAAATAATACTTTAATTCTTTTTTTATCATTTTTAAGTTGTTAGTACTTCCTATACATAAAATTGTTTTGAAGTTACTATTTAGACTTTTATATAGTTTGTCTTTTATTTGCTCATAAGTATCAAGATGTAATATTATTCTTTCAGGGTGTCCGATTAATGTGTAGATTATGTTTAGTTCTTTTAAGCTAGCTAAAGATATTTCTCCAGTGTATGAGCCATAGTTATAACTATAAAAGTTTTGACTTCCTATGTTTAATTTTGTGTCTTTAAATGTTGATAAGTATAATATGTTAGGAAATAGTACTATGTTTGCTCCAGTTTTTAGTTTTTCTATTTCTTTTTTGTATTTTTCTAGTTCTTTTATCCCTAAATAACTTTTATGGTTTAATACTATTAGTTTCATTAGTCCTCCATAATTTTAAGTGCAGGTAATTCTATTCCGCTTAGGTAGTTTAGGGAAGCACCTCCACCTGTTGAAATATAGTATGGATTAAAATTATATTTTTTACTAGATGAGGCACCATCTCCTCCACATACTACAACTTTTTTCTTTTCTTGTTTTAAAAACTCATATAGTTCTTTTGTTCCATTTTCATATAAAGGATTTTCGTACATTCCCATAGTACCATTTATTAAAATTAATACTTTATTTTTAAGTACTCTTTCATACATTTCTATGGTTTCACTACCTATATCATAAATTGTTTCTTCTTTTGTTATTTTATCTAACTCTTTTATTCCATTTTCTGTTACTACATCAATTGGAAATATTATTTTATTAGTTTTTAGTAATTCTTTACATTTATCTAGAAGTGCATCATTAGTTTCAGTTTTACCTACTAGATAGCCTTCACTTTTTATGAATGTTGCACACATTCTTCCACCTAGTAATATTTTGTCTGATGTTGGAAGTAAGTATTCGATAAGAGAAAGTTTATCGTCTACTTTTGCACCACCTAATAAAAGAGTTTTGTTTTCTTTTTTTATTTCATCTAATTCTTGTAATTCTCTTTCTACTAGAAAACCTACTGCATGTGGTAAGTATGAAGGTATCCCTACAGTGGAAGCATGTCTTCTATGTGAAGAAGCAAAGGCATCTAATATATATACGTCTCCTAGGCTAGCCCAATATTTTGATAATTCTATGTCACAATTACTTTCTAATTTATCTGGATAGTCCATGTATCTTGTATTTTCAAGTAGTAATATATCACCTGGATTTAAATTATTTACTAAATCATCTAGTTCTTTACCTCTTAAAGTGCTAGAAAATTTTATGTCTTTATGAAGTAATATACTTAGTTCATCTCTAACTGGTTTTAAAGAGTTTGCTTCTAAATCACTTTTTGTTTTTATTTTTCCCAAGTGAGACATAAGTATTATTTTAGCATTTTTACTTAATAGATAATTTATTGTTTCTAAAGAGGCAACTATTCTATTGTTATCTAATATTCTACCATTTATCATTGGTACATTATAGTCTACTCTTACAATTACTTTTTTATTTGTTACATCAATATCTTTTATTGTTCTCATTTTACCACCTTATAATTATTATACACCTATTTTCTTAAATGACTTATTAAAAATTTGAAAATGTACATATTTGTTTACAAAAAAACGGTTATTCATTGTTACCGTTTTTTGTTTCAGTGATATATCTTTTTAATAAAAATGTTAGAAAATATGGAAATGTATAAAATTTTTCATTAAAGCCTACGTTTTTATTACAAAGTTTAATTCCATATTTTATATCTTTATATGTGGATTTATCAATTAGTTTGTTTAGTGAGGGTGTACTATTATCATTTGCTTTTACTTCCACTGGTACTAGTGAATTGTTGTCTCTTATAAAGAAATCCATTTCAATAGTGCTTTTTGTGTTTCTATAATAGAATAATTCATAATTACTAGAAGCAAGCATATCTGCTACTATATTTTCGTAAATGGCACCTTTACAAGTATTAAAGTTGTTGTTTTCTCTTAAATTAGTTTGGCTTTCGTCATCTAGTGAGGCTATTAATAAGCCACTATCTCCAAAGTAAAGTTTATATTGACTTGGGTCGTAATTTCCTTTTAGGGGCAAACTCAAATTAGTGAGTTGATAACATATATTAATTATTCCAGCATTTTTTAACCATTCTACTACACCAATATAGTCTCTATTTTTTGCATTTTTTGCAATTTTTGTTATTTGAAATCTTTTATTTTCTTTTCCTAGAAACGCTGGTATTTTTCTATATACATTTAGTATTTTTACTTTATCAAGGCCACCAGCGTATTTAGTTATATCTTCTTCATAGTCAAGTAATATTTGTCTTTGAAGAGTGAGTACGTTTTTGTATGTTCCTTCTTCAATAAAGTTTTTTACAACAAGTGGCATTCCACCTACAACCATGTATTCTTTAAATAGGTTTAGAAATATATTGTATAAACTTTCAGGAAGTGATTTTAATTCTAACATGTATGAATACATATCATCAATTTGTTTATCAGTGTATCCTTTAGCCCATAAAAACTCTTCAAAGTCCATACTTCGCATTATGTAATCTGTTTTGTTTCCTACACTGTTGGACTCAATTTCTTTATAATTTAATCCCATTAATGAACCACTACAGATAACATCAAATCTTCCATCTTCTCTAAAGAATTTTAAAGATGTTGCACAGTTTGGGCATTTTTGTATTTCGTCAAAAAATATTAATGTTTCGCCTGGTTCATAATTAAGTAGTGGACTATGGTAAAGTATTCTTTTTAAAATATTATCAACTTTGTAACCTTCGTCAAATATATCTTTATAAAAGTTTTCTTCAATAAAGTTTATTTCAATAAAATATTTGTAGTTTTGAGTTCCAAAGTTTCTTATAGCATTTGTTTTACCAATTTGTCTTGCTCCACTTACTATTAATGGCATTTTATATTTGCTTTCTTTCCATTCAAGTAAATATGAGTCTATTTTTCTTTTAAATCTTTCCATATTATCACTCTTTCTTTGATATCTATATTTTATCTTATTTTCAGGGAAAAATCAATGCTTTGCACGTGATTTAATGTTTTTTACATATGATTTTACACCTAATTTGATGTTTTTTTAATCTATTTTCACACCTGTTTTGGACTTTTTTGGGGTTAATTTCACACCTAAATACCAAAATGCAGACAAAAAGCACAGATTTTCTGTGCATTTTTAACGTTTTTTACACCAATATTCAGCAACTCTTAACATTTGAGCAGTATAACCCCATTCGTTATCGTACCATGCTGAAACTTTTATTAGTGAACCATTTTCTTTTTCAACTACTTTAGTTAATAGTCCATCTACTAAGGCACCTTCAGTGGAACCTATTATATCACTACTAACTAATGGAATGTTAACTATTTTTATTACTTCACTTTTATTATTTTTAAACATATCATTTATTACACTTGAAGTAACTTTCTTTTTAACATTTAAAGTTAAATCTATTAATGAACCATCTCCAACTGGAACACGATATGCAATTCCAGATAATTTTCCATCTAACTCAGGAATTACTTTTCCAATGGATGAAGCTGCTCCCGTTGAAGTTGGTACTATATTTAATGAAGCTGCTCTTCCACGACGACTTTCAATACCTTTTTTATGTGGTATATCTAATGTTTCTTGGTCGTTTGTCATTGCATGAACAGTTATCATAGAACCACTTTCGATTATGAAACATTTATGAAGTAAATTTAATACTGGTGCTAGACAGTTTGTTGTACAAGATGCTGAAGATACAACTTGGTCTTTTTTATCTAAAATACTTTCGTTTACCCCATAAACTATAGTTTTACACTCGTCTTTAGCTGGTGCACTTATTATTACTTTCTTTGCTCCTGCATTTATATGAAGACTAGACTTCTCTTTAGTAGTAAATACTCCAGTACATTCTAATACTATATCTACTTTTAAGTCTTTCCATGGTAGTTTTGATGGGTCACTTTCACTAAATACTTTTATTTTTTTACCATTTACTTCTATACCATCATCTACACTTGCTACTTTTTCGTCTAACATTCTATGAACTGAATCATACTTATATAGATATGCTAATTGTAATGGATCAGTTAAATCGTTAATAGCAACTACTTCCATATCTTTTCTTTTACTTATTTGCCTTAAGGCACATCTACCAATTCTACCAAAACCATTAATTGCAACTTTTATCACTTTTTTTCCTCCTTATTCAAAATATCCTCCACCAACAAATTCTCTTAATAATGCAGTTTCAGGTAGCATACTATCTGATATGTTTAAGAATGATTTTAAGAAGTTAATTATTCTTAATGCTTCAGAATAGTATTCACTATGATAACTTACACTAAATAGTATTGGTACAGCATATGTTTTTAATACTCCAAGTTCATATATTAAAGCAGTATTTAGTACTATATCTGCTTCTTTTTGATATGGGAATATGTATTTTTCTTCACTACGACGTACCACTCGCCAATTTTTTAATGTTTCTTCCGCATCATAACCTCTTGTTCTATAGTCTCTTACTAATCTTCTAATTAATCTTAAGTCAACAGTTGATACATGATTGTGTCTATCTAAATCTAATGGTGTGAATGGACTTATATATATTTTTAATTTATTTTTTCTATCTATTTTACTTGTTAACATTTCGTTTAATGTATGTATTCCTTCAACTATGATTAAATCTCTATTTTTTAATGAGACTGGAGGATGTTTGTATTCTTTTTCTCCAGTTAAGAAGTTATATGTTGGAAGAAGTGTTTCTTCTCCTTTTATTAGACTAGTTAATTTTTCATTAAATAAATCTATGTCTAGTGCTTCAGGTATATCATACTCGTATTCACCATTTTCATTTTTTGGTGTATCTATTCTATTTTTAAAGAAGTCATCTGTTGATAATACAAACGGATTTATTCCTTTGTTTTTCAAGTATAAACTTAGTTTTTTACTAGTAGTTGTTTTTCCAGAACTAGAAGGTCCTGCGATTAATACTAGTTTTATGTTGTTTAAGTTTTTTTCTATTTCACTTGCTATTTTAAGTAAGTCATTATTTTGTTTTATTTCATTTAATTCTATAAATTCTTTTATTTTTCCTTCTATTACTACATTATTAACATCTGATACATATTTTACTCCTAAAGTATCAGCCCATTTACCATATTCTTTGAATACATTCAGTACCTGGTCCATATGAGTGTATGGAGGTATTTTCATATCATATGTACTAGGATATTCTAACATAACTCCTTTATCTTTTGTTAAGGTTAAGTCAAAACTTTTTATTATTCCAGTACTATATGGCATTTTTGTGTAAAAGTAATTATAATAATTTAATAAATTATATAATGTTAAAGCATCTCCAGTCATTTGTTTATACATAGAAGACTTTTCTTTTTCTTTTACTTCATTAAAGTATTTTATTGCTTCTTTTCTACTTGTTGTTATTTTTTCAAATCTTAAATCTCTACTTACTAATTCTTCCATTTTTGCTTTTATGTCTTTTACTATATCTACTGTTAAATCCAAATCTATTCTTGTATATATTCCTTTATCTAATGAATGAAGAAGTTTTACATCTGTGTTTATTCCAAATAGTTCTTTTATTGCAGTTATGTATATGAATTTTAGACCACTTCTATATATTTTAGCACCCATTCTATCTTTTATGCTTATTAGTTTTAGTTTTGTATCTTCTTTTAGTTTATAAGATAATTCTACTATTTCATTATTAATGGAACAGGCTATAATGTCGTCTGTTTTATTTAGTCTTTTTATTAAGTCATATAAAGTAGTGTCTTTATGTACTACAATATTACCATAACCTTCTATTTCTATTATTAATTCATTTGTCAATTTAATCACCCTTTATTCTATATATATTTTATCATTTTTTTGATGTTTTTTGTATATTTTTTTTATTTTTTCGTAAATATATTTATAGGTGATATAAATGGTTATACCAATGATTATTGATAAGGAAGAGGGAGTAGAAAAAAGTTTTGATATTTATAGCAAACTTTTAAAAGAAAGAATTGTTTTTTTAAGTGGTGAGATTACTGATGAAGTAGCTAATTTGATAGTGAGTGAGTTATTATATTTAAATAGTTTGGGAAGTGATGATATTTATTTGTATATTAATAGTCCAGGAGGAAGTGTTACGGCTGGGATGGCAATATATGATACGATGAATTTTATTAAGGCTGATGTGGTTACTGTATGTGTAGGAATGTGTGCTAGTATGGGGGCTTTTCTTTTGAGTAGTGGATGTAAAGGTAAAAGAATGAGTTTAAAAAATGGAGAAGTTATGATACATCAACCTCTTGGT
>ERZ791736.127-NODE-127-length-30528-cov-6.225281_pt1 | contig 30528 bp, 29 predicted proteins | sample MGYA00509940_ERZ791736 | MGnify/ENA primary metagenome ERZ791736 (study PRJEB30046, sample SAMN00792014) | human gut metagenome | study: EMG produced TPA metagenomics assembly of the A metagenome-wide association study of gut microbiota in type 2... | reverse complement strand
CCGAACATTTGATTTTGCAAGTTAATTTACATATTTTAATTATGATTTTAGTTTTATAATTATATTTATTAATTTTGAAAATCAATTTTAAGCAATTTAAATTATTAACTAATTAAATTATTCATTAAAACTTTTTAAATTGATTTTAAAGCTTTTAAACTTATAATATGTAATTTATATTTATGATTTTTAATAAAAATTATACAATTATAACTATATATGAAAATCTCTGAAATCAGCTAAAATAACGGCTTACGAGAATCGTTTTTAAGCGTTTTTTATAAATTAGCCATATAGTTTGTTGTCCGATAATTTAGCAAAATACTGGCAATTCTAGTGATTAGCCAATTTTAGAAGAAAATTTATATAATTATATAGTAATACCAAAAAGTCCGAAAAAAATCCAAAATGGCGACGCACGAGAATCGATTTTAAGCCGTTTTTAAAATTAAGACATATAGTTTTGTTGTCTGCAAAATACGGCAAATATGGAGATTCTGGGGATTTGAAGATTTTTGAAAAATTTTGAGGTAGGATCAGAAATTAAAAAAAATTATTAAGATATAAATTTAAAATTTAAAGATAAAAATTATTTGAACATCAAATTATATAGATAAAATATTTAAGAAGCTTAAAATGGATTTTAAAGCGTTATAAAAATAAAGTAATATAAGTTGTTGAATAAGATTAAATAATAAATAATATGCAAAGTAAAATAACTAAATAATAAGTAAGTATTAGTAAGGCTAAAGACTTGAAAGTGATGAAATTACTGGGTAGGGCTATAATCATAGTCTATATATTTTGTTCCTACTCCTTTTTGCGCAAAACTTTGATAATAATAGCCCCCTGGGTTCTTGCCTCTTCCCCAAAAAATATTATTAATTCCAATATTATTTTTTCTAGTATAACATATTTTTTCTAAAAAATCCATTTGTTTTATAAAATATAGTTATAAAAATAATATCTAACATAATACTATCCGAATAATTGATTAATTAACTTTTCAAACTTCCTCAAAAGGAGGAAAATATGAAAAATGCAAAAATAATTGCTATTGCAAATCAAAAGGGTGGTGTTGGAAAAACAACAACAACGCTTTCTGTTGGTGTGGCTTTAGCAAAGGAAAACAAAAAGGTATTATTAGTGGATGCAGATCCACAAGGTAATTTAACAACATCTTTGGGTTATTATTTGCAGGAAGATATGCCAATAACACTTGCTGATTTAATGTCAGCTGAAATACTAGATAAAGAAATTGATATTAATGATGTAATTTTGCATCACGAGGAAAAAATTGATCTTATTCCATCAGATATTACACTTTCTGCAATAGAATTTTCTTTAGGCAATGCTATACCAAATGGAATGGAACTTGGATTGGCTCAAAAAAGGAATGAAATAAAAAGAGATGTAATAGAAAATGCAATAAATAGAGACATGAGTTTAGTATTTACTGATCCAAAAGGAGAATTATATCGTAGACTTGCTAAATATCTTAAAAGTAAAGGTTATGAAGTAAAAGTATTCAATTTAGTAAATCCTACTCTTTCAAATGGATGTAAATTTATTAGTTTTATAGAGGATGAAACAGATGCGCAGATTTTTAGTCAAATTGTTATTGAAAATACACAATTAGATAGAAAATCTTCGGGCGATGAATTTTGGAATAGAGGAGAGCAAAATCTTTTGAAAGCCTTATTATTATATGTAATTAACTATGTTAAAAACAATAAAAATAAGAACTTAGCTTATATATATGATTGCCTTGCTAGTGGTAATATCAAAGAAATAGACAATATTTTTGCTGATACAGAGGGATCAACAAGGTTAAGTTATAATATTTATGCTCAAGCAACAGATATTGTTAAACAAAGTATTGTAACAGGTTTAGCAACTAGATTGCAAATTTTTCAAACAGATAAAATAAGAAAATTAACAACTAAAGATGAGATAAATTTTGAGGAAATAGGGAAAAAGAAGACTTGTGTGTTCACTATTACAAGTGACACAAACAGTACATTTGATTTCTTATCAACATTATTTTTCTCATTTTTATTCATAAAACTAATAAAAAGTCGGTGATAATAATCCTAATGGAAAACTAGATATAGAAACATCTTTTATCTTGGATGAGTTTACAAACATAGGAAGGATTGTCGATTTTGAAAAGAAACTTGCAACGACAAGAAGCAGAGGCATAAATATTTTTATGATTTTTCAAAATATTGCTCAATTAAAAAATCGTTATGATAATGATGTGTGGCAAGAGATACTTGGCAATTGTGATACTAAGATTTGTATGGGAGTTCGGAGACATATTGACAGCAAGATATATAACTGAATACCTAGGAATTGCAACTGTAGAGACAAATGCAATACGCAAAAATGCACGGATTTGATGGTAACTTTACCTACGGTATGGAAAATATATCAACAAATAAAAGAAATTTAATGAATCCAGATGAATTATTAAAAATGGATAATACAAAAGAAATTGTTATGGTTAGAGGAAAAAAACCATTTGTTTGCGACAAATATGTGTATATGGAACATCCAAATTTTAATGAATTAGAAGATTTGACAGTAGAAGAACAAATAGAAAAATTCAAAACGAATATGGAAGTTGAAGATAATAGAATTAAAGAAAGAAAGGAATTTTATAGTTTTGATGATTTCTAAAATTTAAAAAAGTAAGAAGGTGAAATTTATGACGGATGAATTACAAAAAAAGATCGTATGGCAAAATATTAATTCATCTAAAGAAAAAGGTAAAATTTTAAAAGGAAAAATAATTGCAATTGAAACTGAAAAAATGAAGTTGGAATCAATTGTATGTGCAATAATTGATTTTTATGGAATTAAAGTGCTTATTCTAGCAACAGAAATATCTAAAGAGTTTAATAACGATAAAAAGCTATTAAGAAATATGATGGGAGCAGAAATAAGATTTATAATAGTAGAAGCGGATAGAATAAGCGAAAAAGCAGTTGGTTCAAGAATAAAAGCAATGGAGAGATTAAATGAAATTAATATGAAAAAAATAGTTGTTGGGGATAAATTATATGCACAAATAGTAGGGTTATGGAAAAAATATATCAGAGTTGAATGTTTAGGAATTGATTGTATTATAAAAGCTAAAGATCTGCAATATGGATATATTGATGATGTTTCAAAAGTATATAAGATTAATGAACAAATAAAAGTTATTATAAAAGATATAGATGAAAAGAGTCATACAATAAAAATATCTGTTAAGGATCTATTAGAAGATCCATTTAAAAACATAAGAAAAGACTTTGATGAGAGAGGAGAGTATTTAGCAAAGATTACAGGATACAGTGAAAATGGAATATTTGCTAATATTGCACAGGGTGTTGACACAGTATGTACACTTCCAAATTGGTTAGATAGACCACCACTAGTAGGCGAAAATGTAATTATAAAAATCTATAAAATAATTCCTGAAAAACGAAAGATTTATAGTTCTTTAGTTAAAATAATAGGAAGTGATGTGGTTGAATGAGCAACAAAAACAAATATTGAAATTGTTATGGGATTTCAATTCACTAAGGGAAGAACATATCATAAAACTTTGCAAGTGTTCGGAGAACGATATTAATTTTTTAATAGCAAGAAACGCTATAAAAAAAGAAAGAAATTCTAAAATATTAAGTTATAAGAACAAAGAAATTAATAATAGAAATGTTGTAGCTTTTGATGTAGTTATGCAATACTTAAAGAGAAATCCTAAAATTAAAAAAGGAAAATTTCCTGTAAATGTGGTGATGCAAACAGAACAATTCGACTATGACATTATAGCAGTAAAAGAAATTGAAGTTGAAACATTATATGAAAAAATTGATGAGGTATCTCAAGCTGATAGGATAATCATAATTATAGAAAGCAAAAATTATATTAAAAGAATTATAAAAACTCAAAGACCGTGTTTAATTTGTACATATTCTCCTTTGAAAATTGTAGACAAAATAAATAATTAGAGAAATTTAAAGCCGGTCGAAATATTGCACTGGCTTTAAATCTGTTTATTAAAATTTCAGAAATTTCTATATATTTGAATGGTCAAAATTAAACCATTTTTATAGTGTAAAATTGATATATATTATTATAATATGAAGGATGACAATACCAGTCAAAAAGTATGCTGCAGATGCAAAAAGATATTTACTGACTACCCAGCTATTTCTAGAAAAGATAATAAAAGTTTAATATGTTCGGAATGTGGAATGAAAGAAATTCAGGAACCATTAGAGGAATTATTAAATAGTTATGGGATAGAAATATATTAAATTGTTAAATATAAAATACTCTAAAAAAATGTGTATGAAAATAAATCATGCATATTTTTTTGTAATATTTTCAAAAATATGATAGAATATCTTTAGCAAAAAGGAGGAAAGGTAACTTTGACTTTAACACAATTAATAAATATAATATTAGATTCCAAAATGAGTGAAAATAGTAATTTCATAAGAATTACATATTACGAAATAAAAATTAAATGTAACCTAAATAATGAGCAATGTGATGAATTTATTAGACTAGCTAAAATAAAGTTAGAAAACATGAATTTTAAAGTATATCTCCAAGACGAAAAATATAGCTATGAAAATGCTAGCAGAACGGTTCAAATTAATGAGGTACTGATAGCGATAAGAAACCAAAACAATAAACAAGTAAATAAAAAAATAAATATAAAAAAGGATGAAATAATATATGAGAAAAACTTATTTGCAGATAGGAGCAGCAAGATTATTAGATATAAGAGTTATTGCAGACAATAAAATAATTTATGAAGGAGCTGTCGATACAGCACTTCAAGAGATTAAAAGTTTGAAATATTATGATGTTAATGTAAACAGCGATAAAGTTGAATACAAGGTAGAGTTAGAACAATAAAAAAGATATTATATGAGGAGGAAAAATGATAACAATAAAATTAGAAAATAATATTGATAAAGAGATTGATGATATAATAGACAATGAATTTAATAAATTTGCAAAGAAAAATGGAATTGTATGTGACTATGAGCCATTTACTTTTATTGCAAGAGAAAATGAGCATATTGTTGGAATATTAACAGGACACTCTTATTATAACGAAGTACATATTGGAGATCTTATTGTAAAAGAAGAATACAGAAACAAGAAAATTGGAACTAAACTTGTAAATGCTGTTGAAGAATATTATAAGGATAAAAGATTTAGAAACATAAATTTAACTACTTATGGTTTTCAAGCACCAACGTTTTATGAAAAATGTGGTTTCAAGATTGAATTTATCAGGGAAGACAAAGAAAATCCAAAACTAACAAAATATTTCTTAATTAAATATATTCAGAATTAATTAAATAGGTAAGAGGAAAAAATAATGAATTTAAATATATTTGATGTTGTTGAATTAACAGATGGTAGAAAAGCAACAATTTTAGACATAGATAAAAATAAATATAAAGTTGAGATAATGTCAAAAGATTTCTCATATTCTAGTATTGAAAAAATATCAGTAAAACAAATAAAAAATATAATATACAAAAAGAGTTAGGAGATAAAAATGGCTGAAATTAAACAAATTTTTGAAAAAGAAAAATATATGGATTTAATACTTGAAGCAGACCCAGATAAAGAAATAGTAAAAAAGTATATTAAAGATGCAGAAATGTATGGATTATTTGAAAATAAGAAAATCTTAGCAGAAATAATTATTACAAAAGTCGATAATAATATATGCGAATTAAAAAATATTGCGACAAAAGAAGATGCTAGAGGAAATGGATATGGAAAAAAATTAATACAAGAAGTAACAAAATTGTATAAAAATAAATATAAGAAAATGATAGTCGGAACAACTCAAAACAATATTCCGTTCTATGTTAAATGTGGATTTGATAAATATTATAAAACAGAATATAATTTCTTTGTAAACAATTATAAAGAAGAAATTTGGGATGGTAATTTACATTGCATAGATATGTATTACTATTATATGGAACTATAAATTTGCATATTATAATAAAATTTGACAATAGTCTACATAAAGTGTATAATAATGTCTGACAAATTATTTTGTTATAGTTTAATCAAACATAGTGCTACTAAATAATATTTTGAAAGGAATGACTTTTACTATGGCAAACAACCAAAATATGGATAAGGATTTGATTAAGGAGCTTGTAGATTACTTTAATAGCGATTATGAACAAGAAACAACACCATCTGAATATAAAAAAGGAGAGGCTGTTGAACAAGAATACCTTGATGAGCCTACATATTCAGAAGCTAAATGTAATAATCAAGTATTAATTTACATTGTAGTAGACAAAGCTGCTTTAGCACGTAATGAGAAATTCGGTGAGGATATCAATGAGTATTTAAAAGAACTTAATAATTTTGTGAAGAATTATGATAGACCGGGACGCATAAAGGTTGTTTCCTCATACTTTTGCTCACAGTTGATTAAAAAATATGGAACACCTTTGTATGATATGATAGTAGACAACTGTAATGACTTGTGTCGGCAATATGATGAATTTTCAGGTGAATGTAATATCAATGGGTGTATGATTATTTTTACAGATGGAGAAAAAGATAATTCTATTAATTATCTAATTGAAGATGTAATAGATGCACTCGGAGAATTAAGAAAAAGAGATATTACTCACATGCTGATTGGACCGGAAACAACTAGATTAATAGAATTTGCTGATTCACTAAATGTCGAACCAATTTTTAAAAAAGATAAATTTAAACAACATATGAAATATATGAAATGGTTTTGGGATGATAAGTGTGGAGATAATATTTTTGTTTGATTGAATTAGGAAAGACTGAAGAATTCTTCAGTCTTTTTCTATATTAAATAAAATAAATTCCAAAAAAGACTTTACATAAATTCAAAATAATTATAAAATATTTATTACAAAAACATATAAACTTTTTCTATTAAGCAATAAGAAAGGTGTGACAATAATGAAAAATTATCAGCAGGATATTCTAATAATTTTAAAAAGGATTTTTAGAATTGGTAAAGCTTTTTCTGCTTTTGCGGATTCATTTGGAATAGATAATATTTCAAATAATGAAAGTAAAGACTCTTTCACAGATCATATAGGAGGATATTCATATTCTAATTCATGGTGTCGGACATATAATAATGGTATAACATCTACAGAAGATGAATATGGTAATTTACGCTTTAGCAATGGAGAGTATGCAACCAGAACATCAGATGGATATTATTATTTTTCAAATGGAATAACAGGATATGAAGATTCATATGGAGATATCCATTTAAGTAATGGGCAAGTTATTATAAAAAAATAGAAAAAGTTTAGAGAGACTAGAAGTTTCTGGTCTCTCTTTTTATGTAAATAATTGACATAAAAAGGAAAAAATGATATAATTAAGCAGAAAGTATAATGGAGAAGGAGCCTATTATGGAAATAGAAGATGAAATAAATCAAATAAATTCAATTATTAATAAGTTAGATGTTATTCGAGATGATGAATGGCAAAAAAAAGAAGATGAAACTGAAGAAGAATTTGATAATAGATTAGAGACTATAGAAGAAGAATTGGAAGAAGAACTATTAGATTATATTTCTGATAGTTTATTAGCTGAACAAGAAATAAATGAAGAAGAAGCAATAAAAGAGGCTCAAGAAAAGATAAAGGCTGATTATGAATTATTTAGTGATGCTTTTATAAAAAGCGATAATGGAATTATTACACTAAAAAGTGAAGAAGAATTAATGACATTAGGCTATGATACGCCAGAAGAAGTTGAAAAGCTGAATTCAATAGCAGAAAATATTAATTCACCTGAAGTATATATTAATAAAATAAAAGACAGCATACACGCAAGTAAAGACATTGATGCTGAAATAGATAGAAAAATGGAACTTGCAAAAACCATTATTGCTGCAAAAAAAAGAGGTGAAACTCTTCCAAGTAGTTTAAATCCATCTATAGAAAAAGATAAGTTTGAAAAAGCGAATGCATACATTGCTAATACAACAACTTTAAGAAAAGTCCCATTTGTTCAAAATGAATATATAAATAACAATTATATAGCTGAAAGAAGATATAATAATGTAATAAGAAATATTACAAACAATACTACAACGAAAAGTACAAGTGGCAGAACTGCTACAACAAATACTACTTCACAAACTACCACTCCAGTAATTTCTGCAACTGAAACTAAAATTGTAACAAGAAGAATTCCAGAAAGAAAAAATACACTTTATACAAATTTTGAAAAAAAGCTAGATAAAACCAATGATTTAACTAAACAGAAAATTAAAGCAAGAACAGAGCTAAAAGGTATATTTAAGGATTATAGTTTATCATTGAAAAGTGGTAAAGCTGGAGATTTATCTGCATTAAAAGATGAAATAAAAAGAATTGAAAATAAATTTCCTAATCTTATAACTGAAGAACTAGTGGGAAAAATTGCAAAACAATTTAGTATAGACTTAGAAGATAAAATTAAAAATAGCAACAATATAAATCCGGAAAATAATACGGAAAATGATTTGGATTGTAATGCACAAACATTGCAACCTCCAATAGATACTCAAGCTATTGCACAAGAAGATATAACAGCAGAATCAATAAATCCACCTGTGATACCAGAAGAACAAAGTGGAAAATTAAAGCAACATGATGCTAATAAAAAGATTGATGAAGATAATGTAAATCAGGTTATTCCAGCTCAAACAAGCTCACAAAGTGTATTAACCTCAGAAAATTCTCAACCTCATACTAAAAAATCTGAAATAAATGACCAAATAGAAACAAAAAATCAAGATGCAGAAAAATTTGATTCTAGAAGAGAAGATATACTTAAAATGATATCTGATTTTGATATTGATAGAAATACCGTTTTTAAAATGCCTGAAAGATATTTGTTTTTTATTCCAAGCTATTTAAAAACTAATAATGACTCTTATGTCCGCAATAAATTTAATAGTATGCTTGATACACTAGAAAAAGGCTTACAAGATGATTTTGTAGAAAAATTAAATAGCCATGATATACCATTTAATATTGGATTATTAGATAATTTATATCAACTATATGATAGTGAGAATGGTTTGGGTGTAGTTAATCAAGATAGAAAAAAAGCAATAGAATTTCTTCACAAGGAATTAAATTATTTTGCAAATTTGAGAACACAGGTATATTCTGCTAATAATAGTATAGAAAGAATCAAAAATGAAGCTAAATTCAGTGATGCCTTAGTTAAGTTAAAAGGAAGTGAATTATCAAGAAGAATTCCAGTTATGCCATTAGTTATTGAACATGAACTTGCAAAAAGAAATAAAGAAACCTCAAATGTATTAAAAATGGTAAGCACTTATAAAGAAAGAATAAAAAATGGAAGCTCAGTTTCAGAAGTTGAATTAGATGAATTAGGAAAAATTGCTTATGAAGGTATAAAAGATTTATCAGGAAATGTTATATTAGCTCCAGATGAAGTGTTTGCTAGGGATATATACACAAAACTAGTGAATGATTATGGAGATAAAAGAATAGAAGCAAACTATAATAGGTTATATTCATTGTATTCAGATAATACACTTCCAACATATGATGAACAAATGGCTAACACAATAAAGGAAAAAATGAAACAAAAAGGAATAACAATAACAAAGATAGAAAAAAATAGTAATAAAAAGACTAAAAATAATTCACAGACTTTTGTGTGTAGTGATTTGCATGGCCAATATGAAACTTATAAAGCAATTACTAAAAGGTTGAAAAATAAAGATAAATTGTATATTTTGGGAGATGTAATAGACAGAGGACCTGGTGGAATAAAAATTCTACAAGATATAATGAGAAGAAAATCAAGAGGACAAGTTGAATTTTTAGTTGGTAATCATGAATTAATGATGATCCAATCGTTAATTTTGAATGATGAACAGGCAAGAAAAAATTGGGAACAAAGGAATGGCGGAGATATTACAAGAAAAGCATTTGAAGGATTAAGCGCTGATGAACAAAGTAAAATCAAAAATTTTCTTTTAGACTCATGCCTATATAAGAATATCAATATTGATTCACAACAAGTTCATTTAACACATGCTAAAGCTATACAGGATGAAAATAGTTCTCAAAGTAAAACTGTGAGAGAAATGATAAGTGATGGAAAATTGGATTTGATGGCTGAAGCTCTATGGTTTAGAGGAGAAGATGCTATATCAAGCCAAAAAATTAGCAGACCTGGTAGTCTTACTATAATTGGACATACTCCAACAGAAAGTAGGATGATAGAATATAAAGATGGGTATATTGACATCGATTGTGGAGCAGGCGAAGATAAAAAGGCATCTTTAGTAAATTTGAGTAGTGGAACAGTTGAATATTTTGATGTTCAAAAAGAAAGAGCAAAGGAAGACAAAAATAGATAATACAATCATTCTACCTTCTAATAATTTGATTATTATTAGAAGGTATGCTATAATAATAATACACTATTATTTAGAAAGGGAGTCTTGAGATGCTTATCACTAAAAATTCAATTCAAGAAAAAAATGTAAAACGGCAATCACCTGATCTCAATTATTTGAGACAGTACATTTCTGCATGCTTTTTCGAGTATGGAGGAGTAACAAATGTTGATTTCTTTGAACCTTCAACAAATGATATTTCTTTAATGAAACAAGCACAGAAAAAAATACAAAATTTTTTCAAGGACGCAAGTTTCATGGCAGATTATATCTTGCTAAGCTACAAAACTATTCCTACTAGGTATGCATTTGGAAGTATTATGATACCAAAAGAAGAATACAATATTGGAGTTGACCGCATTGTCCTAATTAATGCTTGGGCATGTGATGTTTCTGATATTATATTTAAGTATATCGAAGTATCTTCTAAATGTGAAAACTGGAATGGCATTTGGCTTACATTTCTTGATATGCTGACTATGGAAATTGCTGGCAGAAAACAGTACATAAGGAAAACAAAGGGAGCTGTTCGGACTACAAGAGCTATTGAACTTGAAAAAGAATTGATTACAAAGGGATGGAATATCCAAGAACTTGCAAATGAATTTATTCATTGTAAAAATGATCAAACTGAACTGAAAAAATGTTTTGCATATTATATAGCAAATGAGTTTTCTAATGCAAGAGGTCATATAATTCCCAAAAAGGAATCATTATTATGATTAAAAGAGCACATAGATACAAATTATCTGTGTGCTCTTTTAGTAAGTATACATAAGTATTGACTAATTATAAAGAAAATGATATAATATTAATGCGTAAATGCATTGAAGTTGCTTCTATTTGGTAAAATGAAAGTTATATTACCATAATAAAGGCATCGGAGTTATCATGGAGATATTGCAAAATCAATTTATTACTTTATTATAGGAGGAAGCACAATGAAAAAAAATAAAATTGAAATTGCACAGACTGCATACGGAAAAGATGTGAATCAAGATTATAGTGTTTCTACTGAGAACATAGCAGTAATATTAGATGGCTGTGGTTCAGGAGAACATTCGGAAATTGGTTCTAGTAGAATGGGTGAAGCTATTCGGAAAAATTCATCAAGTTTGGATGAAAAAAATTTTGAAAGATTTGCTAACAAAACTTTGTATGAGTTTCTAATGGAAGACTCGCGTGAAGAAAGGTTTATCTCTGAATTTCAATTTACAATTGTGGCTTGCATTGAAAATTCAAAAGCTTTTGTTGTTTTGACTGCTGGTGATGGATTCATTATTACAGTTAGTAAATCCAAACAAATAAGATATATTCAACTTGATAATGACTTAAACATTGCTAACGGTGAAGCACCTGGATATATTGCATACAATTTAAACCCAAGCCTTGCAAGATATAATCACAACATATATTTTGATAAAATGTTTTTTTTAAAAACAGATTATGAAAGTGTGTATGTTGCTAGCGATGGTTTCAGGTTTATACTGAATGATAATTTTCCACAAGACCAAAAGCAGCTTCTTGAGGCAGCTTTAATTAGCAGAGATGAAGCTACAATTAAAGCTATACTTAAAGAAAATCAAAGCAAAATCTTAGATGACATTTCCATATCTTCATAATTAATTCCTAATATAGCACGGTATATATTATCGTGCTATATTTATTATGTGAAGTTTAGCCTATTTACATAATAAGTAAATTGTGGTATAATATTAACGGATTTTGATGAATGGAGAAAAGTATGAAGAATTTTTTTCAAAGATAAAGGAAAAAGTTGCAAGTATTACCAATAGCATAAAAAATATGTTTAATAATATAAAACAGAAAATCTTTTTATCTTTTCAAAGAATAATAAATATAGAAAATAAATATAAAGACAGTGCAGTTGAAAATGTACCGTTAAAAAAAGCTGTGGTTATTAGACATGAAAAGGTTTTAGAAAATTCTCAAAAAGTAGATTCATTAAACAATGAAAAATTATTTGAACCAATAGCAAAACAAAATAATAATAAACAAAGTGATTTTACTAATAATACTGGAATTTCAGATATAAAAAACGAATCTCAGCAAACATCGAATGATCAATCCGTTATAATTGAAGAAAAAATAACAGATATTCATATAAAAGAAGAACTAGGAATTGTAGAATTTACAACTGATAAAGGCTCAAAATATAGTAAAGATATTGAATTCATATTGAATAATCAAAAAGAAACTTATAAAAAATTTCAAATAAATAAAAAATGTAAACATTTAACTAAAAATATTTTTTCAAGTATTATATTGAGAAGGAAATTAAATCCAATAGTTATTTATCTTTTAAATAATGACCAAGAGATTGAAAACTATATAAAATGTATAAAAAATAGTGAAAATGTTAATTTTAAACTAAAACATGATTTAACAAAATCAAAAATGAAAGGAAAAAGTGCAAGGATAATGAAAAGAATAAGCAAATATGAAGAAAAAATAGGTGCTGAGGTTATAAAATCAGAAAATATAATTAAAAGAATTTTTGGCACTAGAAACCAAAATATCAATTCAGAAAAAGAAACAGCTGATGCTAATAACAATATGGAAAATACAGCAGAAAACCAATCTGATAGTAGCAAAGATAAAAAAGTAAGCAAAAAAGAAAGAAAACTAATAGAAAAAAAAGAAAGAGAGCAAAAAAAGAAAGATTTTGAAACTAGATATATTACATATTCTGCATTATGCGAGAGACTTTTTGGTGTAAAACCAAAGAAAAAACTAGAGGATATAATGGGAGATGTGATACATCAAGATTTATATGACTTAACTAATCCAAATGAAATAAATAGAGCAATAGCTACATTTCGAGTTGGACATAGATTGATGCCTCTTAATTCTTCTAATTCAAAAAAATATTTGGAGTCTGCATTGAATCAATTAAGCAATGAAAATGTGTTAATAAATATGCCAAATGGTTTTGAACATTTAGAAAGCTGTATGTTAGATCTAGAAGAACTTTCACTAAAAAGAGGAGATTACGCTAGTGCTAAAAGAATGAATGATGAATATATGAGAATAATCGATAGAGAATTCCGAGAAAAGTATGCTTTACCATTAAAACAAGCAAAAAAAGAAGGCGACTTTTTAAAACAGATTGATATAGGTATTACATATAGAAAAAAGTATGTAGAAGGGCAAAAAGCTCTAATGAGGTTACTAAGCAAATCAGGCAAAAAATTTGATGCAGAAGAATTATATCGAAAGATACTAAGTGAATCTGGAATAGTATTAACTGATGAAGCATACGATTTAAGCAAAAAAGAAAATTGCATAGAAAATGGAAAATATATTGTTATTGCTAATAACAGAACATATCGAGAACCAATTCTAGGAACTGAAAACTTATTAGCTTTAAGAAAAAAAGCACTTGATGAAACATTTATAAAACAAGGAAAAGAAGATACAAAAAAAGAAAATACTACAGAGTTAACAGAACAAAAAAATACTAATGAGAATACCTCTAAAGGACAAAAAAATGAAGGTATATCTATTAATCCATCTGAAAGTGCTAAGAGTCCACTGCCTGAAAAAGAGGCAGTGGAGGAACATCAAATTAAAGCAGAAGCTGCTGTAAAAGATTCATCTAAAATACAGTGTGAAATTCAAACGAACCAAAAAGATATTCCAATTGAACCCAAAAAGAAAAAGATAATAGATAGAATAATGGAAGCCAGAGAAATCAAAGCAAAAGAAAAAGAAGATAGAAAAAGAATTGAGCGAGAAATAAAAAGACTTGAAGAAGAAAGAAGAAAGAAGGAAGAAGAAGAAAGAAGGAGACAAGAAGAAGAAAAAAGAAAGCAAGAGGAAGAAAAAAGAAAACAAGAGGAAAAGAGAAAAGCTGAATTAGCTGAATTCAACATGAGATTCAATTCATATAAAGTACTTTGCAAAGGACTTATTGGAGATAAAGCTAAAACTAAATTAGAGGACATAAAAAGCGATGTAATACATAGTGATATTTATGACATGACTTCATCAGATGATGTTACAAAGGGAATTTCAACATTTAGAGTAGGACATAGATTAGCAAGCTTACCAAATAAAAGAAAAGAGGCTGAAAAAACGCTAAAAGCTGCAATCTCAATATTGCAAAAAGATGAAACTTTGGCTAAAGAATCTTCAACAATTGAATATTTAGAAAGTGGATATTTAGATTTAGCAAATCTATGTCTAGAAAATAATGATTATTCAAATGCTGAAAAAAATCTAGCTAATTATATGGAAACTGTAAAAAGAGAAAAAAGAGAACTGTATGATCCCCAAATTATGCAAGCACAAAAAGAAGGTAGAACAATTGATGAAATTGACTTATGGATTAAAGTAAAATCTAAAGTTGTATCTGGGAAAAAAGCTATAATAAAAATGCTTAGTAGAGCAGGCCAGACAGAACAAGCAGAAGAATACTATAAACAGTTGCTACAAGAATGTAAGATAGGACTAAACGATGAAGAATATCAATTAAGCGTAAATACTAATTGTATAGAAAATGGAAAATATATGAGAATTACAGAAAATAGAACATATTGTGAACCTATATTAGGAAGTGAATACTTAATGCTGAAAAGAAGAAATATCTCAAATAAAGCTTTATCTGAAAGATAGAATAGAAAAACTAGAAATGTAAAATTTTTCTAGTTTTTTTATGTAAAGTACCTGTATTATGTTGACAAATAAAGGAAATAGTGGTATAATTTAGCTATGTCAAAAGTATGGCAACCTGTAGAGAGTTCATATCGCACACAAATCCAAATTAAATCCTGAAAGGAGATTACTACTATGCGTAAACACGATGAGAACATGTTTGGAAGTGCCGCATGGGATACTTTCAACAACGACTACGACAACTCCGGGATCAAAGAAAACTTTGGACCTGAAATCGAATCTGACAAAATCGAAGTGGTGAACACACCTGTTTCGGAGCTTAAAAGCTCTGCACAGACATTGCTTCGGTTGGACATTGACAAATCCGGTTCTATGAGCGGATTCACGACTGCCATGAACGAAGCCTTAGGGCGTGTTAAGGAGTCTATTGTTACTTCTACGGAAGTTAACAGAATCCAGATCGCGAAGACTCTGTTTGCGGGTACAGTAGAGCCTGGTGGATACACCGATGTCGAAAAATTCGACACAAGTTATTCCGCCGAATCTGGTTGTACTAAACTGTATGACAGCATTATCGACAGCGAAAGAAGAATCAAGGACTACAAGGAAAGTCTTAAAAACCAGGGTGTTTCTGTAAAAGCAGTTCTGTGCATTCTTTCCGACGGACTCGACAACGATTCCGTAGCAACTTTTGAAGATGCAAAGGATGCCGTTGAAAAAATGCAGAAAGACGATGTAACTGTATGCTTTATTGCATTCGGTAGTAACGATTGCAAGAAGCTGGCCAATGGTCTTGGCATTATCAACGTTGTAAAAACCGATGCCACTGTTCATGAGTTGCACAAGATCATGGAATTCGTTTCTATCGGTACCATTAAGAAATCGCAGGGTAACGATAAATGAAGCGAATAAAATATGAACTTCTCTAACAGGGGATGCGGTGAAGAAATTTCTTCACCGCATTTCTTTTTTGAAGTTGACATAAATTCAAAAAGAATGTATAATATTATCAGCAAATATTTTTGTGTACTTTGAAATATGAATATTAAACTTATTAATTTAGAGGAGGCATTGTTATGCAAAACAACAAAAAAAGAGCTACTGTTATATTTACAAAAGATATTTCAGAAACTCGTTTGAAAGAATTCCAACATCAATATAATAAAATCCCTAAAAATTGGCTACGGAGGTTTTGTGAGGATGAATGGCAATTAGCTTTTACTACAGATATCACAATCAGTGGTAATCAGAATCCTAATACATTTTTAGTTTCTGATCCAGAAGAAAAAAGAGTTTGGATTAATGCGAAAATTGCAGCAGTGACAAACTTTCCTGTTTATAGAGCTTTTCTCTTTTATATGCAATCCGAATATGGAAATCTATCTCAAAATGAGAAGTTTCAAAAATCATATATTAGAGAAAAAGGAATATTGTCTAAAATTACTGGTCTGGAATTAGCAGGAGTGTTGCCAGAGGAAATTTTTACAATTCTATTTATTCAATTTTTGGAGCAGCCACAAATTCAAGAATACAAGTTGTCTGAAACATGCCAATATGTAATAAGATGGCTGAATGAAGATGTTTTTAAAGTAAGAACATCAATTTTGCCTGAATATTTAAAGATAGGTACAGATGTTACAGAAGAACAGATTTTTGAAATTATAAACGCATGGAATAAAATTCCGCAAGGAATTACAGATCGCTTTTTAAAGTTTGGTTGGAAGATATTCCTTACAAATTCGAGAGAGTGGCGAAAACATGAACATGGTAGGCATGTTGCTGGCTTTATTACTAATGAATCAGAAGAAATCTTAATTAAGGCTTCTATGTCTGAGTTGGATATGACTTTGTTCCACGAAATTGGACATTTTGTACATATGATAACTAATAATAGAAGTCTGATAAAAGATTTTTATAATGCATACTGGGCTGAAAAAGACACATATTTTAGTATGTATAATGATTCTTATGGTATTTCGAATGTTGAAGAATATTTTGCACAGGTTTTTGCTCATTATGTTAAACATCCTGAGCAGATAAAAAACAAACTTAGAAAAAGCTATGGCACTGTTGACTCCATTGTCGGAAAATATAAATAAGTTTTGTTCATATTAAAGTAAGCAGAGAATCTTAATTAAGATTCTCTGCTTTACTTTTACTGATTTTTAGGAAAAATATGACCGAGCGTATTCGAAAATTCATATTCGAAATAATATCCAAAACAAGGTTGCAATTCCTCTCTATTAGTTTTGGAGTTAAGAAGTTTCCGAATAATCTCGTCAACATTCCAACCTTTCTTTTTTAACTCTTTTTCGAGTGATTTGGCTCGCTGATATCGTGTTTTGTCATTACAAGCAACATAATCGCGCTTTCCCATTATTCTTAATGTCGCTAAATCATGAACTGTTTCCCAAATATCGCGTCTAGTAGGCATACCTGAAGTCATATAAATAAAATTATTGACTATACAAGTTTGAGTATTAGAGAAATGATATCTGTAAATCAGACTAGCATATTTAGCATCAATACCAAAAATTTTCAAATAATCATCTGCTACGATTAGACTGGCAAGACCATTAAATGTTGGGGTAACTTCAAACTCAAATAAAATGTAAGAACCAGGGAAAGTTGCATTTGGGCAAAAATCAAGAATTTTATTTCTAGCATATGATACCATATTTAAGAGTACTTTTGAGGGCTCATAAAATGTTACATATGAGAAATTACAGTATTCCCGAAAGCTTCCAGCAAGATAATCATAAAGTCTTTGAGAGACTCTTTCTTTTGACTTCTCGGAAAGGTTGTCACATTTAATCATTATAATTCTCCTTTCTAAATTTATGTAAATCATATTCTATCATAACTATTAAAAATTGTCAATAAATGTAAAAAACAATAAAAAATAGAAAAAAATGTAAATAAATTTACATAATTATTGATTTTTCCGGAATAGTGTGATATAATGCGGTTATTAAAGATTTATGGTATTATATACCAATTCAAAGTGTCTTTAATAAGTACCTTGAAAACGATAGTGTATCTATCATCACATTACAAAAACAAAGTACATGGAACACCATGCCACGATGAGCCAAAAAAAATGAAATGGAGGTATCTCAATGAGTAATTTTAGCTTTACAAATCCAAGAGATCTTGATGCAAGACTCAAAAAACTGAGCGCTCATCCTGGCGGTGAGGGAACAGTTTACAATGACCATCAGCACCTTGCTATAAAAATCTTCAATGCAAAAGAAGTTAATGTAGCAAGAAAAGAACGGAAGGTAAGGAAACTTATTCTTCAGTCTAAAATGGTAAGTTTCAGCGAAGTAGTTTCTCCTCTGGAACTTGTAACTGTCAATGGACATTTTGTAGGCTATACTATGAAATTTATTGACAATGCGATTGATTTAGATCGTATTCAGGAAAAAGTTTTTACAGGTCAATATGACCTGAAAGAAGCTTTGAGAATTATGATCAAAGTCGCTCAGACTGTTGAAAAGCTTCATAACGTCGGCCTTATTATTGGTGATTTTCACCCTGGACAGATTCTTGTATCTAACGGTAACATCTATTTCGTTGATACGGATTCTTGGGGGTGGCAAGGAATGGACAAAGACTATTCCAATGACCTGAAATGTCTTCCTGCTTTTGTTGATCCGAGATGCAGAAACTTTTCTTGCAGAGATGTGACATTAAACTATTATTCCAAGGCGACAGACTGTTATTCTTTGGCGGTAATAGCATTTTATGTCTTGACAGGAGAGCATCCTTTTGGTGGAGTTTATCAGTTGGATACCCAAATGTCAAAGGAAATGCGAGCAAGAAACCAGCTTTCGGTATTGGGAAATCATGATATTAAACTCATGAAAGGCAAAACATGGGAGAACTGGATGTCAAAAGAACTTAAAAAGGCTTTCTTGGATATCTTTGAAGGAGGAAAGAGATTCAATATTGAATCGGCCCTTACTGAACAATTGATGGAATTGCAATATTGCAAACGCCACAACGGTTACTATAATAGTAACATGTTCAGAAGTTGTCCTGTTTGTAGTTGGAGGAATACTCAACTTTCCAATCCTACCTTTAATTCCTGTGTCGAAAACCTTTTCCTTTCTAAAAATGAAGTGAAAATTCCGTATGACCATGAAACCTATTTGAATAAAGTAGGCGAAGTCGTTCGTGTTAACGAAAACGGAGATCCTATTCGTAAGATTGAAAAAGGTTTTGGCGGTAAAGAAACTCTCTTTTTCAGAAATGAAAGATATATGGTAAAAATCCATCCTTTAAATCTCTGGCAGAGAGCAGTTAAAGCAGGAGCCACCACAGATTCTTGTTATGTGAAAATATACAAGGATGACGAACTTCTCGAAAAAATCTATGTCAAGGATAAGAATTTTGTAAGAATTGTGGGAGATACCCTCTTTTATGTGGAAGGAAACTCTTACACTCTGAAAAAAGTCAAAATCCGCAATGGAAAATTCGAGAAATCTGATGTTACCACCAAAAAAACTGCATTTGCGGAATTCGTTGCAACAGAAAACTCAAAAGTTGCTATCATCTCCAAAGTGCAGGCTGGCACTAAAGCCAATATCGAAATTGATATTGGTGGCAAAATCACTATTCTTCCGGGTCAGAAGCATATCATCATGAAGTATGATGCAATTTCCAATACGTGGATTTGGGTTTCTCAGATTTCTAATTCCAAATATAATACAATTGTATTTAATGGAAGAGGAGAAAAAGTTTTTGAAACCCATGATATCGAATACGGTTCTCTCAATTTGAGAGGATGTGCATTCCATCGTGCTTCTTTGTGTATTCCTGGCAACGGAAAAGTTGTATTTGTTATGCCTTATGTGGCAAACATGCCTTTTGACAAAGTCATAACTGAAACCAGTATTGATGTAGTCAGAAAAGACTCTAAATTAGAGCTTGTCTCGCTTGGCGAAAAGCGTAGCAATCTCTATGTACTTAATCCTGAGGGAAATGTATACAAATTTGTAATGTGAGGAAAGGGTGGTGCCAATGACACCACCCTTTTTCATTGTGAAAGTATACATAATTCTATTGTAATATTTTTACAATTATGCTATAATAATAGATGTAGGATTCCAAAATATAATGCGAAAGGGAGGACAACACAATGTGGGTAGTATTCTTAGCCATATTTATTGTTTTTTCACTCTGTGCAGCTTTCTGGCGGATTATATGGGCTATACTTAGACCGATATTTGTATATATCCATCAAAGTATTATAAATGCTTTGCGATCCACTGGAATGAGCGAAGGAGCTGCGAGAGCAATAATATCCGTAGTGATTGTAATAATAATCATACTGATAATAGGAAGTTGTTAATCCAATGGAATACCCTTAAAAGTAGTTTTGCATAAATATGTGAAACTACTTTTTTATTTATAAAAGTAAAAGAATCACAGTTGCAAAAAAAAACATAAAATGATAAAATAGGAAAAAATGGAAGTTAGAAAGAGAATGTCTATGGATAATAAAATTAAGATGTATAATTTAACTATACCACAAGAAAATATATGGTTATTAGACAGAATCAACCCTAATACGACTATAAATAATATCCTAGGAACTTTTAGAATTAATAAAAAATTAGATGTAGATATATTAAATAAAGTAATAAATGAAATAGTGAGAACAAATGAAGCCTTACGAATTAGAATAGTTGAGGAAAATGGAATTGCTAAACAATATATATCAGAATATGAAAAAGAAACATTTAAAGTATATATATTAAATGATGATGACGATACTGAAATCAATAAAATTGTAAAAAGAATATCAGAAGAAAAAATGCAGATCATGAATAGTAAGCTATATGATATTAGAATAATACAGAACAAAGTAGAAACATGTGTGAGTGTTAAAACCCACCATATAATTTCAGATGCATGGACATTGGGTCAAATTGCAGAACAAATAAAGGAATATTATTTAAAAATATCAAACGATGAAGAAATTGATATAAAACCATCATATATAGAATATATAAAAAAAGATGAAGCATACAGATTATCTCCAAGATACCAATCAGATAAAGAATTTTGGAATGAATATATAAAAAATTTAAAATGTAAAAACAAATATGAAATACCAAAAGATAAAAAATGCAAAAGGGTAGAAAAAGCAATAAAAAAAGAAGTGTTTGAGAAGATATCATCTTTTTGTTGCAAAAATAAAATTAGCGAATATGCATTTTTGTTGGGCATAATTTCAGTTTATTTTTCAAAAATTTTTAATGAAGATGAAATTATAATAGGAACTCCATTTTTAAATAGAAGAAAAGCTGATAAAGAACTAGAAATGATGGGAATGTTTATCGCCACTCTACCTATAAATATTATAGCAAAAGGAGAAATGACTTTTATTGATGTTTGCAAAAATATAAATACTACAAATTTACAATGTTTTAAACATTCAAAATATCCATATTATGAAATACAAAAGGCATATCAAGATTTCTCAAAAGAGAACATTAACTTATATGAAATAGCCTTTTCATATCAAATAAACAAATTGGAGGTAACACTTGATGGAGATACTGGCAAGACAACTTGGATTACAAATGATACTCAAGCTAATCCATTGTTAATAAGCTATGTTAATCATTTTGGAGAAAATCTTTTATATTATGATTTTCTATTAAATTGTATGAATAAAAATGATATAGATGATATGCATGAACGAATTATGGGAATTATTAAACAAGTTTCAGAAGATGAAGCTATAGAGATAAAAGACATAACACCTCTTTCAGAAACGGATAAAAAACTAATTACACAATTTAATAATACAGGTAGTGTAGGAATAAATAATCAAACTATAGTGTCAAAATTTAATTGCATTGTAGATGAAAATAAAAATAAGATTGCATTAATTTGTGGAAATAAAAAAATAACATATGAAGAATTGAATAATAAAGCAAATAACTTATGTTGTAACATACAAAAAGAGGGAATATACGGAGAAAATATTCCAATTATTTTAGATAACGAGATCAATTTCATTATAAGTATTTTAGGTGTTTTAAAATCAGGTAATCGTTATATTCCAATTTTACCTGAAGAATCAATAGACAGAGTAAAGTATATTATAAAAGATTCAAAATCAAAAATATTGATAACAAATACCAAATATATCAACATTATCAAAGTAAATGATATAGAAATAATCAATATTGATGATGTCAAAGGTAAAAATGCTGAAATCAACCAAATAGAAATTTTACCATCGGATATATCTTATATTATTTACACATCTGGAACCACTGGTAAACCTAAGGGCGTCATGATGAAAAATGAAAATATAATTTCATTGATCAATTCTATGAATATGGATAAGGATTTAAAATACTTAAAAGACGATGTTGCAGTTTCACTATTAAAACATTCTTTTGATGCTTCTGCAATTGATATTTATTCATCACTATTAAATGGTGGTACATTAGTATTAATACCAAAAGAGGATGAATTTAATGCAAAAAAGGTAGTTGAGACAATAAGTAAAAACAATGTTACAAGATTGTTTACAGTTCACAAATGGATTGAGCAAATACAAAATATATGTATTGAGAATAATATAAAATTAGACAAGTTAAGGATAGTAGGAACAGGAGCAGAAGTCCTAAACCCAAAGAAATTTGAAAAATTATTACTAAATAATCCAAATTTAAGTATTTATAATACCTATGGTCCAACAGAAGCTACAATGTTTATGACAAAACACAAAGTTACAGTTGAGGATATTCAGAAAGATTATTCAACTATTGGAAAATTGATGCCAACAACAAGAGCTATAATACTTGATAAAGATAATAAAATTCTACCTATTAATATACAAGGAGAGTTAGGCATATATCAAGAGAAAAATTCGGCTAAGAACATTGCAAAAGGTTATTTGCATCAAGATAAACTTTCAAAAGAAAAATTTATAACATTATATAATGAAATATCAGGCAGTGAATGTAAATGTTACAAAACTGGTGATATTGTAAAGCTAAATAGAAATTTGGAATTAGAGTTTATAGGAAGAAAAGATGACTTTGTAAAAGTTGCAGGAGGATATTTAGTATCATTAAATGAAGTAGAGCAAAGAATCAAAGAATTATTAGGCGAAAATATAGAAGTATCTGTTATGACATCAAAAATAAAAAATTCTAATGTATTAATATTATTTATCTGTAAAAACGAAAAAAGCTTAAATATAGAAACTGATGATATAAAAAATATAATAGATGAAAATATAACATTTTATATGAAACCTAAACACATTATAGAGTTGGACAAAATTCCAAGAAATAAAAATGGCAAAATTGACAGAAAAGAACTAGACCAAATAGCTAATAAATATCTAAAAACAAGAAATAAAATTATTAGCCCACAAACAACATTGGAACAAATGATCTACGATAAGGTAAAGAAAATAGTAAAAGAGGACTTCTCGATTACTGATGATTTTGAAGATGATTTGGGACTGGATTCTTTGAATATGACAAGTTTATATATTTCGTTAGGAAACGATAAAATGACAATACAAGACTTGTATAATTATTCTACGGTAAAAGATTTAGCTAATATGATGAATACTGAAATAGTAAATAAAAGAGAAAACAGAAAAGAGAATATAAAAGTAAAAAATATTAGTAGCAAATTCAATATGAACACTGTTCTTTTAACAGGTGTAACAGGTTTTGTTGGAGTAAATTTATTAAGAGAGCTAGTAGAAAGTAAAGATACAGAAAAAATATATTGTATAGTTAGAACTAAAGTAGGATTATCAAGTTATGAGAGATTTGAAAACACCATTAAATACTATTTTGATGTAGAAACTTGCAATCTGATAAAAAAGAAAACAATTGTAGTAAATGGAGACTTAACAAGAGAAGATTTGGGAATTCTTCCAGAAGAATTAGACAAAATAAAAAGAGAAGTTACAACAGTCATTAATTGTGCTGCAAATGTAAAGCATATAGGTAAATATGCCAATTTCTACAAAGACAATGTCAAAACTGTTCTTAATATATTGAAAATTTGCAAAGACAATAATATTAATTTTGCTCATATTTCTACATTGTCATTGCATGGATTTAAAAATGAAGATATAACAAGAGTCTTTGATGAAAACACATTAAATATAAATCAAACATTTGATAAAAGTCCATATTTAATATCTAAGTATGAAGCCGAAGAAATAATACTTAAAGCAATAAATAATAAAGAGTTAAACGCTAAAATATTTAGAATTGGAAACATTATGCCGAGAATGTCAGATGGAAAATTTCAGAAGAATTTTGAACAAAATGCCTTTATGCTAGCAATTAAAGAAATAGGAAATATCGGATTGCAAACAATAGAAATGATTAATTCTGAAATCTATTTAACACCTGTAGATGAGTGTGTGAAAGCAATTAATATAATATTAAACAGTTCTTGCAATAATGTTATTTACCATATTGAAAGTGATAAAGTTGTCAAAGTATCAGATATTGCAAAAATAATAAGAAAAAAATATAATGAACTTAATATCACCAATGTAGATAACCTCAAAGAAAAGCTATATGAGAATTACAATGTTGGTGTAGAACATCTAAAAGCCATTATTAATCAAAATACTAATGAATATAGTAAAGATATTACTTTAAATATTTTAGATGGTTTAAATTTTAAATGGAATAATATAAATGATTCATATTTAAAAAATATTGTAAATATAGCATTTAAAATACAAAAGGAGGAGGAAAAATGAACACGACAGAAGTGAAAAAGATGAAACTAAGATTATATACACTAATTATTTTTGTTAATTTAATATTAGTCTTTGTTACATATAAAGTTATGCCTATTATACAAAATTATCCACCCAATTCAGAAAATATTGCATTTCAAAAATCTGTTGAGAAATTAAGCCATGTCGAGCAATATATAATGATTTTTGTGGTAGGAACTGCAATACATATATTTACATTAAATAAATCATTAAAAAATATTTATCGATTTTTGAATAAATATCACAATAAAGAAAAAATTTCCTATGATGAAATTAAAGAAACAAGAAAAGACTGCATAACCGTTCCATATAAATTCTACTTATTACAAATAATTATAGTTTTAGTATTGGGAATGTCATTAACATTTTTACTGATTTCTGATGGACTAGCTATATTAAAATTCTTTTTGATGTTACTAGCAATAACCACACTAATTGAAATAATACAATTTATATTTATTCAAAGAGAACTTAAAAATGTAATGATAAAAACATATAGGTTCGAGAGTAAATACGAAAAGAATTTGGGATTAAGGTTAAATTTTTCAACCAACTTAATATTGCAAATAATTCCATTTATAGGTGTTTCCATAATAATAATTTCTTTAATTGGCTATGCTAAAGCTACAGAAGAATTTGCTAAAACAAATGCAAGCTACTATGAAGCATATCTTGAAAATAGGAATTTTAATAATGTCAATCTAAACGAAATAAAAGAAAACTTAAAATCAATTCCTTTAAAAAGTAAAGATGATTATTACTTTATATATATACCAGACATATCATATGAATATACATCAAAACCAGAAGCAAAAATATCAGATTTCTTTAAAAAATATTTAGATTTTTATTTTGAAGGAAGCAGTGATATTATATATGAATTTTATGGAACAGAGCAGCAAGCCTATACATTAAAATTGAAAGATAATACAGGAATGAATTGGTATATTGGATTCGAATATAACACAACAGATCATACATTGATGGCTTACTATATTATAATAATTATAGGAGCATTAATGATTTACACTATATTTATATATATATTAGCAAAGAATATATCAAATAATATTGTTAATGTATCAAACTCATTAGAAGAAATACTAAAAGGTAAGAACAAAAATAAAGAAAAAATTGCCATAGTTTCTAATGATGAAATAGGAGATTTATCATATTACTATAACAAAATAGCTGAACTAACAGAAGAACATGAAAAAGAATTAAAAGATAATGAATATATTATGCAAAGACAAGCACAGTTTGCTATTCTAGGAGAATTTGCAGGTGGCATTGCACATGATTTAAACTCACCATTATCAGCAATACAATCCAATGTAACAACCTTAAAGAAGTATTTTAATTATAACAGAGTACAAGCTGACCAGGAGGATAAAGATGAAATTATAAATATCTTAAATAATATAGATAGTAGTATTGAGAGAATGGGTAATACAATAGCAGGTGTACGAAATCAAATTAGAGCAACTGGAGACAAGGATAAAGAGGAATTTTCTCTAAAGGAACTAATAGGTGGTATTGAAATATTATTTGGAAGCATCTTGCGAAAAAATAACTGTCAAATCTTAAATAAAGTTAATGAGGACTATAAAATTTTAGGTGAGAAAAATAAACTTGACAGAGTTGTAGGAAATGTTATAAAAAATAGTATAGACGCATACCAAGAAATTGGAAAAAACGGAATAATTGAAGTTAATGCAATAAAAGAAAGTGATAAATATATTATAACCATAAAAGATGAAGCTGGCGGGGTGTCCGATGAAGTAAAAGATATATTATTAAAGGAAATGAAAACGACAAAAAAGGAAAATGGAACTGGTTTCGGACTTTATTATTCTAATACAATTATTGAAAGTAGTTTTAAAGGAAAAATGTATTTTGAAACTACAGATGGTGTTGGAACAATATTTTATATAGAACTACCAATTAATAAGGAGGAAAATTAAAATGGAAGAAAATATGTATAAAGAGGCTAGGGTTTTAGTCGTTGATGATATTGAAGAAGTGTTAAGTGCAACAAAAAGTACTTTAAAATTTGAGGGAATGAATGTTATAACATACTCAAATCCTAAAGAAGCTTTAGAATTTCTTAAAAATAATAAGATAGATGTATTGTTACTTGACTTTTTTATGCCTGAAATGAACGGAGATAAATTTATCGAAGAATTAAGGAGATTTAATAATGAAACAGTTATAATACTAAGAACAGGATATTCTGACAAAGTTCCACCAATGGAAATGTTGGATTCATTAAATATACAAGGATATATCGATAAATTAAAAGGTGATGATGAACTAGTATTGATGACTAAATCAGCTATTAAAACATCTTATTTATATAAAAAATTGCTTGAACAAAAAAATGAGATTAATAAGTTACGATATAGTAATGAATTTTTAGGAAAATTTTTCGGAAAAGTTTTAGGACAAATAAGAGAAGAATCAATGGTTATTGGTCCATTGTCAAATATTTTAGCAAGTACTGAAGGTGTTACTGAAGAAGAAAGAAAAAGATTTGCTGAAGATATAAATTTAGCAATAGGAAAATTAGTAGAAATGACTAAAACTATGGAGTTTGATAATTTAGGAGAAGTTTCAATAAGTAAATTAAATGAAACATTAAATAATCTTCTAGACATAGAATTAAAAATGAAATATGCTAAAATCAATTTAGAATATAATGAAGATGTAATTTTAAAATGTGACTCAAAGATATTAATTTATATGCTTGTAGAGATAATAGAAGTTATACTTGAGAATGAGAAAATAATAAATATTAATATAGATAATTCTAAAATAACAATACAAAATAAAATTAATAATGAAGAGTTGATAAATAAATTAAGAAGAATAGCAGAATTTGATAGTAATTTCAAAATAAATAACATAGAAGGTAAAATCAGTATAGAAATATAAAAAGATACCAAAGTTAGCTTTGTTTAACTTTGGTATTTTACTATTCAGACATAACATCATCAAAAAGTTTATCATCGTAAAATTCCTTAAGTGTTATTTTAAATCCTTCACATATATGTAGCATAGTATCCATTCTTAAATTTTTAGTGTCATTTTTCATGAAATCAGTTAATGTTGGCAGAATGCAATGAAAATTGCCAACATAGGCAAAGTGGAAAATGCAAATTAAAAGGAAGTTTAAAATTCACACTAGATGGAATAGATGCTGGAGGGCTATGGAATTTAAGCACTTCTGGAGGAATATCACTATCTAACATTGCCTCTGAAATAGTAAAGTATAAAAAAGCAGCTTAATGTGGGTTAAGTAGCTTTTTTATTTATTATTAAAAATAGGAAAGGAAATTATAAAAAATGTTAAATTAATTAAAAAAATTCTAATAATAACAATCCTTATTTTTATCAACATAAGCATTTATATTGCTAAAATTATATCCGATTTTTTAAAAGAAAACAAGAGTAATTTTAAAAAATATTCAAAAAGTTTTTATAATGTATTAAAAGAAGAATTAGAAAGATAAAACGATATGAGAAACAAATTTAATTGTGGAGAATTAGTTAAAATCAATGGAATAGGCAAGGAAATGCGGTGAAGTTAATAACAAATTAGGATTTATTATTAGAAAAGATGAGTTTTATGAAGATTATTATATTGAACTAATTTTTGGTAACAAGGATTGGTTTAATGAAAATTCAATAGAAAGAATTTTAGGAGAGAAAAGAAATAAGACAGATAAATATCAGGTAAGACTTTGTACAACAAAACAGGGATATGAACAACTTAAATCGAATATCAAGAGTTGTGAGCCAATTAGTAATAATAAGTTTAAAAAAAAAGACTTTATGAATATCTTGAAACAAATAATTTTATTGCGGTAAATCCTACTAAGTGGATAGATTCTGCCAGAATTGAAAAAAGACTTCACAAGCATTTAAGTTTAAATGAAAGTAAACAGTTGCTTTCAAACACTATAAATTCTGATTGTAGATACAATATAAGAAATTATGCAATAACATGCTTATTTTTGAACTGCAGCTTAAGACTTTCCGAACTAGTAGGCATTAATTTATCTGATTTAAAAATAGATACTACTGAACAAACATTAAAAGTAACTGGAAAAGGAAATAAACAAAGAATTATATACTTAAATGATGCTGTTTGTGAAGCCATAAACGAATATATGAAGATTCATCCAAATTTGGATAAAAGCAATAACGATTATAATGCATTATTTCTTAGTTCAAGAAATAAAAGAATTTCCAGAAGATCTATACAAGATTTTGTTAATTATTTAGTTGCAATTAGAAATCTATCAGATGTATATATAAAGAATATGACTGTTACAATAGAACAATTTTTAGAATTTATTAATGTTCATAAATTTAAAAGTAAATATAACACTATAAATGATATGAGTTTAAATGAAATTAGAAGTTTAAATAATAGTGATATTTATAGTTTTATATTTTTCTTAGCAGAATCACATTATCAGAACAATTCAAGAGTTATTAAAATTGAACATTTAAAAACTTTTTTTGATTATTTATTTAGAATAAAGAATACTCTTTTTACAGAACCTTTTAAGAAGATAAATACTGAAAGAAAAATAGCAGAAAAATTGCCTAATTACTTATCTTTAGATGAAGCAAAGCGTTTGATTAATCTTTATAAAGATAGTTATGATGAAATTGAAATTAGAGATAATGCTATGTTACATATATTCTTAAATTGTGGTTTGCGACTCTCTGAAATAAAGAATTTAAATATTGAGGATATAAATTTAGAAGATAATAAATTCGTAATAATTGGAAAAGGTAATAAAGAACGAACAAACTATTTAAATAAACAAACTAAAGATGCTCTTTTAAAATATCTAAAGATAAGAAATACCTCTCAAGACAACCCTAAAAAGCATAATAATGCTTTATTTCTCACTTTTTATGGTTATAGAATGAGTCAATTTACTATAAATAAAATTGTAAAAAGAGCCTATCGAAAAGCAAATCTTGATGATAAAGTATATACGGTTCATACTTTAAGACACACTTGTGCTACACTTCTTTATAGAGCTGGTGTTAATCTGAAAACAATTCAGGAGTTGCTCGGTTATGTGCAAATCGATACAACCGAAATTTATACTCATTTACACAACCAAGAAGTTCTGGAGGTAATGATGAATCATCCGTTAGCACAATTTAAAATGGAGAACGCTCTTGCTTATTGTGCTTAAATAAGATATAATAAGGAGGAACTCATGAAAGAATTTTTAAGAGCTTTAGAGTTATATGCCTATAATTTGGATTATATGTTAAATAGTAATGATTCTTCTAGTGATATAAGACAAGAAAAAATAGCATTATTGAAATATACTTATGAACAGGTTTTGGCCACACAAGCTGAACAAGTCGCAAGTAAAAAGAATAACATTGACAATATTCCGGAAATAGGTAAATTTATAATAAAGGAAGGTATGAAAAGTAATAATTTACAAAATGTTGGATAAAATTTAAATCTCATAAGAAAAAAGCAGAGTAGGAGAGAGGGCTAGTCTATAAAACATTAAATTAAAGATTTTTAAATATTATAAAAAAATTATTCCTATAATTCTACGATGTAAAAAATTCTAT
>ERZ791736.120-NODE-120-length-32977-cov-11.450276_pt1 | contig 32977 bp, 46 predicted proteins | sample MGYA00509940_ERZ791736 | MGnify/ENA primary metagenome ERZ791736 (study PRJEB30046, sample SAMN00792014) | human gut metagenome | study: EMG produced TPA metagenomics assembly of the A metagenome-wide association study of gut microbiota in type 2... | reverse complement strand
CACCTGCGCCTGTAGCCGCTCCTGTTGCGACACCTGCGCCTGTAGCCGCTCCTGTTGCGACACCTGCGCCTGTAGCCGCTCCTGTGAAAGTGATGACTGAAAAAGCCGCTGGTGCGACTTACGAACAGTTTGTTGCAGGTGGCTGGACTGATCAGGCGATGATCGATCAGGGTTACATGGTTATGACCACTCCCGCGCCGGGGTTTCTCACGGGTAACGGTTACTGATAGTTACTGGAACTGGGACGACATACCGCTTTAAACAGACATGGGGCCATAGCGCCCCATTTATTTATCAGGATTTACTATGTCAGACGCTTACATTTACGATATTGAAAATTACCCTAACGTGTGGTTATTTGGTGCTATTCACGCTTTAACGGGAACGCCGTATATATTTGAAATCTCGCATCGCCGCGATGATCGTCAGGCGTATTATATGTTCACTGAATTTCTTCGTGAACATGGTGCTGAAGAAGTGGGTTATAACAACATTGGTTATGACTACCCTGTTCAACATTCGATACTCAATAATATCATGTACATCACTAATGCTGATATTTATCGTAAAGGTGATGCTATCATTAACTGTGGCGATGATAATCGTTTTGCTCACATGGTGTGGGAAAGTGACTGGATTGTTCCACAAATCGATCTTTATAAGATTCACCACTTTGATAACCAGGCAAAAAGAACAAGTTTAAAAACGCTTGAGTTCAATATGAGAATGGAAAATATTGAAGATCTGCCATTCTCACCGGGTACTTATTTGACCGATGAACAAATTGATAAACTTCGTCAGTATTTGATACACGACCTTAAAGCTACTTTGATGTTTCATGGTCACAGTAAAAAGTTGATAGATTTTCGCCGTGAACTTTCCGAGAAGTATAAGCGAAATTTCATGAACCACAATGATACTAAAATCGGTAAAGATTATTTCATTATGGAACTGGAAAAATCAGGCATTGAATGTTATCACCCAGGACCAGGCAAAAGACCACGGCAAACTATCAGATCATCTATTGCACTTAACGATGTTATATTTCCTTACATCCGTTTTGAACAAAGTGAATTTAATCGCGTACTGAACTGGCTACGTCAGCAGATTATTACAGAAACAAAAGGTGTGTTTACTGATCTAAATGCTACTGTCAATGGGTTTTCGTTTGTTTTTGGCACAGGTGGCATCCACGGATCGATTGAATCACAAACCATTAGATCAACTGAAAATTACGTTATTATCGATCTGGATGTTGCAAGTTTTTACCCTAACCTGGCGATCAGTAATGAATTATTCCCGGCTCATTTGGGTAAACAGTTCTGTACTATTTATAAAAATGTTTACGATATGCGTTCTGGTTATCCAAAAGGCACACCAGAAAACGCAATGCTTAAACTCGCACTTAACGGTGTTTACGGTGACTCAAATAACGTATACAGCCCGTTCTATGACCCGGCGTATACAATGTCGATCACTATCAACGGTCAGTTACTGTTGTGTATGTTAGCTGAAGAACTTCTGAAAATTCCGGGTCTGTCTATGATTCAGGCTAACACTGATGGTCTTACAGTATACGTCCCCCGTGTGTTTACAGGACAGGTTGAACAGGTTCGTCACGCGTGGGAAAAACTGACACGTCTGGAACTGGAAGAAGCCATTTATGACGCGATGTTTATTCGTGATGTAAACAACTACATCGCTGTTTATGAAGGCGGTAAGAAAGTTAAACGTAAAGGTGCGTACTGTCACACTACTAAGACTGATGCAAACCCTAACGGCGACCTGGGTTGGCATCAGAACCACAGTATGCAGGTTGTTGCAAAAGCTGCTGAAGCCGCGCTGGTATACGGTAAAGATATTCGTAAGTTTATAACATCACATGAAGATATTCACGATTTCATGCTGGTGACGAAAGTTCCCCGTAACAGCAAACTAACGTGTGGCGATCAGCAGGTTCAAAATATTACCCGCTATTATGTCAGCACTGATGGTGCACCGTTAATAAAAGTCATGCCACCGCTGGCTAAAGCACTGAAGATCGATCCTAACGCACCAGAACGTCGCATGGCGGTATGCAAGGGGTGGACAGTAACAGAGTGTAACAACATGCAGCGCTTCAACCGGGCAACGCTGAACTATGAGTTTTATATCAAAGAGGCTGAAAAGCTGGTTGCGCCGTTACGGTAAACCGTATAGAATTATTTAAAACTTACTGAGGCGATAAACAATGCATACTTCACATAAATTCCTTTCTGGTTCCACCATTGGCGTGTTTACGCCGGGTAAAGTTTACAACCGCGTTGACGGGTTCGTTCGTGACGGGAAATCCCGTGGTTTCTACATTGATGACCGTGGTGAATTCCGCCTGACCGATGACGCATTTTTTGAACCTGTAGAACAAATCGAATTGCGTTTACCACGAATGCCGGTTTTCCCGCCGCGCCAGGAACGTTTGAAACTGGCTGCACGCTGGGGTGTTTCTGAAATCAGTATCAGTAACTGGTACATGGTTGACGACCTCATGAAACCGTGGCGCATCACTGACGCAATTTTCGGCTCGCATGTTCTGACAGAACCGAACACAACTATTTTCGCGCCGGGTGAACTGGCAGAACTGGCTAATACTCGCGGCTACCTGTTATCAGAACTGTCTGTTCGCTGGGGCTATCATCACGGGTGCGAAACCCTGCATTCAATCAGCACCAACCCGCGCCGTGTGGCTATCATCTGGGACATGTTAGAAGGAATGAAACGTCATGACTGATTACAGTAAGTTGAGTGATGAACAGATTGCTAAATTAGTTGGTGATATTCTTAAACTTGAATGGGCCAATCTTGAGGATAATTATAATGGTCTTTGTTATTGGAAGAATGGTGATTTGTGGGTTTTTAACCCGTGTACTAACCCGTCAGATAGTTATCCAATTATTTATAAAAATGGAATTTCAATAGGTATATACGGATATGGTGAATGGGGTGCTGGAACGATAAATTATCAGTACATTGACGGTACAAACCCGCTTCGCGCAGCAATGATCGTGTTCTTACAGATGCAGGAAAACAAACAATGAAACTCTGCTATATTGCCGGGCCTTACCGCGCTGATTGTGCGCTTAAAACCTCCCGTAATGTATCTCGTGCTGAACAAATGGGTAAACGCCTGACGTTGGAACATCCTGAATGGTTCCCGGTTATTCCACACAAGAATACAGAACTATGGGACTTTGACGGCGGTTTACGCAATGTTCAGCCTGAATACTACCTGTCAGGCACACTAGAAATTATGCGCCGCTGTGATGCTGTTCTGGTACTTCCTGATTACCGTCGTTCGCATGGAACTATTGCTGAAATCGCAGAGGCTGAACGATTAGGGATCCCCGTTTATTACAGCGTGGAGAGTATCCCACATGGTGATTAACATAGAATGCCTGATCGGTATGCGTATGATGCTTGCTGATAACAGTATCGATGCAGTCGTGACGGATCCGCCTTACGGACTCAGTAAACAACCTGATATGAACGAAGTTTTACGCCACTGGTTAAACGGTGACGATTATGTTCATACAGGCGGTGGTTTCATGGGTAAAACCTGGGATAGTTTTGTTCCGGGTCCGTCAGTCTGGAAAGAAGTTTTCCGCGTCCTTAAACCCGGTGGTCACCTGTTGGCGTTTTTCGGCACACGCACCTATGACCTAGGAACACTGGCGATCCGTTTAGCTGGATTTGAAATCCGCGATCAAATTGACTGGGTTTATGGTTCCGGTTTCCCTAAGTCACTGGATGTGAGTAAGGCGATTGACAAAGCGGCAGGTGCAGAACGTGAGGTCGTAGGTACACGGAAAAGTGAAGGTGGAAGAAGCGGAGGTAACAACGAGTTTAGCGAAGTTTTAAATCAAAGCAGAGAAATAAATATCACCGCACCCGCCACCGACGAAGCGAAACAGTGGCAAGGATGGGGAACAGCTTTAAAACCTGCTCACGAGCCTATTTGCGTTGCGCGTAAACCACTGACAGGAACGGTTGCTGAAAATATCCTGCAGTTCGGCACGGGTGGTATGAATATTGATGATTGTCGGGTTGCTGCGCCAGATGGTGTACCTGTATTTAATAAAAGAAATGAAATATCTGATAATGCGTTTGGTGATGGTTTAAACGGTAGCAATCGCACCGGGGCTGTTGATACAACCACTGGACGCTTCCCAGCTAATTTTATCCACGATGGTTCTGATGAAGTCGTAAATTTGTTCCCGGCGAAAGCTGGCGCTGCTGCACCTGTGAAAGGTACTGAACAAAGTGAAGTGACTAACGGTATTTACGGTAAATTTAATGATCGTGTACCAGGTCAATTCTATTCAGATACTGGTAGCGCCGCGCGTTTCTTCTACTGTGCTAAAGCGAGCAAATCAGACCGTGATGAAGGTGTGATGTTGGCAATGGTAACTGGTGCGGAAATGACCGGGCGTGAACCTGATACTGACGGGTTAAACAGTCCCCGCGCTGGTGCCGGGCGTACATCAGGCGCACGTAATAACCATCCTACGGTGAAACCTACAGCGCTGATGCAATGGCTTGTGCGCCTTGTTACACCACCGGGCGGTAAAGTTCTGGATCCGTTCACAGGTAGTGGTTCAACTGGTAAAGCCTGCGCAATTGAAGGTTTTGAATTTATCGGTTTTGAAATGGACCCACATTATTGTGAAATAGCTAAACAGAGGATTGCTTATGTCAACAATCGTTGAGTTTAACCCTATGGACCCGGCAAAACGTCCCACAGGGCGCTTTGCGCGACTGTCACAAACTCGTGAACAGTTTTTACCACTGGTTGCCATGCAGGGAATTAAAACAGATCCTAACGGTTTGATCGGAACATCCCTGTTCATGTATCGGACTGAATACCCTGTTCCGGCATCGTGGGTTGAAGTGAGCGTTGAAGAATTACTGAAGGCTGTCTACTAACGAATTGTGCGTATAGGCGCATTTAAAATAAATGTCTAACCACAAATCGTTCACATCGGTTGAATCAGTTCCCGTCAGACCGTTTAGCCGTGGCAGGTTTTCGGTCTGACACTTCTGAACCAGCGCGGCCTGATAAACGGCTTTCTGCTTCGGTAACTCGTTCGTTGTACAGGCGCTGATATTCAGGAGTAAGGCACTCATTACGAAAAACAGTGTTAGTTTTTTCATGACGAATTTCCACAATTTTAGTATTTTGTGACCAGTCAGCAAGACCACGTAAAACATTATCAGCCAACTCTTGCTGTGCTTTCAAACGTGACTGTTCCTGTTGCGCCTCGTTTAACTTTTCCTGTTTTTCTTCATTTACCCGCGCTTTATACCCCGCCTTATAACAGGTGATACCACCTGCGGCTAAAGCCAGTAAAAGCGCAATAATCGTGATGATAACGCTACGAATAGTCATGGGTTTAACCCCGCATCAATTTTCTGTTCTTTGATATCCTTATCAACGGCGATCTTCTTAGCGCCCACATACTGACCGATACAGAAACCGAAGTACGTTAACAAAACCGTGTTATCTAACGTCTGATCAACTGCCTGGTAGATCAGGATCCCGGTTACCACGAGGAAACCCAGCGCGGCCTGCGCCCGGCTTAACGAGATACCACCCGCTGCGTTACGAAACATGCTGAACATATCCATTAGAGTGACCCCACGCGATTAAGTAACCAACCATAAGTAAACGTTTCATTGGCTTCCCGTGCCTCTGACAGTTCCAGATAACGATTACCTTGTGAACAGTTCAATGCACGCACCATGACTTTTTCAGCATCTTTACCACGGGTGGTTAAATACTGTTTAAGGGCGTTGATAGTTCGTGGTCCAATCTGACCATCTGCGATCAAATCAGGATAGAGTTTTTGCTGATTATTGAAGACGTTCAGCCACCGTTGAAAGAACTTGCATGGCACTGACGGACCCATGTTAACACCAGTATCAAAAAGTTCAGCCGCAATTAACGGTGAAACTTGTTGTACCAGATCGAAACGAGGACCAAACCAGTAATCAGCCTCATAAATGCTTACAGCAGTTGCCCGTGGTAATAAACGCATATCACCTTTGTAGCCATGTGCACGTGCTACAGTTTCAGTAATACCCCACATTGTTACACCACCACGATCGGCGCGATCATTTGAATAACCGCCCTCGTGACCAATAGTTGTATCAATGATTTCATCAACAGATTTATTGCCTGTGCTCATCTTGTGTCACCTTCTGTACGACGTTGATTTTTAAGACCTTCGATAACGACTTTCAGATCGTTAGTAGACTGGGTAAGTTCTTTGACGCTGGAAAGGATTTGAGTATTCTGAACAGCCTGATACTCTAATTTTACATCATGAACATCAACACGGGATTCAATACGTTTGGCGAGGTTGTAGGCGTTACTGGCGTTTACTTTTGCGTCAGCTACATCTTTAGCTGTTGCATTAACCTGCTGCTGGAGTACGCCGAAACCTACCGCACCAGTTACAATAAATGTTATGATAGGCCAATATTTCAATACCGGATTATCGGACATTGTTCCACACTCCCACGAGGGTTAAAAGATGGCTGACTGCAGCAATTATATCAGTGCTGACGACCTTAAAACAGGCAAACAAGCAATTCAACACATAGAACATGTAGCTAAAAGTAAGGATGCAAACGGTGCTGACGCATTGATGGTAACTGATACAATTGGTACTGAAACGGTAAGTGATCATACACTTAAAGGGATTAAGGCGGATGGTGATGCTGTTGTTGAGGAAACCCGGCAGAATCTGATCCCTCTAAGCCGTCAGTACATGACCCTGGCTGATGCTCAGGCTGATATCGCGAATATCCCGGTAAACTCCACAACCTACGTGCGTAGCCAGGACGGAAGCGCGCTGGCAAACGAGTACATCAACAACGGTGGAACGCTGGAGGCCACGGGGCGCCGAATGCCATCTCAGGTTTATATCGACTCATTACTGAGCATTATTCAGCAAATGCAGAATCAGTCACTCTATCGAAACGGTGTGGCGGGATTTTCATTTCCGGTCATCTCAGCTGATAAACGTGTTATCGGATTTAAAAACGACGGCGGCGTATATGTGGCAGACGTTGAAATTCCCGGCACAGATAAAATACCTCCGCGCGACGGACCGCAATATATTTCCGTTGTTAAATCGAAAAATGACGGGCGCGTAGGTATCGGCTTTAACCCGGATACTGGTTTAACGTTCGCTCTGCTTGATGATGATTCTGTTGCATACATTGCTGACAGAATTGGTGGCGGGGGGGCCACCGTTCCTGATATCCGCGGGCAATGGGGAGCGCGGGTATTTAATCCCCGACACTATATCGGCGACGAATACAACACAGCTTCTGTCTTGGACAAAGGTTCACGCACTTTCGACGCGCGTCAGTTATCTGACGGTGTGCAGGATACGCTGGTGATGGCTGCGCCATTAGCTACGGCAATCCGTATTGCGTTGGTATATGGCCAGTCAAATGCGGGGCTTGGTGGCTCGACAGGCCGCATTGTTGATAGTGCGCCGTGGGCGTTTTCTGCATGGGGGTTTGCGGGAGTCAACGGCAGTAGTCAGCAGGGAACCGTTCATTTATCGCCAGCATCGCTCACCGACTTTGTACCGGCGCTGGACTACTCTGCTGCGCAGTCCCCAGCGATTTGCTCGGCGTACGGAATCACGCAGCGTAACGCAGAGCTTGGGCGGGATGACCCGGGTTATATCGCCGCAACCGCCTGGCATGGCTCGCAGCCTATTAGCTCATTCTACCCGAACGCGCAGTCGGGATACTGGAACTACGAGAACGCAGTGACGTTCCTGCAGCGTGCCGTAGAGATTGCTGCGGAGTATGGCCGATCTGCTGTGCTTGACGTTATGCAGTGGATTCAAGGCGAAGCGGGACCAACCGGTCGCGATAACTACGCCACTCAGTTGAATGACCTTTTCAACACTATTCTACCCGGGTACAAAGCCGCAACCGGACAGGCTAATGATGTTCAGGTTGCTATCTGGCAAACAAACATGTCGAAAGCCGCAAGCGGCGAGAACTACGCCAGTCAGGGACAATGGGACGTAGCGAAGAGCCGCGCAGATAGTTTCCTGGCTGGACCGATGTACCAGTTTAAGCTCGGTGACGAACCGGGTACTGGTCCCAGCACTGTTCACACAGGGCCAGAGGGCAGGTTGATGCTGGGTGAGACCTATGCGGACGTTTACTCCAGCATCGTTGATAAAGGAGCGTGGAAACCGGTACAGCCGGTGTCTGCGGTCCTATCCGGAAATATTGTCGATATCACTTTTGAAGGCACGCCTTTCGAGGCCTTTGGCGCAAAACTGTCAATCGATAGCGATTGGGTTCCAGATACGCTTAACCACGGCTTTTCTTTCCCCGGCGCGACCATCACAGCCGTTGAAATTACGGGAGCCAAAACAGTACGTCTGACCCTCTCGGCGGCACCGGCGCAACGTACCCTACGATATGCGATTGACGCATTTGATGATGTCACCTACTGGCCAACACGTCGCGGTAACCTAATGGTCGAAACCGACCGAAAATCCTGGTGGAACAGGCAGGGTGTGAATATCCCGCGCAACGTTCGCCACTACGCTATTCGTTTTGAAATCACTGTTACGGAGTAATTAACATGCCCGGAATCATTGTTGCACAAAATTTCAATAATACCGCGTTGCCGGCGGGGGAAAGTCTGGCATCGGCGCTGATTGCCGACTCAGGCGTAAAAAACTGGTTTCAGGCCGATGCGAATTCAGTAACGCTGAGTGGTAATGATATTGTCTCATTCAACGATCGGAAAGGGACCGCCAGCAAGTTGACCCGCGCTGATGCAGCCAATGGCGCAACCCTGGTCAGCAACGCATTTGGACAATACTCCGGGGCCAGATTCAACGCATCAGAATCTGATCGCTCTTTATTCAGCGGAGATGTGCTGGATTTAACGCAGCCATTCAGTTGGTCAGGTGTGGCCACACTAAGGGCGCTGGCGGCATCAAGTAACCTTTGTGGTACATTCACCTCCTCGTCTGTTCGGGCCATACTCAACGTAAGCCCCACTACCAACGCCGGGAAATTACAGTTTCTGTATGGGTCAGCAACATGCGTTGTCCCGACACTGGATCTTGATACGCCGTTTGCGTTCGTTTGTGGTTATGATGGGACGAATATTTTCCTGCGCGTGAATGGTGTGATGGCATCCGTTGCTGCTGCTGGAAGTCCTTCCTCTTCGGCATTCGCCCTGGGCGCATTACCGGGTGGTTCTCAGTTCTGGGATGGTGACGTGTCCGACCTATTTCTGTGTACCGTCGCAATGAACACCAGTGCTGGAGCATCATTGCTCGCAAAGCTGACGGCCTTTTATAAAGACGTTTATGGACTGACGCTGTAACTGTACCGCCCGGTAACCGTATGGAAGAATTACCGGGCGGTCATAGCATCTATCATAGAAATTGATACCTGAAACTTTCTTGATCTACCACTCAAAACTACTGTATATAAAACAGTATTTATCGAAGGGTAGGTCATACACCGTTCCCACTGGCATGGATTGGTAAGTTTTACCGTGCACGTAAAGATGATTTAACAGCTACAACTTTAACTGTCTCTGAAATACTCACGGCTGATTGATCTTCAATTCGGGGTCGTTTTTCATAGTTACTTATCATCCTGATAATAACGTGCATCGTAATTGATGCACGTTAACCCCACCTGATAATTATTATCAGCGCCTGACGGTTCCATAGTCTGTACCAACATCGCCAGCTTACTACGTTCATCATCTGTTCTGATAATATAACTAGTTCGATCCTGTAACCACCCGGTATATATTTCTTCTGTTGGTGCTGACTGTAATACAACAGTAAACTCATCATCACCAGGTGAAACTGGGATGTTTTCAAGCGTGCCTAAACGCCCTGTTATCGTGATTGAATACGTATTACCTGTAACAAAATCAACAGGATCACTTAACGTCAGTGTTAAACCGTCAACATCAACAATCACACCTTCGTGTTGTTTCATTCTGGTATTATCAATCATATCCACACGCATTCCAGGGGTAGCCTGCAACCCGATACTAAGCGCGGTGCATTCATGGGTAATACGTTGATAACGTAGTTTATTCATCTCACGATTAGCACGGATTGTAGCCAGATATTTTGACTGGCAGGCAACTAAATCTATTTTATTCAGGTTAGTTTCTTCGCCGATCGTAACGTAAAGATATGATTTTTCATCGTGGTCAAAGTATTTAACCTGAACGCCCGTGTATTCTTTAGGTGGTGCAAATGCACGGGTACGTTTATCAGTATCCGGCACTTTAAACGCGTGCCCAAACTGCATTGCAGATACAGATTGTGGTAACTCAGGCCAAAAATAAAGCACGCTACCCACCTGGTATGGTGTTACGTTGACCGTATTACAAATGGTTTGCAATGCTTCTTCGTAGGTGGTTCCGTTGTCGTCAAACGTATACCCAACCTGAATAGATCGAGGGTCGCCAAAATAATCTAGTAGTTGTTGCTGTACAGCATATAAAGCATCAACATCAATTGTGGATAGATCACGGCGTCCAAAATTTGGATCAAGATGCATAGACATAACAACATCTGCAAAATTGCTGCTTGGACTACCGTTATAAATTCGGGTAGCTAACATGTTTAATTTTCGTTCTTTCAGTTTTAAAGCAGATGATGTTGCTTTAGTTACTGAATGTATTGTTGTAACATCACCGTAACTACGCGGTGAAATATCAGTAATACCATACATATCACGCCATTTAACTGTATCTACTGTTGAAATGCTTTCATCCAAAGTAGTATCTGTTAAACGTTGCATTCTGATAAAAGCAGCGTCTGGATAAGGATTATCGAATAGTAAAGACGCACCTGTCGCACTTGTCGATCCTTTTACCACGAAATCATAAGTATATTCAGGATCTGATGGGTTGTTATAGTTAGATACAGTTACACGCAAAGTTACGTCAAATGGTGTAATGTAATAACGACGACGATAAATACCATTTTGAGCGTAAGCATTCACCAGAATTTTTGGTGAATTAACCATCAGATACGGACCGACACTATATGGGCGTGTCGTGTCCATGCTCGGTTTATATGTAACCTTCGTCCCACCAGATGAAGAATTTAATGAATATAAACCTCCACCTACATCATAAACTGTGGTTACAGGTGCCTGACCTGTTGAAGAAAGGAATGACCAGTTAGGGTTACCAGAAACATCTAATAATACACCTTCATCTGAGGTTCCGGTAACCCTATATGTGCCACTTAGGTCATGCAGATAGTACAAACCAGTTGGACTACCGCTAACAATTTGTTCTTCGAGTGAAATAAATCCTGATATTACAAAATCATCACCAATAGATACACGATCTGACCAGTCAATAGGGTTGTTTTCATCGTTACTAACCCCATCAATCTGACCAGTTGAATAAATCGTAAATGTCAGGTTGCCCGAACTAACGTCAGCATAGTTCGGTGGGAATAGTTCAGCACCATCAACTTCATTTGATTCTTTAGCGATTACCACGGGGAACGATGCGATATCAATAGCACCGTTGATAACCTTCGAAGGCGATCCGTAACCTGGTGCTGTACCAGGATCGTAAATTGATATTTGAGAACCCGATACGTTAGTAATAGGTGTTACACCATCACTGATCTCATCAGTGACATATGAACCAACACCCAAGCAAAGAAACTGGCACTCATATTCAGTTCCGTTTTTAAAAACACTATAGTTCATTAACAGATCCGGGTACGCTCTGACCATACCACGAATATCAGCAATGCGTTCACCAGGTCTGGAATCATTTGTACGACCTTGTAAAGAGTTATTTGAGGACTTTATTTTATTATTTAATGATGTATTAGAAACATTACTTTGCGGGGTAAATAGTTTTAAAATAGGGTTGAGAATAGTGCCGATTACACCTGTAATAGCACTTACAATACCACCGCGCGGAAGTTCGTAAATATGGTATGTAGCATCGGGATCGTTTAAAACTGATGGGTTGTTCACCCATTCGTGAGTAATGTTTTCGTCATTTTTAAAAATCAGTAACCCACGGGGGCGAACGGATCCAACAGGCCAGCGTTTCAGCAACCATTCACCAAAATCAACATTTTCAGCTTTTTCAATCGGTACTGTGTGATAAACGACTTTAGACATTGTTCATTCTCCAGAAAGTCACGTCTTTGTGAGAACATTTTATTATACTTAGAGGTGTTCTTATAGTTTGTCCTGGTGTGTTACCGGGAGGTTGATAACAATGATGAACCATACCATCATCCCACACACCGACATGAAGCCCACCAGAGCAACGATTTTTCATTAAAACTAACGCACCCTGTTCAGGCTTAACCAGTGGTGTAAAACGCTTACGCATCCATCTGACGAACGATACACCCCATTCACTACTGTTGACGCTGTGCAACTGATGGGGATAGTTATTTAACATATACCATTGGCTGACTTCATGTGTGCAATTCCAGTTATCAACATCATAACGATCGCCGATCATGATGTATACGCCAGTAATGAAGGAAAAAGTTCAAACGTTTGTAACTCACCTGTTCCTGAAAAATTCGTTATCGGTGGTGTAGCTGTAAACGTACACCCCTGCGGCTCAGTAGTGATATCACCCGATTCGAGCACATACGGACCATCCTGAATATCAGAAATAGATCCGTCTTCACGGTACACGAAGGTTCGTAACTCCACCGATGGTTTTTCTTCACTATCAAGCGGTATCAGGTCCAGATAAACCCCGACAACCTCGTTCAGATCCTGAATAGTGAAACTGTAATCCTGCGATAAGTCGTTTTGCTTATTCGCTTTCTTAACAGACATAGGAATATATTCGTAATCATATTCCAGACCATCTTCATGTACTGCTGTAAAGCCAGGGTAAACACTGGTGATATAAAGCGGTTGCGGCCAGGAACTATGATTAAGTTTAATACCGTCAACCACACCTTTACCCGTTGTGGCAACTGTCAATAGTTCTTTCAGTTCATCTTTCATTCTGGTGTCCAGGCGTTATTCAGAGATAAACCTAAATCAATCAGATCTTTAATATAGCAAGATGAATGATCACCCTGACATTTAGTGATAAGCAAGCGGGACGCCATAGCACAGCGATCGATAATCGGTACTGCCTGTAACTGCAGGTCAATACTTCCTTTCCAGCCTACTGTAACTGCTGCTGGTCGTGATACGATCTGTACTACGTGTTCCTGAATAAAACCGTTAACAAACAGTTCCATCACGAAGCGTTTCGTACCTTCTGCAATTTCAAGGTTATAGAAATCGTCCCACCATTGAAGCATTGCTGGGCTATGCAACTGAACAGTACAGGAAACATCAGCCGGGCCACCGAAAGCGCTACGTCCCAGCCGCGATAGTGTCCCGGCAATATCTGATTTCGTCGCACCCCAAGGAGGGTTATAGTTATAGTTATCACGCGCAGGGCGAACCATTTCGCCCCCATACTCAAGCCGTGGTAAGTCGTCAGTGGTAGCCATATTAAAGTTTCCTGTTCACATCATAGTTTGATCTGAATGATTTATTAGTCTGGCTGTAAGGGTTATTCCACTGGGCAGCAGACTGACGCGGGAATTCTTCACCGATGATCAGAACCACGTCGTCACGGGTCAACCCCTGCTTAACTTGCACACGCTCACCACCATAGTTATGAACCTGTACGTTAGGTGCTGATCCGCCTTCTGATCCTGGCGTATAGGTGCCACGGTTCATTGATTCCAGTGTATCACGATAACGACTTGTTGCTTGTTTGGTACTGACGAATTCACCGTTACTTAAACGTGCGTTAATGCTATCACTCTGCCCTGTACCAGGACCCGTGACTAAACCACCCGTTGCAAACCCGGTTGCAGCCACGGATGACAGGTTAGTTAAAATAGACGTACCCTGTGCTAAAGCACCCGCAATAAATGGGATGTTCTGAGGGAAACCAATCGCCATTGCTTTACTGACGTTTTGCCACAGGAGAACAGACGCCTGCGCAATGGCGAATGCTTTACTTGCTGCAAACATCGTTTTATAGATACTTGACTGTTCACCTTGCGCATTCTTTAAAACATCAGCCAGACCACCAAAAAGATCGCCAGTTGCACCCAGCAACATCGCATTATTAGCAGTCATCACATCATTGCGCTGTTGTTCACCCGCCATCATGATCTGCGTTTTCAGATCCTGGTACTGCTGTTCGTTAATCAGATCCTGTTGGCGTGCCTGTTCAGCAACAGTTAAACGCTGTGCTTCCTGCTGGTTAATCTGGTCCATTTGTCCCTGAACCGGGTTAAGTGTGCTGGTAACATCGCTTTGAACCTGGGAAACTTGTGCAGCAAGGCGTTTAGCCTCCTGCTGACGCTGAAGCGCTGCAACCTGTTCATCTACCGCCTTACGTTCAGCATCTGTAGCATCTTTATTCAGGCGTGATTGTGCCTCTGCCTGCTGTGACTGTAGCGTTAACTGCTGCTGTACCTGATAGGACTTCTGATACGCTGCCGTAAGCTGATCAACTGATGCACCCTGCGTAAGACTTAACTGAACCTGTTCACGGGCCAACTGAACATCGTATTGACCAGCATTAACTTTATCGTTAAGTGTTTTTAAATATTTTTCATTCGCAGCCTGATTACGTTCCAGTTCTTTCTGTGCACGTTTTGCGGCGGCTGCGGCCTCTGACTGGGCTTTTTTATCGTCTTTAAGGCCTTGCTTATACTCTGCCTGCTGTTTCAGTAACGCAGCGTAAGAAGAGATCTGGTCTTTGGTGGCTTTATTACCCAGTTTTTGAGCAGCGGCCAGTTCGTAGTTACCATCGGCAAGCGCTTTAGTATAAGTGAATTGTTCCTGCAGGTTTTTAATCTGTTTGGCTGCATCTGCATCAGGACGGCCAGCAGCCGTGACACTTTTGTTCAGCGATGCTAACTTGCTTGCCTGTGATGCCAGGTTTTCAGCAACACCTTTACCCAGTGGGGTAGCCTGTGTTACCTGATGTTGTGCGTCTGCCTGTTGTTTTGTTAACTGAACATCAATTTTTTTAAGTTCAGTCAGGCGTTTTTGTGCATCAGCGGTATTATTAACAAATTTGGTATAACCACCGATTGATTGCGTGGTGTAACCATTCTGGATCTGTTTCTCAAGATCCGCGATCTCTTTCAGGTTCGATTCGCGCTGACTGGTGACGGCGTTCAGGTTATTTGTAGCCTGCGCCATTTTATCAATTTCACCAGCGGCTTTGACTAGGTCAGTAACCCCGGATACACCGCCTGCCAGTAAATCGAGGAATTTCGCCAGAAATTTAGACGCACCGATCTGCTGATCCAGTTCAGCGATAGCCACAGAAAGGTTATTCTGCAATGCTGTAGCAGCCTGATCGACGGTACGCGGCATACGGTCGAACTGTGCGTTAATATCGTCGGTGGCGTTGTTTAATAGTAACATTTGGTCACGGGTAATGAGTCCTTCAGAACCCATTTGTTTTAATTCACCCGTAGTTACACCTAACTGTTTTGCTAAAACCTGTAAAACAGTAGGCATCTGTTCTGAAACAGACCGGAATTCATCACCCTGTAATCGACCAGACGCAAACGCCTGTGATAACTGGTAAATAGCGGCGGATGCTTCCTGTGATGATGCGCCGGAAATACGCGCCATTTTCTGCAGGTTATCGGTAAACTGCAGAATAACCTGATTACTGATCCCGGCATCTTTACCAGCAGCCGCAAAACGCTGAAAACTGTTGGCTACAGCATTGATATCTGTACCAGCACGGTTAGCCTGTTGTACCAGTTGCTGAAAAATCTGTGTTGCTTCAACAGACGTATTCGAATAAAGCTGTATACGACTTTGCAGTAACTCAACCTGAGATGCGGTATCAATGAAAGCCTTACCCCATTCAGCGACAGTGCTTACGACCTGTAAGCCGATAAAGCCTTTAACACCCGTTGCGATAGTATCAAATGCGGTATTGGTTTTCTGTGCTGACTGGTTTGTATTATTCTGCTGGTTATCCAGCTTTTTAAGGCTATTTGTCAGATCATCAATTGCTTTCTTTTCATCAGCGGTTGCTTGTTTAATTGTTTTAGCAAGATCTGCAAATTTCTGTTGGTTGTTGACCGTTTCACCAGCAGCACGCGCAGCAGCCCCCTGCGTGGCTAAAAGGCGCGATTGTTCCTGCGCAGCCTCACGGGTAGCACGGGCAACAGCAGCGGCTTTAGCAGCCTGTTGGACTTGTTGTTGGGCTAATTGCTGGGATGCTTTAGCAACCTGTTGATCAGCAGCAGATAACTGGTTTGCTGCCTGTGCTGCGGCTATTGTTGATTTCTCAGTTTGATCTAACTGAGTATTAAGATTTTTCAGATCGCGGTCAGCAGACCCGGTATCTAACTTTATATCAATAGGATATTGGGCCACGGTCAAGCCTCCTGAAACGATGATACGAATAGTTTAACTCAACCGTGACCCCGTGACTACTTTGACCCAACAGCGCGTAACTTAATCAGTAATGACCACAGGAATTGAACATCAACGTTATAACACCGGGCGTAATGTTCGCAGGTTCCCCAGTCAGCCGTCATCAGATCGAGGTAAGCATTCCAGTAAAACAATGCGTCACGACGTAATACCGGACGATTGCTGATTACTGCCGGAACGGCCTTACCACGCGCTGCAGCCCCCTGTGCAACCCAGTCCAGATCATCGCCGTCTGTTTTGCGGTTCCACTGGAGGAAGTCAATTAGTTTTTTGTGATCTGTTTCTCCCAGTCGTCTTTAAACATTGCGGAGTTAATGGAGAACTGAATTACCCGCGCATAAATGGACGGCCCAAACCGATCATCGTTCATCAGTTCAATCGCTTCTTCCGGGCTGAACGGTTCAGGCGTGTCATCTTCTGACAACAATACCCAGTCCAGCATCAGGACATTAGCGACGAACTCGATCCCCTGCGGGAAATACTCCTGCTTCCAGAGACGTTCAAAAAAATCTTCAGGAAGCGCCGCGCGACCTTTCATGTAGTTCGCAACAGCAGCGTTATACGCCTGGTTAGTGGTGTTCAGGTTCAACACGATGATTTTGAAATTTTCATTCAGAATCAGTTCAGCAGAGGCTTTCAAAACCAACGGTGAAAGTGCTTTTTTAAGATGATCAAACTTGGACATGATGTTTACCTGTTATGTTAGATGACACGTTGATAGTAATAGTTCTGTACGAATTGCGCAAGGTATTTAAAATAATTCTTGACGGATTGCAGACAGGGCGGTATAGTTATCACAACGAAACGAACTGAGGGTAAGAGTGATGTTGTTCACAAAAGAATGGTACGAAATTATGGAGTCTTTTGAAAAGAACTGCAAAGGGCGTTTTCGTTTCGACCGCGAAGAAAAAGAAATGTGGAAAATTGGTGCATATTATCAGCAAGGAGAGTGCAACGAGTGGTTTAAAATGTTTCTCGCTGGTTATATGGCTGGTCGTGCGGCATATCTTAACTAACACATAAAAAGCCCCGGTTAGTCCGGGGCAGTTCTTTTACAGAGTTGGCAGATACGGGAACAGACTGAAGCCGATCATGAAGTCCAGACCCGCTTCTTCATGGGCTGTACCTGATACTGTCACTTTAACCTTCTCACCCGTCGCCAGGTTCTTAGAACCATCACCCAGCGTCATAGCAGGAATGTTAACCACGAATGCACCGTCACCGTTAACGCCAGCCAGCTCAAACGTAACGGTGGTGTTGTTGCGGATCGCCGCAAGCACCGCGCCATCAGTCATCACTGCTTCAGTATCAATAGTGACTTCCAGGTTACCCAGGTTGGTAAACGTGGCACCCATACGGCCCAGCGTGTTTTCACCCGATACGTTGTTGTTGATCGTGATGGTGGTATCTTTCAGATAGGTTGAAAGCCCACTTTCATCGATCCCGGTCAGGCGAACACGGTTGAGGTTAGTAACCGTGTTATACGCTTCGTTTTCAACGAAATCGTAATAACCAGAACCCGGCAGCGGAGTATCAACAGGCTCTGACAAATCCTGTGCGACAAATGTCAGATCCATTGTCATTTTTTCAGTCAGCGGCGCGTTAATGGTCATCTGGTTAGCGCTGACACCACGGGCATATTCGAAAATTTCCGGTTCAGTGTTATAACGCGCTTCCATCGTGTATTCAGTTTTAACAAAATCTGCTGAATCAACCGGAACGTTACGCACAAAACTGGAAACGTAAATACTAACCGTTTTCCCTGTACCGACTTCTGTTACAAACTCACTGCTTGCCAGCGTAAGCACATGGGCAGTAACGGCGACAACCCGCGCTAACTTACTGGTAACGGTCTGGGTGAAACCATCAATATAGATGTACTGGCCCGGAATTAACCCCAGCGTGGTAAAGTCCAGCGTGGTTGAGGTGATTTGCCCATTTGCATTCACCGCAATATCGCCTGCAGCCGCGACTGTACCGACTACATATAAACGTGCAGTCGCTGGCGGGGATGCCTCAGCTACCAGACCAGTAACGTTGATATCGGTAGTCGTGCTACCTGAACCAACAGTTTTCAGGCCATTGTTCGCAGCCATCATAAACCCTGCAGCATAAACTAAGGTTCCGGCTGGTAATGCGCTTGCAAGTGCGGCAACAGTATAGCTATCGCTATCAACGCTGATCACATCAATATCGATAGCCCCGGCACCCATCCAGCGGCTGTAAAGGAAGCCGTCACCCCAGTAACGGAATGTGTCCAGCGTAATATCAGTCTGAAACCCTGGTGCAACTTCAACGTTGGTTACCGTGCCTTTCCGCGCGGATCGGTCAGTGCTGATCGGGGTACGTTGAGTTTTGGTAATGTCAGCAGAATACGAACTGATTTCATTCGGTTGCTGTACAGTCCATGGTGTACCGCTGACAGGCTCGCAGACCTTAGCCACAGAAAGACGGGTTGCGTTAACGTCTGCAGCGCTGGCCTGATTACAGTTAAAAATTGACTCAGCCATTTTGGTTCCTCATTCGCTAATAGACTTCTTCGAATTCATAAGTGATAACCGTATTCGCGAGGAACCAGGCATTATCACGTCCCACATATCTTACATCAACACCTGTATAAAGTAACGGGCGATCCTGCCAGATACCTTCAAACAAACGCGCCAGTCGATCAGCAATATCAAGACTTAACGTGTCCATTCCGTATTGTGCAGGAGTGCGCACCTGTAAAAAAACGTTCCCTGTACGTAAGCGACGACGACAAACACCCTCACCACCCAGTGTTGTAATTGCCCACGGACCAGGGTTATGCGTTAAAATAAGTCCGGGTTTCTTTGTTGTGTCATCGGGAAGATTACCAGATGCAATCGTAAAACGATCCGGTGTTATCTCCACGGGGAGATTAGCCAGAACACGATTATAAACAACCCCGGATACGTCAGAGATTTTCATTGATTGAACCTCACCATAATTCCGGCTGTTAAAATAGCACGATCCACAAACCCGGATGGTGTTTGTAAGCTGCTACCACTATTCAGAACACCAATATATGGAACGTTATTCGTTATGTGCAGTGACTGACCATTAACAACAATACTGCTGATCGTTATTGTATCCTGTTCAATACGCGCTTTACTGGTTGCAACATCACCAGATGCTGTAGAAGGGCTATTAGCTGGTTGACCTTGATCGAACCACCAGTTGTTAGATGCCCATCCCGTATCAACGGGTGTACCTGTAGGTGGTTCACTGATTAAAATATTACGCAACGTTAAAACATACCGGATAACCTCACGATTTGTGAAATCCTGTAAATCAGCTTTAATGTCTTTAAAGACACCAGTGATCCGGTTTATATCATTAACGTTACGTGCCATTATGCAGCGCCTGTAGGATGAATAAACGCCATATCATCACCCAGCAAACGCGGATTTTGACGGTCTAACAACCTGTATTCACGCCCACGGTTATCAGTTACCACATCACCACGTTCAGGCACAAAAGGCGGGTCAAAAGATTTCGTATCCATAATGACCATTGTCACGGTATTGCGCGTCATGGTTGACGGATCCCATTTTTCCAGTGGGTAAACATAACCACGGCAACTGTGAACCGTAGTTTCTGTCACACCGGGTAGCGTGGGGTTGCTGGGGTTTGGTGTGGTTACAGTACGCGATACAGTCAGATCTTCACCCACTTCTGCGAGTGCGCGTGTAACACCTGCTAAAACACGGTTACGTTGATCGGACATTACTGCTCACCTTCATTAATGCGTGTAGTGTTGTTCTCAAGCGTGATAGGTGGGTTATCAAACTGCCCACGCTGAATAGCAGGGGGCATACCCTGACCAGTTAATGTAATACCGCCGACACCAAACCCTAAGCCAAATCCTGAACCACCCGGATCCGTCCCGGTATTCAAACGCAAAATAAAATCTTTTTTAAGCAAGTTCCAGGCTTTAGCGGCGTCACTACCAGAAAGTGAGATGGGGCCAACTTTAATATCAGTATCGTTACTGACCAGTGAAGCCATGTAATCACAAAGCGCGATACAGATACTTAACGGATTGGTGTACCCGTTATCGATGTACCACTGAATTGTGTCATCACTGATATCAGGAACGTTAATTAAATTGCGGATACCTTCAACTGTGATTGCCATGTGGTCACCTGTACAGAATAGTTTTCATTATTTTAGCACGAAAAAAAGCCGTCTTAAACAGACGGCGAATAATTGCATGGCTCTGGGTTAATTCTTTACGCAGTTCAGAACGTTTCACAACGTGCTTTACCCACGCTTTGCGGCTTGCCCGCCAGCAAGATAGCGATCACCTCCTATTGGTGTGATTCGCACGTGTGGTGGCTGAAGTCGCGTTCTTGCCGTCCCCATATGACCCGGCTCAAGGGTTTTGATGTCCCCGATTCATCAGCACTGTCATCTTGTACTTCACCACAACGGAAAGATAACTCCAAGTTCTTCTGTGCGTACTTTTGCGCACCGATCGTCATCAGTGCGGGCGCACCCCTTGAGACTGCTTGAAATTACCTTACCTGTTGTGTGCCCATTATTAATCACACCGGGCCAGTGCGCCAGATTCGTTGATGAGGAGCTGGAATACCTCACTGGTGTTTAGCCGTTAGGCTACTGCCAGATACATTTCTTCGTTTGCATTTATCTTTGTGGTCAGTTTCTAAAAACCCGCAAAGTCGCCACGAAAACTATCGGAAAGAGCATTGTATGGGACTCGAACCCATCAAAAGTTACGCAGCGCTACGAACATCCACCTGTCAATACCCTTACCTGATAGTTGCTGGTTACGTTTATCCAGCGTCACACATGGTGACCGATTAAAGGCTAAGGTTTTCAACAGCGTCTGCTATGCAGTTCTATCTAATCAGCGTCGCCTTGAACTAACAATACGTCAAGAATACTTGTAAGTCAACTTTTGTTCTTCACACCATTTTTCAACGGCTTTCTTACCGCGAATTTTAGCCGGGGTTAATGGCATACCGGACATATAAACGTTATAGAAGCCATCGCCTTCACTGCGGATCTCAGCTACCGGGCCAGCACTGATAGTTATTTTGTCATCTTTCTGACTAACAGTTACCGGTTCGTTGCTTTTGTTTTGGATGGTAACGGGTACAACGGCTTCAATCTGCCGCTGTTTGAACAATGCCCGCAAAATGCCAACAGGTGTACCATCGTCGGGAACAGCATCACCCGTGGCAACGTACTTACCGTGCCAGAGCATAGGACGGGTGAAACGATATTTAGCTGACGGATCAAATTCATTTTTTTTCATGATAAACCTCACATAAGCAAAAGGGGCAGCGTTAGCCACCCCTTTGTGATTACGGCAGACTGTTAAACAGCGTCGTAGAACAGAATACCCATATCCGGTGCAACCATCTGGGTATCAATCGCAAACTCTGCTTCAACAAAGTTACCGCGACGACCTTCAACACCCGGATAGGTACGGATCGCCGGACCGTTATCAATGCCCAGACCAACAAATTCATTCCAGGCAAAGGTAACAGCTGCGATAGGCTTCATGTTGCCCACTGTCGGTTCAACATAGTTCAGCATCAGCACGCCTTCAGCTGCAAACTGCATATCGGTAAGCGGGTCACCTTCTGCAGTTTCCAGACCGTCAGCAGCCATGTTAACCACGGACTGCATAATTTCGATCTCGTTGACTTCCAGCAGAGCGGCCAGCGCTTGTTGGGTCACAATACCCGGATTCTGACTGGTAGACGCACCGTTGATACGGTCGATAACAGACGGGTTACGGGTCAGAGCATCGTAAACGTCCAGGGTCATCAGCGCCTTGTTCCAGCGGCGACCGCCCGTTGCCAGCGAGAACGCTACGCGGCGAGACAGGATATCACCGATCGGGTCAGAGTTGGCATTAGACCATTTCAGGAACTGGTTACCAGTAGGACCAGATGCAACACCCTGATAGTCAGTTGCCCATTTACCCGGCACAAGGAACTTAGAAACGAAGTCGATCTCTTTATTGATCAGCAGTGCATCGGTAACAACACCTGTTGCTTCCATATCCAGCTGCTGACCGTTTGCGACGTTTGCGCGTTTTTTATCAGAGATAAAAATACGGATCGCGTCGTCATCGACGGTATAGCCTTCGCTTTTGGTTTTGTAGCCGATAGTGTTAGCAACACCATCTTCAGCGCGTTTCGAGTTAACCGGGCGACCGAAATAACCTTTCGGATAGGTAAGATACTTACCAGCCGCCAGGTTTACCGGAACAACCGGGAAATAACGAGTACCGACGAACAGTGATGTATCCTGCCAGTACGCTACCGAAAAGTTAGACAGGAATAGATCCGGGTTGCTAACGTCGCGGAAATTCTGTTTATAGCTCATCTGATTTGCTCCTGATTATGCTTTAGCGTACGGCGCACGGACTAAAGCCGTAACAACCTGATCCGCAGCGGTGGCCTGGGTCTGCGAAATTGCCACGACCAGTTGACCCGTGGTTGCAGTCTGGAATTTACCAGCGGCAGTTACTGCGAGTTCAACACCGACACCGAAAGCCGCAGCCGCTTTAATCGGAACGAATTTTTCTTTTTCGTTGACCAGATCAAAGAACTGATTAGCCGCTACATCGTCCAGTGCTACGCCGTCGATACGACCGCCAGCAGCAGGAAGTTTGTATTTCGGTACGCATGCGTTGGTGTCGCCCAGACTGGTATCGAGCACCAGACCAACACCAGCGGCGATCGCTACGCTGGCAACAGCACGGGTCGGGCGCTCATAGTTCCAGTAGATTTTGCTATTAGTAGCCATTATTCATCACCTCGCATGGTTTCGATAACATCCTGGCCTTTTTTGGTCGATGCGACGGCCTGCATGGCCTGTGCACGGGTTTTGCCTGGGTTGTTCTTCATGTATTCGCTGACCAGATCTTCAAACGCACTGGAACCTTTACCACCGGTTGGCGCTGCAGGCGTTTTACGTTCTTTCCACAGGGTATCAGCCTGTTTCAGTTTCTCAACCACGAAAGTGCGATCGGCTTCCGGCAGTTTATCCAGCGCCATGACCATCGCGGTTTTCTGGACAACTTCACCCGGAATATGTGCAAAGTCGGTATTAACGACTTCTTTAGCTTTCGCCAGCGCCGCTTCGGTTTGTGCTTTGCGGATCTGTTCGTCCTGAGTTTTCAGAACGTCATACATCGCGCCAGCTACGGATTTTTTCACTTCCTGGCCTGCCAGAGTAGTAAAAGATTCATCAGCCTGTTTCGCCATAACTACCAGAGCGTCACGGGCGGTTGCGTCCATTTTACGGAACGCTTCCTGATCGGTTTCAGGCAGAGCATCATGATACGCCTTGTGGGTATCGCTCATCTCAGCCAGAGCTTTGTATTTTTCCAGTTCGGACATTTCAATTTCCTCTGCCGTTTTTAAAACCTGGGGGATTTCTTGATCCGGGTGCAATTCTTTCCACGCGGCCCGAACCTTACTTTTCACACCTGCTAAATCAGCTTCAGGGATTTCAACCTTATTACCGCGATACCCTGGACCTAATGCGGCCAGTGCAGCGCCGACAATACGTGAATCAGGTTTTCCGCCGGGCGTGGAGGTTAAACGAAGTTTCCAGGTTGAAGGTTTTTCCGGGTCCGGTACATAAGCGTAATCGGATGCCGGGAATACTTCACCACCTTCTGTTTTACCACCCTTCGCTTTATTAAGCGAAATACCAGCGGCCTGCTGCATTGTTATAATATATTCATTTACTGCGTCACGCAATGCTGCTTGTTTATCAGTAATTGAATCATCTTTCGCAATATCCTCTGCTGACTCGCGAAGCGCTTCATTAAGCACCCATGAGTTAGAAAGGAACTGGTTCACCTGCTGTTCCAGCTGCTGTTCAGCAAGCGCCGCACTAAACGCAGATTTCAGCAGGGCTTCGCCGGGTGTTTCACCATGGGATTTAAGCATGAGGGCGTTTGCGCCTTCATGCGCTGGTTTGGTCACACCGGACAGAAAGCCAATTTTCATTGACCGCGCCCGGCGTAAATGGTTAGTGCCATCAGTACGCATTATTCAACGTCCTCATAGTAAGCAGTTCCACCGATACTATACCCGGTATATTCGCCAGACTGAAATTTTTTCAGAATGTCATCGTCGGTGATCAGCGTACCAACAATAACGCCTGTTTGATCCAGTTTTTCAACCAGTCCAAAACTTGCGGCGATATCTTCGGTCATCGGAAAAGCGAACACCACTTTACCCACGGGTTGTTCGTTGTGCATGTTATCCATGATCCGCTGATCGCCGTTCATGAAATCCAGCCATGCTTTTAACGTTACATCTTCAGGGAATTGTTCGTTGTCGGTGTCAGTGTAAATTTCTAACTGACCCGTTTCCTGATTACGTTTTTTACAAATCGAACCCCAGCCAAAAACCATCCGTAACTGTGAGTCGACCTTGTTAACTTTAACTTCGATCATTGGGTGTTTCCTCGCGAGTTAACCACGGGTGCATAGTATCATACATTTCATGCTGTTTTCCTTATCTTTTAGATCTTACCCTACTAACCCTTACTTACCTTACTTTTATAATTCTTATATAAATCTATACTATCTATGATAAGTATGTAAAAGATAATAAAAACAGTAAGTTAGAAGATAAATTTGTTAAAAATAAGTATACGCAAACTATGCAATCTATGTTACCGCTTACCAGATCTGTATAACTCTTTCATACTATCTATGTCATCTATGACGCTGAGTTACGGCTTACCAGTTTGGTAAGATGAAAGAAGATTTAAAATAATTCTTGACGAATTGCAGGTATGGAGGTATAGTTATCACAACGAAACGAACTGAGGGTAAGACGATGAAACTGATTAGCGAAACTCAAAACCGTAAAGTCTGGAAAGCAGAAAATATGTTTATCGTTGGTACTGATGCATCAACCGCGTGTAAATACATTGTCGTTGATACCGTAAAAGGTGAAACCGTTCTTCGTACCAATAGTCTGCGTGAAGCACTGGCGTATGAAGTTGAATCACAACATTCCGCTGAAACCCTGCTTGCTAATAGCGCCCTGCATTACGCGTCTGGTCTGCGTAACCCGAACGGTGATTTTTCACAGCGCCCGATGGATGCAGTGCAGCGCGAGTTCAACGAGTGCGCCCACAAATTAGGGCGTGATGATCTGGCCATAAATGGCACGTTCACGCGCCGCAATGTGCTGGCAGATAAGTTTGAAGAAATTGCCGCATCACTGGCATAACTAACCCGCCCCGGCAACGGGGCTTCAACTACAAGGAACAACCCATGTGCGAATGCATGAAAAAACTTGGTGACGAACTTCAACAACGACTGATGGAAAAAGTGCCGCAGGGGGCAGAAGTCAGTACCAACATATTTGACAAAGTGGGCTGGGATAACCAGTGTCTGGGGCTGTCATCCGGGAACATCTACGTCATGCTGAAATATCGCCTGGCGTATCGTGCGCCGAAGAAAAACGGTGAACTGGCGAAGAACTTCACGCGATTAGAAACTAACGTGAAAATGTCTTACTGCCCGTTCTGTGGTGAAAAGCAGGAGTAACGCTGATGTGTGACTTAGAATCAGTTTTTGAAGTTCGATCTGGTATGGACGGTGCACCAGGACGTGGGGAACGTGAAGGCGGCATGTACAGCAGTTTTGAACTGGCTAAAGAACATGCTGAAAAAGTCATTGAACGTATTAATCAGTTCGATAATGTTTTGTGGAAATCAGACGATCGGGCTGAAGGTGAATATTACTGGGTGGAGATAAACGAATACGATGTTATCTACCCGGAGCAGGAGTAATACCCATGACCGATCTCGAAAAACGAATTAAAGAACTGCGCAGGCGTCAGGTTTGCGTTCGTGAGAGTATCGAAATACTCAGAAAACAATGGCGCGACGATCAGGAAGAACTGGCAAAATTAGCACCGCAGGCCATTCGTTCTGGTATTAGTGTTAATCTTGAAATGTCAGAACCATGAGGTAAACGCTGATGAAACGTTGTGACGTATGTAACGGCTATCAGGGTGAACCAACACCTGTGAAAGTCGGTGATAAAGTTGATTTTGTGATCGAGAAACGAACAGGTAACAGTATTCGAATGACCGCCAGAACCGGAAAACTCATGCTGATTAAAGAAAATGGTTTCAGCGTGATTTATCGCGGGACTGTTTACCACGCTGATTCTGTTTCAAGCCCTGCTGATCCGTCTCCGATTAGTCTGGCTATGTTCGGGCGCTGTACCTGTTCAACCCAGTGAACCGATATCTTCCGGCAAACTGTACTGTACACGGCACCTGCAGTTAATCGTATTCGATGCGCTTCCGTTAGGGTCACGAGGGAACATAAGCGGCCCTAACGGTGTTGAAAACGGTCTGTTCATTGGGATCCACCCGTTAGTTTCCCCGGCGCTAATATGTGCGTCACGAGTGCGTGTATCGTGACGATATAACCAGCGCTTTAACAGTTCGTTACTGATAGCCCCGGTAATCTGCCCTTCACGAATTGCCAGATCCTGACCAACAGATGTTGCACGTAATGACTCAGTACGTGCAATTGTCTCTGTGCGCTGTTTTACGTAGCGTAAGCGGGTTTGTTCAACAATCTTATCAATCTGGCTTTCAGACAGTTTCCCGGCGCTTACAGCGTTTTTTGCGCTATCAGTCACGGTGGTTAAGCTGTTCACATAACCTGCTTCACCTTTTTCAAGCGCAGCACGTAACCGTTGAACAGTTTGTTCCTGGCGACTGGTTAATCCGATACTGGAACGAAAATCACGAGCAATCTGGCGCGGGTTACGCCCGGTAATAACGCCCTGATTAACAGCAATCTGAACCGCTTTTACCGTTTCATCGCTTACTTCGCGGATCATCTGTCCAACGTAGTTATTGATGTATGCACCGACCCGTGGGTTAACAAGGCTGAAAACCACGGGGGCAGTAACAGCTGCTTTCGGCAGAACCTGAACGACTACACGACCTGATTCAGCTATCGCGTTTTCGATAACAGGTCGTAGCTGTGCGCTCAACTCATCCGGGAGGGTGTCAAGAATGGGAAGTAACCCGCTAATACCCTGAGTTTCAATAATGTATTCAAGGTTTGCTAAAGACTCACTACGGCGCACGTTTTCCCACACGATGTTCAGTGCTTCACGGATCCGCAGGTCATATTTATCAGCAATGTCCGGGTATGGGTCTTTCATAGAAAAGCCTCAGCGTGGTTACTGAGGCTTATTGTATCACAGGTTTATCATGCGTTGACCAACTTCACGATCAGTTGCGATCAGCAGGCGCTGGAGTTTGGCAACATAGCCTGATGGGAATGGTTGTGAAAGAACAACGTCAAGCATTTTGATTGTGTTTGGCATTGTCATTCGTTGTTTCAGTGCCTGTGCACAACGTTTTAACGCAGTATTTGGTTTATCTTTATTCATCGCAACACACAACTGCAATGTTATAACGATATCGATAAACTCATGCACACCGATTACTTTCGGATGATCTGCAGGATAACCGCTATATTCTGCAGAACGTTCTAAATTATGACTGAAATTCACGTTTAGTCACCCCTTGCAAACGGTTCTTCACTTCCCTGATCTGTTCTTCCAGGTGTTCTACTGCTGCTAATGCACGTTCATAATCCAGTTCCAGATCGCGAAGTAATTCAGAATCTGAGCGCTTTTGTCCGACCATATTTATAAACCCTTAGTGACTGTAATTCTCTTGCGAGATTTAATAGATCTATGGTGTCTAATTTATATTCACCATTGTTTTTAATGATCATTGAAATTTTATAATTTTCAACTGGTTTATAATCCGGTTCACGATTCATTGGTGTTACACATGACCGTGGGATTTCATCAGGTTTAAAACCTTTTCTTAACCAGTATTTAAACAGTCGCACTGATACACTTGCACGCTCTGGAGTTTTAAAAACCCCAAGATGGCATTTCTTTTGATTTACATGAACGCCTGCTGAAAAACCAGTAGTGCTATAATATACACCCGGAAAACCCTTCATAACTGTTCCCCCAGGTCACGCGCCACACGGTCAATTAAACGGCATGTAGCTTTAGGTTTATCACAATTATCAACCCACTGTTCCGTATATTGTAAGTCGTCAGTGAATACCGATTTATCACGGTCACAGTGAATGATAATCATGCTGTGTTTTACCATCAGGTGAAACGCCTGCAACTCACTTATCATTCAGATATTCCTCAGCGTGCAACGCAGCATAGGCGATCATATCTTCCAGACTGTCACGATGTGGTGTTTCAGTATTCGAATAGAAACGAACTGCTTTTAATAGCACCATGAATAACCAGCCTTCACCTGGTGTTAAATCGCGTTTAGTGATCGCATTAAACGCCGCGACGATTGCAGCCGCTGAACGTTCTTCACCTGATTTGTCGTACTGTTTACCACGTTCAGCCAGAAGTTGTGCAGCGTGATTTAACAGTTCCGGCGCGGTTGATGGTTGTTCTACGGGACGATGTTCAACAATTCGCCATAATGCAGGATCAGACATTGAAAAATTAGTACCCGTTTCAATCTTCATCATGCGAGCCTGCGAACGAGGTAATTCCGACCAGTGATAATGATCACTAAGTTGATAACCTGTGCGTATAACAACACATTCAGCCCACTCAGGCGCTTTACTCCAGTCAACTTTACTCATCGTTTGTTCCTCGTTGGTTATAAATAATTCTTGACAGATTACACTACAGGACGCAGTATTGCAAGTGTCGAAACACAATGAGGAACTAAACAATGTCTAACCTTTACATTCAACGACTCACTAACCTGGCTGTGATCCCAACGCGTGAAACGGCTGATAGCGCCGGGATGGATGTTCGCGCATGTCTGTGGTCTGAAACTGTGACAATCTTCCCGCCTGCAGGCGCTAAACTGGAACGAAAACCCATTGAGGGTATTATTGGTATTTACCCAGGCGAACGCGCACTGATTCCCACTGGTCTGAAAATGTCTGTCGATGCTGATCATTGCATCAAATTCTACCCTCGTTCCGGCCTCAGCCTGAAAAATGGTATGACACTGATCAACTGCGTGGGTGTTGGTGACCGCGATTATCCCGGCGAATATTTTATCACCCTGGTTAACCATTCCCACAAAGTGTTCATGCTGGAACACGGTGAACGTTGCTGTCAACTGATGGTAGAACGCGTTGAACCGGTAGCCGTGGTTGAAGTGGAGCAGTTGCCCGGCGTGGAAAGTCAGCGTAAAGGCGGTTTCGGATCAACGGGGCGTAAATGATGACTAATCGTGAATTGCTGATCAATGCGGCCCGCGCTGGTGAAATTGAGGGTAAATACTATATCGCGTATGGCGAGCGCGACGTAAACGAAGGGATCGATATCGGCGGTGGTCGCTTGTGGAACCCGCTTATTGATAACGGTGATGCTTTCAGTTTGATGGTACACCTGTATTTAGATCTGGATGTTAGAGATTATGCAGTTTTAGTGAACAATCCAGATACTGGTGTTCGCTATAAACAACTTACTCCACACGGGGAAGACCGTGAAAAAGCAACCCGTTTAGCGATCGTTAACTGTGCTGCAATTATTGGGGAAAACTTATGAAACAGTGGAAATATATCAAAGGTTCTGAAAAAGATTTTGAAGGTGCGCCTCACTGGGCGCTCAGTGTATGTCAAGGATCCTTGTGTCTTGTATTTTACGAGCAGGTGATAGGTCTTGGTCACTGGCAAAATAAGAGTCGGGAAAAAGAAGAAGGTTATGACGACGTAGGCGGTTTACCACTCATCGCACAGCGCGAACTGATCGAGGTGTGGGACGGTCAAGGGCTACCAACTGTCGGTACAGTCTGCCAGTGGAACAACGGCACGGAATGGACCACCGTTAACGTACTGGGCGTCAACGGTAACGAAGTGTGGGTTAAGCCTGAAGACGGTTCTGAATCGTTTGTGGTTGATGACGACGATTTCAAACCACTGCCTGATGAACGTGAAACGGTTATTAATGAAATGCTCGGATCGGTCACTAATTATAATATGACCGCTGTTATCCATGCGTGCCGGGAACTTTACGACGCTGGCTACCGCAAGCACTGTGCAGCACCTGGTTTCGAATACCGTTTGGTTTGTCAGTGTTGCGGGTCTAAAGTTGAACAGGGTCAGGAACTTTATCACGGGTGCGACTCATGACGATTATGAAAAATGGTGTTGGGGATACGGTGGCGTTTCTCCCGAAAGTTATCATTACGGATCCGTCACTGGTTGACTATCCGCGAACCACGCCACAAGCTGGGGCAAGTTATACTGACCTGTGCGATGATATAATCCGGGGTTGTGATATCGGTATAGAGAAGTTGCAAAAACTGCGTCAGGTGTACGAACAACGGCGCGTCATGGCTGGGATGGGTGTTCCGCCAGTATTCGACGTTTCAAAATAATTCTTGACGGATTACACATGGACGTGTACTGTTAACTCAACAACTGGTTAAGGAGATTTGAAAATGTTCGTAATCCTGTGGATCCTCTTTAGCGCTCTGGTTGGTGCCTTTGCCAAACATACCGGGCGCAACCCCGGAACCTGGTTCTTTATTGCGGTTTTAACCAGTCCTGGTATCGGTGCAATACTGCTGTTGATCGGCTGGTTGCTGAATGGTTCAGTGAAAAAAGAAGTTGTGAGCAATCACAAAATGTTCGGCAGTTACGAAGCGGCTTATAACTACGTGACTAATAATTACAACGTCGATATGTATTATCGGTCACAGGTTGCTTCTGAAATTTATCGACTGGCCCGCAACACGGACGACTGCGATCAAATCGTTGCAAATTATGTGGGGTAACCATGACATACAACCAGAAAGTTTATTCACTGATAGCAATCATATTAATTCTGTTCTGGTCGTTGGTGTTTTGGGGTCTGTTATAGACCCCTTTTTTTATTTAATCAATAGACGGTAAACCTTCACCAGTTTTATCAATTCCCGCTGTTGGTAATCCCGCCTCTTTATACACGAATTCCTGAAGTACAGGATCCGGGAATACTGGCGCGCCAGCCTGTGCCAGACGTGTAAGCGCAGTGGTCAGTGTTTCAATACTGTCTTTACTTATTGAGCCAGCGCGTAACGTTGGTTTATATTCATCCGGGAACGCATTCAGTTTCCATAACTGCGGGATTAGCTGACGGTTAATACATTCAACGTTGCTATCGATACGCGACTGCATCGCACGGATCCACAGTTCTGTACGGCTACCCAGATTCGCCTGGTTGCCTGTATTCCCACCTGTACCAAAAAACATGAAGTCGGCCAGTAGCGCACGGGCAATACTGGTATCGAGACGCTTAATCGTGCGGTCGATATCCACGGCGTTAGACTGTTCAGGCGTCAGGAATTCCAGTTTAACCTGTTGTTCACCGCCGTATGTCGTCACCCCTGTTTCGTTATCAAACCCGGTAATATACGGTTTTGAGTAAATCACCAGACCAGACTGTTCATTGCGCTTAATATTAGCCGCGATGTTTTCAAATTCATCTATCATTGCCTGTGCTAACTGACGTTGCTGTTCAGACAGCGTCGGATCGTTAGCCGCTTTTTTAATGTCAGGGTTAACGGTAATGACCGGGAAACCTGTTCCACGTTCTGCCAGAATTGCTTCGATTTCCAGATGAACTTTTTTGTAATACCACGGGCGATATGCTGTGCGCAGCAGTGATAAACCTTCCGGGTTACCTTTGTTCGGTGATGAAATCAGATGCAGCGATCGTGACCGGGGGATCAGTTTGCTGATATTGGTTGATGGCTGACGCTGATGAATACCCGTGACATAACCTGTCGGTTCTTCAATCTCCCAGCCGTCGAGCGTTTCAGCCGCAACCGGAACGAGACGGGCGATACCCACGGAACCATCGGGTAAATCTTTAACCCAGACGTCATACCATCCCCAGCCGAAAACATCGGTGTCGGTCCAGGTCTGAACGAATGCTGACCAGGTGTCATCAGGTAACGCACCCTGTGGATCACCCATCTGGTTTTCAATAGCATTCTGCAGCCATTGAGCGTATTTAACAGCTTGCGGGTCTTCTTTATCAGACGGGTCAAAAATCCACTGTACGGAACGATAAACGCTGTTCATGGCAAACAGTACACCACCGATCGTTTCGTCGTTCTCTGCCATCTGGCGAAGGATACGACGACCCTGTTTACCGTTGAGTTTAGGTAAAAAATCATCGTTAACCTGGTTGCCTGTGCGACTGTATCCGGCAACGGCTAGTTGTTCAAATTGGTCATCTGCCATCTTCACAGGCTCCACGGGTTTATTCTTAACATATGTTATATCAGGCGGGTTAGTTTTGCACGGGGTTAAAATAATTCTTGACGAATTGCAGATGCACGGTTATGCTTTGAACATGAAC
>ERZ791736.119-NODE-119-length-33001-cov-21.162114_pt1 | contig 33001 bp, 26 predicted proteins | sample MGYA00509940_ERZ791736 | MGnify/ENA primary metagenome ERZ791736 (study PRJEB30046, sample SAMN00792014) | human gut metagenome | study: EMG produced TPA metagenomics assembly of the A metagenome-wide association study of gut microbiota in type 2... | reverse complement strand
CCTGGCCCTCCCCCGACATCTACAACCCGTTCAGCCTCCTCAGGGCCTTCGCCAACGCAAAGCTCGACTCCTACTGGTTCGGCAGCGGCACACCGACCTACCTGATAGAGATGATGAGAAAATTCCACGTCACACCCTCACGCATAGGAGGAAACTCAGCCCCTGCCCCGGCGTTTGATGCCCCGACGGAGAGAATGACGGAGATAACCCCGCTGCTGTATCAGAGCGGCTATATCACCATCAAGGCATACGACCGGATAATTGACCTCTACACGCTGGATATCCCCAACAACGAGGTGCGCATAGGCCTGATGAGATCCCTCCTGCCCTACTATGTCACACCTCCGTGCACCACCGAGGCATCAACCACCGTCGCCAGAATATACGGAGCCATCCTGAACGAGGACCTCGACGGCGCCCTCCGCCTCCTCCAGACCTTCCTCGGCACCGTCCCCTACACCGACAACACCGATTACGAGGGCCACTGGCAGCAGATGCTCTACATCATCTTCTCCCTTCTCGGCTACTACGTAGACGTGGAGGTGCGCACCCCGAAAGGCAGGGTGGACATGGTCATGCGCACCGCCTCTAAACTCTACTTAGTGGAGCTGAAGCTCGACGCCGGCGCGGATGCCGCCATGCAGCAGATAGACCTGAAGCAGTACCCCGAACGCTTCGCCCTCTGCGGCCTGCCCGTCGTCAAGGTCGCGATCAACTTCGACCGGGAGACACACAACATCTCCGGCTGGAAGATTTCATAGCAGATCATAGCGGTAAAGACGGGCGGTATCCTCAAGAATATCAAAATTTGACTTCAAATCCTATGAGTACATTCAGGGGCCTCAGGCGGTAGCTGTAGCGGGTGACATTCAACGGACTCAGCATGGTGTAGGTGTAGTCCCGGGTATCCAGCAGGTTCTTAGCATGCAGGAAAATCTGGAATTTACGGGAGACAAACCAGTACAGGGAGGCATCCAGCAGGCACATCTGCACCAGATTGTCCTCGGCATACTTGTCCAGATAATGCTCGGCCGTGACATCAATGGAGACGGACCTGTGAGGAAAGAAAGAGAGGGTCAGTTTCTGGTTGAGCCCGTGGCTGTCCCCCTCATCCTGCCCGCCGGAGATGCGGTAGCGGCTCAGGGACCACCCGCCGCTGTAATCTACCTTCATCCACCGGGCGATGTCCCCTATGAACTTTAGACCGGCAGTATAGGTATACGAACGGTACGGCATCACCGTCCCCTCCTGATTGATATTGGAGGAGGACATGGCGAAGCCGCCCGACAGGTCTATCTTGCCGCTGAATCCGTGGAAGGCCTTCGACAGGACGGCATCCGCGCTTACCAGGCTATAGTCCGTCACCTCGTCCGACTGCCAGCTGAGGATGTACTCGTCCACGAAATAGCGGGTGTACTGGAAAGAGCGGCTGGCATTGTAACGTCCGTCCATTTTCAGGTACCATCCGGAGATGGGGTCGCGGAAGTCCAGGCTGCCCGCCACATTCCACTGGGGATTCTGGGTAAGTTCTGTCCGGCCCAGGGACATATAGCGGAAGTTCTGGAGGATGAGACCGTCGTATATCCGCTGCTCGTCCACACTGCTGCGGGAGTACGAGCCGCGCAGGCGAGCAGACAGCCTCGGGCCGAAATCGTATTTCACGCTCAGCGACGGATTGACGGCCCAGAGGTGGTCATGCGAGTGCTCCGTCAGCCGGTAATCGAGGTACTGATACCACGCCTCAGTTCCCAGTTCCATGCTCAGGTGGCCCGTCTTAAATTCCAGAGCTGCATACTCCCTCGGCTTGAGATACTGCAGCATAACGTCATTGCCCATACGGTCCGAGAACATCGGGTCGGAAAGGGAGACTCCCGCCGTTGACGTCCGGAAAGTACGGTACAGGTATGGGACGGACGAATATAGGTTCAGACTGAGAGTCTTTGCCAGGCGAAAGCGGTTGCTGAATTTCAGAACATTGTAGAATATCCGGCTGTCTACGCTCTGCGAGGCTGTATCCCCATCATCCGGAGCCAGGATGTCCATCAGTTCTCCGCTCTCCGTGTACTGGGAAAACATGTTGAAGGAGTAAATCCACTTCCCGGTATTCTTCGTAAAGGCAAAATAGTTCAGCAGGTTCATGTCCCGGTCCTCCACATCCTGAAGGCGGTTCTCACTCCCCGAGACAGTGCTGCCGGCAGAAGTGCCGCGGAGGTCGAAGCGGAGTTTGTCCTTCAGATACACTTTGCGGCTGTTCACCTCCACGGACAAATCTCCGGAAGCGTAATACGAGGCTGAGCCCACTTCGTTGCGGTCGGTGAAAGAGATAGTGCCGCCGTCATTTTCCATGTAGGTCTGTTCCACCTCGCTGCCGGAGGTTAGAGCATTGTGCTCGAACTTGCCTCCTACGCCTAAGACGGTGCTTTCCCCTATCGGCACAGTGTGGTTGGTGGTCACGGAATAAGCTGTGTTGAAACGGGTACGGTCCTGGTCTATGGGTGCCTGGGCATGGTTTACGGACAGCATCTGGGCAGGACGGTAGCGGTCTATGAACTCTATCTCGTCCACACCGACGATGAATACGTTGGGATCCGACTCGTAGATGATGTTGTTGCCCGCCGCATCGGTCTTGGCCGTATTGATGCTCTGATAGTTCCGACCGATGTACATGCCGAAGGCACTGGCCGAGTACGGCACATGCGGGGCCGCCGTGGAATATCCGGCCTCCCCCTGGAGCGCACCTGTCCACCTGCCCTTGGCTCCTTCTTTCAGACGGATGTTGATGGAGGCGATATTACTCTCGACTGTCCCCTCTAAAGCCTTCACCGGCTGATGGTTCTCGTAGATGTCGATGGCGGCCAGGTCCTGCGGATCGATATTCTGGGTTGCAATATTGTACCTGGAGCCTAAAAGATCCCGTCCCTCAATGTACAGCCTCCCTATCTCTCTGCCCTGATATTTCACCCTGCCCTCCTTGGTCACGTCCATCCCCGGCAGCTTTTTTAGAATATCTCCGAGACTCCTGTCATCCTGAGATACATACGTCGGCACACTATACTCTATCGTATCGCCCCGCAGCCGCACCTTCTCAGCCTTCACCACAACTTCGTCCAAAACCAAGGCTTCTTCTCTCAGGCCCACCTCATACCAGTCCCCAAAAGGGCTGTCAAGCCTTTTGGAAGCATAACCCATCATGCTCACCTCGATATACCCTCCTGCTCCCGCACCATCAGCATTAATCGAGAATTTCCCTCCGCTGTCAGCCACTGTATAATCCACCACTTTTCCGGCATTGTCCTTCAGCATCACTATTGCCCCCTGCAGGGCCGTTCCGGCGGCCGAATCCACCACAGTACCTTCAACCGTCCGGGCTGCCGCAACTCCGCATAGCACCGCCGTCATCAGCAGCACTATTGAGCATTTCCTTCTCATGGCCGTCTACCGCTCCATAAAATCGAACATCATCTCCATTTTTACAAGAGCCGACGGGTCCGAAACCCTTATCTCTATATCCTTGAGATAAAGCTTGCAGGCCAGGAACAACTCAGTCATACTCATGTACAGGGCGTCCATGTATTTCCTCCGGGAAGTTTTGAGGAAAAGGTACCTGGGCATCTCCACCGCCCCGTAAGCCAGGTAGATTCCACGCGCGATAAACGTATAATGCCCCCTGCTGTCCTCCACCTTCAATATAAGACCGGGCAGACCGGAGAATTTCCACGGCCCGGTCTGCATCGGCAGCTGAGGCGCGAACCATGCTGTATAGTCCCTGCCCCTGAAACTGCAGACCGCCTTCTGGACCATGTAGCCTAGAAGGGTATCCGTTTCATCCTGTATTTTCCAGTCCATTTCCGGAAGGTCTTCCTCGTATTTAAAATCCGTATTGCAGACCCGGCCAGTACAGGTAAGTTTCCCGCTGCGCGGATAATTCTGGAAAAACATGCTGTAAAATGCAGGGGCATATTTTACTTTATTGTAAATACTCCGGTACATTGTACGTGATGCCCCGGACTGAAGGAGCGAATCCAGTCCAAGATATACCGTAGAGCAGAAGCGGTTGACATTATTTCCTATCTCAAGTGCCATCATCTGCTCCACGGCCGTCCCTTGCACGGTATCCACCATTATCTCCATCGCATAATCCACCCGCATCAAGCACTGACCTATAGAATCCGCACCATAGTAATAATCGTCTACATACACCTCTGTCAACCACGGCTTGTCGATTGAATAGCTAAAAGAGCCATGCTGCGCGGCCATACCGGGAGAAAGCAGCAAAAATGCCGTAACAACAGTAATAACTTCCTTTTGCATAATGTTTGAATTTTAGCGTTACGCTTTCAAAATTAGGCAGAGGAGGCTTTCAAAACAATGCTTTCAGTTTCAGAATCAGGGATTTCAACCCATTCCACAAGGCTGGTTTTCAGAATATTAAGATTTCACATTCTCAGTTTCAGCCAGCAGGGCTTTCAGCCACTGGCTGAGATTGACGCTGCGGTCCTTCAGGCCGAATCTGGAGCGTAGGGCACTGGCCGTGTTATAGTGTCCGTGGCCGCCGTCGTTGAGGATAAAAGTAATGTCCTTGCCGTTGAGTCCGGCGGCATAGAGGCAGCAATAGCCTATCTCCTGATCGGTAAGGCCGTATGACCTGAGCCTGTTCACGAACTCCGGATGTGTTACGGAATAGGAGGCCAGCATGGCCGAGAGCAGGCTGTTCTTGTCGGACACGAAACCGCGGAGCTGCCTGATGCTGTCCTTGGACATTCCGTCGGAGAGGTCTTTCTCCGAAGCGAGGCGCATCAGCAGGGAGACGAGGTCGCTGATGGAACGTACGGAGTCTGAGTCGAAGGCAGGAGCTGATGCTGCGGTTTTCTTTCTCAATGCGGCCCTATGCCGGAAGAACAATGCAAGCGCAGCCAGGGCCATCACCGCCACAATTGCGGCAATCAAGATTCCGGCATCAACCCTTCTTCCGGATGCCGCCGCAGCCCCATCTGCGACAATTCCGCTACATTCTGAAATGCTGTCGTTATCCAATATGATAATGCCCGAAGCACTGTTCTTCAAGCTGTCGTACAAGGCTTTGTCCGATTCATAACTGACTGATGCCGGAGCATCTCCGGGAATGTATGCACGGTCAACCCGCATCGTATCATCGTTCTGAATGTAAAAATACCTGTCGATGATGACACTCGTATCCCGCTGTTCCTGTGCCGCAGAAAAGAGACAGCAGAAAGACAGGAATAAAGAACACAATATTTTGGTGACACTGCCTGACATGTTGCAAATATACTGTGGCGATGCCGAATATACAATGATTTTTGTAACTTTGAGGCTAGAAATCCAAAAGCGCACAGACCATGGACACACAGCAGAGACTCTTCCCGATAGGCATACAGACATTCGCGGATATCCGGAATGAGAATTACCTGTACATAGACAAGACCGAGTATGTGTACCGCATGACCCACTCCGGGGCGAGGTACATCTTCCTCAGCCGCCCGAGGAGGTTCGGCAAGTCGCTGCTGGTATCCACCCTCCACAGTTATTTCGAGGGACGGAGGGAGCTGTTCCAGGGGCTGGCCATAGAGGCGCTTGAAAAGGACTGGACGGTGTATCCGGTGCTGCACTTTGACATGAGTATGGCCAAGCACATGGAAAAAAAGCAATTGGAATCCATGCTCAACCTGCAACTGCTCAAATACGAGAATATCTACGGTAAAGTAGAGGATGAGACAGGCCTCAACGACAGGCTTGCAGGCATCATCCAAAGAGCCTGCACACAGACCGGGCAGAAAGTGGTCGTGCTCATCGACGAATACGATGCACCCCTGCTGGACGTAGTCCACGAGGATACGACCCTCCCGGTACTCCGCAACGTCATGCGAAACTTCTACAGCCCCCTCAAGGCCTGCGACCCGTATCTCCGCTTCGTCTTCATGACCGGCATCACCAAGTTCTCCCAGCTCAGCATCTTCAGCGAGCTCAACAACCTGGAGAACATCAGCATGCTGGAGCAGTACGCAGCCGTATGCGGCATCTCCGAGGAAGAGATGCTCACCCAGATGAGTCCGGACATCGACAGACTGGCCCAGAGGCTGGAGCTCAGCCGCGAGGAAACACTGGACAAGCTGAAATCCAAATACGACGGCTACCACTTCACCTGGCCCTCCCCCGACATCTACAACCCGTTCAGCCTCCTCAGGGCCTTCGCCAATGCAAAGCTCGACTCCTACTGGTTCGGCAGCGGAACTCCGACATATCTCATAGAGATGATACGCAAGTTCCGCATGACACCCATCCAGCTGGGAGAGACCTGCAAGGCCGGCAAGGACGAATTCGACACCCCCACAGAGAGGCTGTCCAGCATCATCCCACTGCTCTACCAGAGCGGATACTACACCATCAAAAAGGGCATTCCCGCCATCGAATCCTATACTTTGGGCATACCGAACCAGGAGGTGCGCATAGGCCTGTTCCGCTCGCTGATACCGTACTACGTGACTCCTGACACCATATCGGCCTCCTCAACCCTCATAACCATGGCCGAATGCCTCCTCGAAGATGACATGGACGGAGCGCTGAAGGCCATGCAGACCTTCCTCGGCACCGTCCCCTACACCGACAACTCCGGTTACGAGGGGCACTGGCAGCAGGTGCTCTACATCATCTTCTCACTCCTCGGCTACTACGCCGACGTGGAGGTCCGCACTCCGAAAGGCAGGGTGGACATGGTCATGCGCACCGCCTCTAAACTCTACTTAGTGGAGCTGAAGCTCGACGCCGGCGCGGATGCCGCCATGCAGCAGATAGACCTGAAGCAGTACCCCGAACGCTTCGCCCTCTGCGGCCTGCCCGTCGTCAAGGTCGCAATCGACTTCGACCGGGAGGCACACAACATCTCCGGCTGGAAGATTTCACAATAATTTCCTTACTTTTGCACATAGAAAGATTAAGTCAAGACAATATGCACATAGCGGTAGCAGGAAACATAGGCAGCGGCAAGACCACCCTGACGGGTCTGCTGGCCAGGCATTACGGATGGGAGCCGCACTTCGAGTCAGTGGATTTCAACCCCTATCTCGTGGATTTCTACAACGACATGCAGCGGTGGTCGTTCAACCTCCAGGTGTACTTCCTCAACAAGAGGCTCAAGGACATCGTCGAGTTCCAGAACTCGGGGAAGAACGTGATTCAGGACCGCACTATCTACGAGGACGCGATGATATTCGCGCCGAACCTGCACGACATGGGACTGATGGACTCCCGCGACTTCGACAACTACACCTCCCTCTTCGAGCTGATGCAGAAGATGGTGGGCTATCCCGACCTGCTGGTCTACCTGCGCTCGTCGATTCCGAACCTCGTGGAGCAGATCCAGAAGCGCGGCCGCGAGTACGAGAACAGCATCCGCATAGACTACCTCAAGGGCCTCAACGACCGCTACGAGCAGTGGATATCGGAATACAAGGGCGAGCTGCTGATAGTGGACGTGGACACCTGCCGGTTCGAGGACCGCAAGGAGGACTTCAGTCAGGTCTGCGACCAGATAGACGCAAGGCTCTTCGGACTGTTCAGATAAGGAAGCAAAGGCTGCGACAATAAAAAAGAGGCTGCTCCAGACCAATCCGGAACAGCCTCTTTCGGCAAGGTGTGAGAAAGGTTATTGAATATACGTGTTTGTCACGCGGTTATCTGCTGACACTATGGCGGTAACCGGCCTCAAGGGCGGCGATGTTCTTATCCACGACATCCTGTCCCTTGCGGGAGAACACCTTGGCCACGGCGTCGCGGACGGCCTCATAGCTGAGGTCCATCATGGGGATGGCGGCACCGAGCAGCACCATATTGGCGGCCTGTGCGGGAGCTCCGGCATCCTTGGCAAGAGTCTCCACATCCAGCATCACCGTATGTGGCAGCTTCCGCAGATGCGCGTATATCTCCTCTTTCTCAGGATAGTTCGGAATATTGACGAAAGGCACCGACGAAGTGACGATCCATCCGTCCTTGGACAGCTCCTGTACGTAACGGAGGGCCTCCATAGGCTCGAGGGACATGATGATGTCCACCTTGCCGTAAGGAATCAGGTCGCTGTGGATAGGCTCGGAGGATATGCGCAGGTTGCTCTGTACGTCGCCTCCGCGCTGGCTCATTCCGTGAACCTCGGCCTGCTTGATGTGAAGACCGTTGGTGAGTGCGGCCTCTCCGAGGACTGTGGCGATGGAGAGGATTCCCTGTCCTCCCACACCGGCTAATATTATGTCTTTTTTCATATCGGATTCTAAGTTTTTACGGATTTGACATTACTGCTGCTTTTTCTCCCTGGCGTGACGCTTGAAGGTCTGGATGCACTCGCGGCGGGGGATAACCACCGACACTCCTTTATATTCCACCTCCTCGCGGATAACGTTCTTTATCTCCTCCATGTTCTTGGCGAGAGGCACCACCACGCGGATGTGGGCCGGATCGACTCCGACTCCGGCGCAGATGCTCTCTATCCTGCCTGTACCTGCCGAGTCCTGCCCTCCGGTCATACCGGTGGTGAGGTTGTCGGAGATGATGATGACCACATTGGCCTCCGAGTTGACGCAGTCGAGCAGACCGGTGATACCGGAGTGGGTAAATGTGGAGTCACCTATGACGGCAAACGAAGGGAACTGTCCGGCATCGGCGGCACCCTTGGCCATGGTGATCGAGGCGCCCATGTCGACCGTAGTGTGGATAGCCCTGAACGGAGGCAGAGCACCGAGGGTATAACAGCCTATATCGCTGAACACGCGGGAGTCCTCATACTCGGCAGCCACCTCGTTGAGAGCGGCGTACATGTCCCTGTGACCGCATCCCTGACAGAGAGCAGGCGGACGCGGCACCACGATGTCATCTTTAGGGAAAGTCTTGTGGGGACTGAGATGCAGGGCAGCACGGACACTGTCGGGCGTGAGTTCTCCGGTACGGGGCAGCAGACCGGTGAGACGGCCCTCGACCTGTATCTCGGAACCGATCATACCGCGGATCTTGTCCTCCACGAAAGGCTGGCCCTCCTCCATCACGATTACACGGTGTACTCCGGATGCCACCATATCGTTCACCAGTTTACGGGGAATGGGATAGCGTGTGAGCTTGAGCACTCCGCAGGGCACACCTTTGGGGAAATTCTCCAGAAGATAGTTGTAGGCGATACCGCAGGCCACAACGGCCAGTCCCCTGTCCTCTCCGGGGGTAAAACTGTTGCGGGCATCCTCGGCAGAATCCAGTCCGAACTGTTTCTTATCCTTAATCAGCTGCTCGTTCCGCACACGTGAATTGGCCGGAAGAAGTATCCACTGCCTGGGATTGTCCGGAAAATGAATCTGGTTCTGGGGACGGATATCCTCGCTGCCGTCCTTCAGAGTCCAAGTGGACACCTCTGCCCTGGAATGGGCCATGCGGGTGGTGATGCGCATCAGTACGGGAATACGCATTTTCTCGGAATAGTCAAATGCATCGCGGATCATATCGTAGGCCTCCTGCTGGCAGGAAGGCTCGAAGTACGGTATCATCGCGAAACGACCGTAGAAGCGGGAATCCTGCTCATTCTGGGAAGAATGCATAGAAGGGTCGTCAGCCGCTACAACCACCAGGCCTCCGTTGGCTCCAGTCATGGCGGAATTGACGAAAGCATCGGCTGCCACATTCATGCCGACGTGCTTCATGCAGACCAGGGCCCGCTTGCCCATATAGGACATACCCAGGGCCGCCTCCATAGCGGTCTTCTCGTTGGTGCACCATTTACAGAAGATGCGGTCAGAGGCCGGATCGGCCTTCTGACGGTTCTGGATGTACTCGGTAATCTCCGTAGAGGGAGTTCCGGGATAGGCGTAGACACCGGAAATACCCGAATGTATCGCCGCCAGTGCTATGGCTTCATCGCCAAGTAATAGTAATTTCATAAAAATATACTTTGTTCTATCAATTTTAAAGGAAAGTCTTTCTCTAACTTCAAAATTATAACTAATTATCGGAAAAGGCAAAATTTTTTCGCCCAAATTACATAAAGTCACTGAAAATACGTATGTTTGCCCCCGATTTCCGAACAATCATGAAAGTAGCTAAAACCTTGACGGACTTCGTGTCCGCCCGCAAGTCTCTAGGAGACAAAACAGTAGGATTCGTACCTACAATGGGGGCCCTCCACGAGGGCCACGCCTCACTCATCCGCAGGGCCGTCGCCGAATGTGACGCCGTAGTGGTATCCGACTTCGTCAACCCGACCCAGTTCAACAATAAGACCGACTTCGAGACCTACCCCCGCATCCTGGATCAGGACTGCGCATTCGTCGAGGCCATCGGAGCTGCCGTCCTCTTCGCGCCACGTGTGGAGGACATCTACCCCGCCGGTACTGATTATAATACAAAGGTATTCGACCTCGGCGGCCTGGACCAATATGGGGAAGGTCCCAGGCGTCCAGGACATTTCAACGGCATGGCCCAGGTGGTCACCCGCCTCTTCGACATCGTCCGTCCCTCAAAGGCATACTTCGGGGAGAAGGACTTCCAGCAGCTGGCCATCATCGAGTATTTCGTCAGGAACCTCCACTACCCCATAGAGATAGTCCGCTGTCCCATCGCAAGGGCAGAGGACGGACTGGCCCTGAGCTCCCGCAACAAGCTCCTGACCCCGGCCCAGAGAGCAGCCGCCCCCCACATCTACGCCTGCATCAGGCAGACAGTGAACATGGTAGGCAAAATGCCGGTGGCCGAGGCGGTAAGGAAGACCACGGAGCTAATCGACGCCGACCCGGAACTCAGGACGGAGTATGTGGAAATCATAAATTCACTAAATTTGCGCCCAGTCTCCAGTTGGGACGAAGCGGAGCACCTGCGGCTGACCTGCGCGGTCTATGCCGGCCAGGTCCGTCTGATCGACAACATAGCACTCAAGTAGAATGTACATCGAAGTAATAAAATCCAAGATCCACAGAGTCACCGTCACCCGTGCCAATCTCGACTACATCGGCAGCATCACGGTGGACCGCTCCCTGATGGAGGCCGCCGGTCTCTTCGAGGGGGAGAAAGTCTCCGTGGTCAATGTCACCAACGGCAACCGGGTGGAGACCTACGTCATCCCAGGAGAAGAGGGCAGCGGCAGCATCGAGCTCAACGGCGCCGCGGCCCATCTGTTCGCTGCCGGAGACATCGTCATCATCATGTCCTACGCCATAGTGACTCCGGAAGAAGCCGGGACCTTCCGTCCCAAAGTGGTTTTTCCGGACACGCGCACTAACAAGCTCGTCCTGTAAATGCCGGCACGGAAGCAGATAAAGAAGGTTATACAGTGGTCACTGATGCTGCTGCTGGCCTTCGTGCTGCTGTATTTCGCGTTCCGTGGAGTAAAATGGGCGGACTTCATGGAAGGAGTCCGCAGCTGCGATTTCCGCTGGATAGCCGTATCGATGGCAGCCAGCATCCTGGCATTCGTCATCAGGGGACTGCGGTGGCGTCTGGTAATGCTGCCCCTCAACCCTTCTATCACCCGCCGCGAGGCATACGACGGGGTGACGGTCGCCTACCTGACCAATTTCGCCCTGCCCAGGGCCGGAGAGCTGGCCCGCTGCGGAGTAATCTCCGCCACCGGCAAGGCATCCTTCGAGTCGGTGCTGGGGACGGTAGTGCTGGAGCGGAGCTGGGACATGGTGACCTACTTGATTATCCTGTTCATTGTTCTGCTGGCAGGCGAGAGTTCCTTCAGCCAGTTTGTCTCCGATGAGGTATGGGGGCCGGCAGTGGATTCCATGCCGTTCGACATCCTGTGGATCATCGGCGGAGCGGCCGCCGTATGCATTACTGCCTGCATCCTGGTATTCTGCTACAGAAAACGCCTGAGCCGGTACAAACTGTTCGCCAAACTGTTTTCCCTGGCCAAAGGGCTGATCGGAGGACTGACGGCCGGACTCCGGATGAAGGGCAAATGGAGATTCCTCCTCTACACCCTCCTGCTGTGGCTCTGCTACTGGATCATGAGCTATTCGACCATCCTGGCCATTCCCCAGGTGGCGGACCTCAACTGGGCGGACGCCCTCTTCCTGATGGTAGTCGGCAGCCTCGGCTGGATAGTGCCGGTGCAGGGCGGAATAGGCGCATACCATTTTATATTGTCCCTGGCCATGGCCTCGATTTACTCCATACCCCAGACTTCGGGCGTGATTTTTGCTACCATCTCCCATGAGAGCCAGGCCCTGACGATGCTCCTTTGCGGAGCCATTTCCATCGGTTCTATTTATCTTAAAAGACGTAAAACTGATAAAAAAGCATAACCATGAAACATCATACCTTCACCGCCATTGCAGTCCTTATGCTGATATCCACAGCATCTTACGCTCAGAAAAACCTGGTTAGAGATGCTGACTATTTTCCCCGAAGCGAGATATATCTTCAATACGGAACTCCATCAGTCATGGAACTTTCCACTATGCTTTCCCCAAATTTCCACGATGAGGTCACCAACGGAAATGCCCGCAACCAGAAATTCTCAGGCATCGTCGGTGTCGGATATAATTTCTTCCTCCATCCGCGAGTATCCATCGGACTGGATTTCGGATACGGATACGGCAGTGCCGACATGTATATGACTGAACGTTCCGAGACAGGGCCGGCCAGTGACCCTCAGTATGTATGCCGGGCAACGGTGATGAACTACTCATGTCATCTGTCCGGTGCTTTCACATACTGGCAACAGGGCCCGATGGAGTGCTCCGGCGCATTGTATCTCGGTGTAAGCTATATGGATGAGTCAGTGGTGGACGCCGTCAGCGACGAGCTTATACCCAACGACCATCTGAATTTCTCGTTCCACATCACCGCTGTCAAGTTCCGCTACGGGGACATGGTCGGAGGCTTCGCCGAGCTCGGTTTCGGCTACCGCGGACTGGTCAATATAGGCCTCTCCATCAAGATCTGACCTCCTGCCCTACTCCGGCACGTAGATAATCTCCCCATTCTCCAGCTCGTAGGCTATGCCCACGCGCTTGCCCCTCTGACCGGACTTGGACTGGTCCTCGGAAGGGGTGTAGCGGTCGATGTTCTCTCCCTGCTTGACGATGATCTCCATGTCCTCCTTGCCGGGGTTCTTGACCATCGTGAAGTCCTCGGGCGAAAGCATCTCGGTCATGTTGTAACGGGTCACGAGGGCGACCATAAGGGCCACGGCAAATACCATGGCCACGTCAAATAGGTTGCCCACCACGCTCATCGGGTCGTTCTCCTCGTCCCCTCCTAACAGTCTTCTCCTCTTCATCGCACTTCCTCCCCTGTCCTGGTTTCCACTTCCTGCACACCGGCGCATCCGTCCAGCACCTCCGACACGAACTCTAAGCGGTTCAGGTCACGGGTGTACCAGCGCTGCTTGACCTGCTGGGTGATGAAGCCTATCGCGGCCGAGAACAGGCCCACGACGGTCGTGGCGAAGGCCACCTGCATGTTGTAGGCCATCGAGCCGATATCGCCGGTGGACAGGCCCACGAGAGCCGGGCCCATAGGAATCAGGGTTCCCATCAGACCGAGCATGGGGCCCATCTTCGAGAGGGTCTTGGAGGTGCCTAAGTCCTTGTCAGCGGCTATCTCGTAGTCGGAGAGCAGAAGCTGACGGTGCGCCCGGTCCTTGGTGGTGTCCAGCATACCGGCCAGGCAATTCAGCAGCGGGGACTTGGTATTGGCAGGCAGGGAAGCCCTCAGTTCCCCGACGGTAGCCGGAGTCAGCGCCTCGACCTTGGTCATGAACAGGCGGTCCACCTTGCGTATCTGAAGGTACTGTCCGAAGAAATTGCCGATCAGCAGCAGCGACCGGAGGAAAAACAGGATCAGCAGGACCACTACCGGTACGAGCAGTCCGTTGGAAATCCAGAAGAGAACATCAGATATGTAGTTCATACGTTTTTATATTTTATTACTTTTTTAAATTATTGTTCGCTTTTAAAAATCTCCGGAAAGGCCTGGCCGTCCTCACGAAGGAGCCGGCCAGCACCCCGGCGGCAATAAGTCCCAGCACCCCGGCAAGAGCCCTCCAGTCCACCTCGCTCACCCCGGCCACGGCCGTCTGTCCGTTGACGGTGGCTATCACCGCCACTATCCCTGTCAGGGCATTGGTCAGGAAGAACATCTCCAGGCGGCTCTCCTTGTCGGGGAAAATCCAGCGCATCAGCCAGGCCCCTCCGGCTATGACCACAAAGACCACGGCGGCGGCACTCCAGGCCACCAGGGGGAAGGATACACCCGGGAAGGCAAATATCAGATAGACTAAGAAGCTGAAGAGCACCCCGAATATCAGCACGCCCGGGAACCAGCGCAGGATACGGTAGCCCCAGATGACGGACCTCTTCAGCCTGCCCGAGCTCATCAGATGCACAGAGAGCAGGCAGAAGGCTATCTGCAGGATGACTTCCAGGGTGATTATCACCGAGGTATCCAGCATCAGACCAGGGTTGGAAAGCCACTCGTCTATCTGGGAGCGGGACTGCCGGACGGCCACGGGCCACATCAGTCCTGTGAAAAGTGCGGCAGCTGCGGCATGAGCCAGCACCGACCACCATTTGTGCCAGGACTGCTTCAGCACGAAGTTGAAGCAGACCAACACCATCAGGATTACGACTAAACTATACATGTGCAGAGCCTCCTTAGATCAGATTCCACTGGACTTGCGGCGGCGCCTTATCAGCAGTCCGCCTCCGATGAACAGGGCGACAATCAGCACTGCCACGGCAATATTGCTCACCAAGGTCGTCTCTTTCTCTGTCTCGCCCTGCAGCCGGTCTTTCTTGAGCACCATCCCGTCGGAGGCGTCGTTGACCGAAGCCTCCCTTATCTGCCGGATAGCCCCACGGTACTCTGAGGCCGAGGCCTCAGGCAGTGCGGAGGCGATGTAGTCCTGCAGGGCCGGATTGTCGCACACGAAACCGGAGCACGAAGGGGCGAACTCCTCAATCAGGCCGGTATGCAGTTCCGCGATATCCGCCACCTGCTCGGGCGAGGCCTCCCAGAGCCCCTTGCGCACCGACTCCAGCATGACCGCCGTAACCTCTTCAAGAGCAGCCGGATTGACCTCCCTGAAATGTTCCTGCACACCCAGTCCGAACTTGTCCTTGACATACACCTCATATATCTCGTCCCACACCCGGTCATCGACGGCCTCCGGCTTCATCACGTTCCAGCCGAAGGTGTTGGTGACAGTCTCCGCGATGGCCGACGCATCCCCTGCCCCGCCTTTCATCTTCTCGGAGATGTAGGAAGGGTTGAATATGGTGGAACGGCTCTCGACCCCTATCGCCTCCTTCAGTTCCTGCATCCTCACCTTGTTGCGGTTGCGGTAGTCGCTGAGGTAAGCGTCCGGATCCTTGCCGGTCACTTCCTTGACAGCAAGGTTGAGCCCGCCCATGAACTCGTACACATGGTCCAGGCTCAGAGCACCCCAGGTATTGCTCTGACGGGGCTGCACCACCGCGTCGGTACGGGAAAGCGCTGCTTCGAAGGCGTACCGGGCAAATTCCTCCCAGCCCTCCTCGCTGCCGTAGTAGGCTCCCATATTGTTCATATAGACCCGCGCGATCTCCGAGGAGGAGGTCCAGCGGTCAGAGGCGGTCACCATCCCCTGAATGCCGGTACCGTAATTGCCGTTCACCCCTCCGAAGACCCTGTAGGAGGACATCCGCCGGGCATCCGCCGGAGTCACTCCCTTCTCGGTGAGTATCCGCTCGGTCTCCCGGATACCCTCGGCCACATTGTTCTCATATCCGTCGTCCTTGGCCTCCGCTGCCATACGGACAGCCCTGTCTATCAGGAAAAGACGAGAGGCGGCAATATCCCTGAGCTGGCCGCTGGTCTGCACCACCACGTCTATCCTCGGACGGCCGAGCTTCTCCGACGGTATCAGGCGGATGTCGGTCACGCGGCCGAAGCTGTCGTAGACCGGCTCGACACCCAACATGTAGAATATCTGGGCTATCGTCGCTCCCTCCGTCTCGATGAACTCACTGCTCCACAGGGTGTAGCTGACCTTGCGGGGCAGGGAATCGCAGTGCCGCTGACGGTAGAGCCGCAGGGTATTCTCGGCCAGGGCTACTCCCTTCTCCCATGCGCTGCGGGTCGGGGTGGCCTCGGCGTTCACGGCGAAGAGGTTGCGGCCCGTAGGCAGGGTATTGGGATTGGCCACTGGATCGCCTCCGGGCGAGGGCGAGGTATAGCCGCCGTCCAGAGCGTTGAGCATACTGCCTATCTCGGCGGAAGGGCTTTCCGACAGGGCCCTGCGGTAGTTGTACACATTGAGCACGGCCTGTTCCATCTCAGTCACCGCCCGGGCAAAATCCCTCTCCGCCTGCGTCGGCTGCGCTTTCCGTCCGCCCATCATCTGCCGTCCGACCGCCGACATCATCTCACTCATTCCCCGGCCGGCAGCCGAATCCTTCCTCAGCTGCTGCATCCCGGCCATCTGAGCCATCATCGACATCATATCGGGCGGGGCCTGGAGCGAAGCGGCCACCTCCCGGGCACGGGCAAGTTCCTCCGGTGTGATACCGGCTATCGAGCAGAGCTGCCGGTCATCCGCCGGACGGCCCTGGGCCAGCAGCCGGGCCACTATCTGCTTTGCCGGGGCCACATATCTGCGGTTGAATACCGACAGCTGTTTCTCCACCCCGTCCACGTCCTTGCCCCTGGCCCTGTCGATACCTAAAAGGCCGTAGGCCACCGGCTCGGTGCTCATGGCATAGACCGTAGACTCGATCTGAGCCGGCAGGTAGGGCTCGCCCATCACGTAGAGCCGGCCCGTCACCTTCTCGGAGGCCAGTTCCTCGGCAAAATTCCCGATGCGCAGGATCTCCTCCTCAGTGTAGGGCACGCCCTTGTCCAGGGTATCCAGCCCGAGGTCGGAGGCAATGCCCATCGCTATGGTCAGTTCCTTGATTCTGAGTGCAATGCCCTCAGCGCGGGAGGCATCCGGCCTCTCTCCGTAGAGAGCGTCCTCATAGTGCGAAAGCTCGTCGGAGAGGTCGCGGTACAGCCCCCTGACATTGCTCTCCATGAAAGGAGCGGTGAGGTAGGACTGGAGCGTAGCGTAGGCGCGGCGCTTGGCCATCACCCCCTCCCCGACATTGGAAATGGTGTACAGGTAAAAATGCGGCACGGTACCCACTAAGCGGTCCGGCCAGTCGTACTGACTCAGGGCCACCTGCTTTTTCGGAGTGAACTCAAGGCTGCCGTGGGTACCGAAGTGAATCATCGCATCGGCCCCGAAGCCGTAGCGGGCATAGAGGTAGGCCGCAATATAGTTGTAAGGAGGCGCGGCATGAGTACCGTGCACCATCTGGAAGTCGTTCTGACCGCCACCCGCTGCAGGCTGGGGCAGCAGCACCACATTGCCCAGCTCGATCCGGGCTAAGGCCAGACGGCCGTCCCTCGACATATAGGGCCCCGGGAATTCCCCGTTCAGGGCCTCGACCTCATCGCGCAGCCTCTGAGGCAGGGCCTCCTGAGCCCAGCGGGCAAATGTCGGAGCGTCCACCCACTCGGGAGCGCCCCCGTCCATGAAGCGGGAGGCTGCCCCCTCGGCGTAGGAGCCGAAGACCGCGCCGTGGCTCTGAATCAGGGCGGCCAGGGCCTCGGGAGAGGACGGCAGCCCATCTACATTGTACCCTGCATCGCGCAGCGCGACGAGAAAATTGTACAGCGAGGGCACCACCTCCATACCGGCGGCCGTCAGGGCATTCTGCCCCGCCCCCTTGTAGTAAAATATGGCTATCTTCTTCTCGCTCTCGGGCTTGCGCCTGAGTTCCAGGTAGCGGTTGACCGTCTCGGTGAATTCCTGCAGACGCTCCGGAATGGCCTCGAGCCGCTGCAGCCCGTCCTCATCCTCGTAGTGCCCGAAGAGCACGTAAGGACGGATGGCTCCGTCTATCTCGGGAGTCACCACGCTCTGAGAGAGGAAGCCCCCGGCCATACCCATCTCATCGGCCTCCCAGTCGGAGACGAGGGAATTGACATTCAGGGGAGAGAAGAGGGGGATGTTGTATTTTTCCAGGAACCTGACCATCCCGTCGCCCAAGCGGCCATGCGCCATGTTGATAACCGCCGAAGGGGCGATGGAGTCGAGCTGTCCGGTGCGGAGCATGGGCATGGTGCTGCGGATCGGATAGACGACGTTGCCGGTGGCCTCGAAGGAGGCTATCAGGTCGGTGGGGTCGCCCATCTGGCCGGTGACGATGATGCGGGGAGCATCCTCCTTCCAGAGGGCATTGTCCCTGAGCCACTGATTATAGGCCGCGATGGAGCGGAAGCCCTCCTCCTCCCCTCCGCTGCCGTCCGGCGAGGGGTGGTAGATATTCTCCACCGTGTATTCCTCGGCGGGAGCGGGCTGCGGGGCTGCGATGACCTTGCGGTCTATCCTGCGGCGGACGAAGGCGAGCATATTGCGGTAGTTCGCCGGACCGCCGTTGGAGAGGTAGGCCTGAAGCTCCGGGACGAGGGTGGAGTCCACGGTGTTGATGTCGTTGGCCGGATTGGTGACCATGGTCGAGAGCACGGGCAGGCCCCGGTCGGCGGCCTTCTGAATCTGTGCCCGCTGCTCCTCGGTGATTCTCAGGCCCATGCCGTTGATCAGGAGGATGTCGTAGTGTCCGGCCTTGGAGGCTTCCTCTGGGGTGAGCTCGTAGAGGCGGACCATGCGGCTGTCATTGGCCTTGGAGATCTGACCGAGGGTGATGACCTGGTAGTTCAGGAAGGCCACCCGCGTAGGAGCCGCCATAAACGCCCAGAGTCCCCACAGGATGAGGACTGCCAGGATAGATACCACTATGAATGTTATGAGTTTTGCCGTTTTTTGAATCATGCTGCGTTTTTATATTTTCTATTTTTTATTGAAAAACTCCTCGATATTCATCGAAAGGGAGACTGCGGCCGTTGTGCCGATGGTGCTCGGAGTGCTGCTGTAGTAATAGTCGGGCCGGTAGTTGAAGAGGTTGTCCACTATCACGTTGAGCTGTATGCCCCGCCAGATGTCCTGGGAGACGGTCAGCTTCCATATCGTGTATGCCGGATAGGTCTGGGTCTCGGTGTCCTCGTAGTTGGTGGCGGAGGTGTAGACCTCGGTGGTCACGGCGGAGAGGACGCGGCCGCTGAGAGCCACATTGAAGCCGTAGTTCTTCCAGGACCTGCCGTACTCGATACGGGCTGTGGCCGAATGGGGGCGGGTCTGCGAGAGCAGGGGTTCGCCGGCGCGTATGGCCTCGTCGGTAAAGGTGTAGGCCAGCCGGGCACCTAGACCGAAGGGCAGGCGGGTCGAGACGGATACGTCCACTCCGCGCACCTGCAGGGGACTCATATTGGTGTACATCATGCCGCCGAGCTCTTCGTTCCAGACGGTGGTGATACGGTTGTCCACGAAGTTGTAGAAGCCGGAGACAGAGGCGGAAAGGTATTTCCAGTTGTACTCTGCCGAGACATTGAGGTTCTCGCTGGATTCAGGCTCAAGGTCCGGGTTGCCGTAGATCATGAAGATGCTGGCCATGTCGAATGACATGTACATCTCCTTGAGGGTCGGGGCCCGGAAGCCGCCGGAATAGGAACCTCGGAAGGACCAGCCTCCGGTGCGGTACATCACACTGAGCTTGGGGGAGAAATGGCTGAGCCGCTTCTGGGAGAAGAAGTCGTAGCGCATGCCTCCGATGAGATTCCAGTGCTCGTTGATATTGGTCTCCACCTGGGCGAAGACGTCCGCGGTGTGCTGGATGTAGTAGCCGCCTTCCTCGAACTGGTAGGACATCAGGTAGTCGCGCATGTAGTCGCCTCCGACTATCATGGTGCTCTGGCCGTCGGCGGTCAGATCGTAGGTGTAGATGCCGCGGACGGTGTGCTGGACGTTGCTGTAGTCGCGCACGTCGGTGCTGTTGAAGAGCAGGTAATCGCTCTTGTCGTACTGGTCGAAGCCGTAGGAGAGCTCCACACGGTTGCGTTCATCCACGTTCCACTCCCCGCGGAGGCCGCCGCTGAAATCGCGGTAGCGGTCGCGGGTATCGCTCTGCAGGTCCCTCTCGCGGAAGAAGTAGCCGGCGCGGGCAGTGAATTTTAGGCCGTCCAGCGGCTCGTACTGCAGACGTTCCTTGACGCTCCAGTTGTAGCCGCCGTAGAAGGTGTTGTAGTCGCCCTCCGAGGGCATGGCGTAGGAGTCTATGCTGGTGTACTGGGCGTTGGTCATGCTGTTCAGCTTCCCGGCCTGGAAGCCCACCGAGCCGCCGTAGCGCTGTTCGTTGTGGGCGCCGTAGCGGGCGTTGACGTTTACAGACCAGGGCTCCGTGGCCCCGGCGCTGATGAGATTGACCACCCCGCCCACGGCATTGGAGCCGTAGAGGGAGGAGGCCGCGCCCTTGATTATCTCCACGCGCTGAACATTGTCCAGGTTCAGACGGTTATAGTCGATATTGTCTAATGTCTCGCCGGCTATGCGCTCCCCGTCCACGAGGAAGAGGACCGAGTTACCGCCGAAGCCCTGCATGTTCAGGGTCACCTGCTGGTCCATCGCGTAGGAGAACTCGATGCCGGGCAGCTCCGCCTCGAGCAGATCCCCGATGTTGAGGGCGTCCACCCTCTCGATATCCTGCACTGTGATGACACGGGTGAGTATCGGGCTGTTCTTGAGCAGGCGCGGGGTGCGGGTACCGGTGACCACCACCGTTTCCAGATTCATGTAGTCCTGTTCGAGAGTCACATTCAGAGTATCCTCCGGATGCCCGGCCAAAGAGATCTCCTGGGAAAGGAAGCCCAGCAGATGAAAATACAGCACTGATTTCCCATCCGGAACTGTTATGCTGTAGCGGCCGTCACCGCCTGTTGCCGTATATATGGTGTTATCGCCCTTTACCACTATATCGACCCCGGCCAAAGGAATACCGTCCCTGTCTGCAACCACACCGGAGACAGTACGGTTCTGCGCATATGCGGTCCACGACATCAATATAAGAGTCGCCGCCAGAAACATTTGTCTCAACATCGTCAGAATTCCAAAGGATATACGTAGTCAATAGTCATGAAGCCCTTGACCTTACTGTCGTTCATGTAGTTGATAAGCTGGATGGCCGCCGCTTTGCCATCCGCTGTTATCAGGACATAGACTTTGCCGGACATCGTGTATACGGGAGGCATGGTGGAGGTATCGACATTGAGCCATTTGGACAGTTCCGGATTGTACCAAGACGGGGCGTAGACAATGATGCCGTCCATCATCCTGGACATGTCGATCGTGACGCGGTCCTCGGTCCAGATGTCCTCTACCCAGGTGCCCTGGGGCATGGAACCGGATGCGAGCAGGGCGTCTATCGAGGTGAAGGAGGTCTCGATGACCCGGCCACCGTTGGTCTTGACATCGTAGCGGTGCACGGCGAAGTCCCAGCCTTCAGTCACATCTCCAGTCTCGGAACCGTCCTCTGCTATAAAAGTGGTATCCAGGGCAAATGTCTCGAAATCCAGATAGTTCCAACGGGTATAGGAAGTCGCGTCAATGTAAATTGTTCCTGAGGACGTAGCCTGCTCCACCTTCGTAAAACCGAACTCATCGATAACCGAAGGCTCATCGTAGATGCCCTCGAATATCCCGTTGCACGAAGGGAGCGACACGGCCGTCAGCAGTGCCGCTCCCGCCTGCAACATTATCAGTAATGGCTTAGGGTTTCTTTTCATTTACTTAGAACCTTCAAATTCCACGTTGATGGTCATAGGCATGGCTCCGGGTTTGATCTCTGCGCTGACAGTCAGCTTGCTGCCGTCGGCCGCCACTGTTCCGGCAAGGCTGCCGGTCACGTTGATGTCTCCGGCCATAGTGTCGATGCTCTCAGCCGCCAAAGCATAGGTGCCGTCAGCAGACTCTGTGAGTGTCACGTCCACTGTGATATCCTCTAATGTCATCATGCCCATGCCGAAGCTGGAGATGGTGAGGACTGTCTTGCCGTCGTCCGCAACATCGAGAACCATTGTCGCATTCTCTACCGGATCCATGGCACTGCCCATGACGGACATGTTCAGAGTACCGGTATATGTGCCGCTGAGCACCAGACTTGCAGGGGCCTCGCCGGGCTGTACGGTAATCTTCAGGCCGCCCATTACTGCCGGAATGTCAAACGTAAAAGTGAAATCCTCTGTGCTTTTTACTGTCGCCGAGAGGGTGCAGTCGTACTCACTCTGGGAGTCGGCGGACATGCCCATGACGGTCTTGCCGCTGCCGGTCACCGTGTAGGTGCCGTCAGATTCGGTAACCGCTGCGCCGGTGACGGTGAATGTGCCCCAGGTGTCAGAGGTGTAGCTGACCGCGACGGTCTCACCGCCTTCCTCTGCGGTAACGGTCAGGGTCTGCGCGTCGCTCACCATGGGTGTGGGAGAATACTGGAACTCAGCCTTCGACCAGCCGGTGTAGGTGCCGGCAACCTCTGTTGCGGGCTTAATCTCTTCTACGGGGTTGCAGCTCATGGCTGCGAGGGCCGCCATAACGGCCACGGGAATGAATTTTGTCAGTCTCATTTTATTTATCTTTTATAATTCTTTCAAATGACACTGCAAAATTACCGTCCGCGCCCTCCCCGGACAATCGCCAAAAATAGGGATTCCGCCATCCCCGCATAATCATCTGTTGCGAGAATGACGGAATCCGTCTGCAATTGCCTATGGCCCGTGTCCTATCTCAGGAGGCACTCAGGGGCATCCTTTCCGAGGAGCCAGCGGTACCAGAAGATCAGGTCGGAGTTGGAGGAGTGAATGGCCTGATAGCCTCTGTATCCGTGATATCCGCCAGGGTAGATCATCAGCTCAAACTGCTTGTCGGCCTTCTGGAGGGCGTCGATGAGCTGGAGGGTGTTCTGCATGTGGACATTGTCATCGGCAGTTCCGTGGGTGATGCGGAGCATCGAGCCCTTGCCGCCGCGGTACTTTTCAGCACGTTCCCATACACGGGTGAAGGCATAGCCCTCGGGATTGTCCTCGGGAGTATCCATGTACCTCTCGGTATAATGGGTGTCGTAGAGCTGCCAGTCGTACACTCCTCCGCCGGCGATACCGTACTGGAAGTAGTCGGCGCCGTCGGTCAGGGCCAGGACGGTCATCGTGCCGCCGAAGGAGAATCCGGTGATGCCGATCTTCTCAGCGTCCACGTAGGGGAAGGTCCTCAGATATTTCACCCACTCGATGTAGTCGGCCAGTTCGGTCTGTCCGAGGGAGCGGTAGACGTAGTTGACGCCCTCCTTGCCGCAGTGGCCGGAGGCGCGGTGGTCGATCGATATCTGGATGACGCCTTCTATGGCCCAGAGCTGGTTGTTGCGGGAAGGAGCCTGCCATGTATCCATGACCGTACCGGAGTTGGGACCGCCGTACATAGAGACGATGACGGGATATTTCTTATTGGTATCCAAGTCTATCGGGAGACGGATCGAGGCCGGGAGGGTGTAGCCGTCCACTTCGATGAAGAGCATCTGCGCCTCAGCCAGCTTATAGTTGTCGTACTCAGGGCCCTTGGAGTCGCCGAGGACGGTGTACTGAGCCTTCTTGCCGCTTCCTATCTTCACTAAGACGGTCTTGGTGGGTGTAGAGACATTGGATATCTGGGCAGCGTAGTACTTGTTGTCGGGTGAAATCTGAACTGCCGAGAAGTTGTAGTCGCCGAAGGAGATGCGCTCGGTGGTGCGCTTCTTCAGATCCAGCCTGTAGACGTCATAACGGGTGGATATCTCGGCCCTCGAGGTGAAGAAGAGCACACCCTTGTCCTCGTCCAGCTTGAGGATGCGGGTGCCCCAGTTGCGGCCCTCGGTGAGCTTGATGTACTGCGATCCGTCGAAGGGCTGGAAATAGATCTGCTCCCATCCGTCGAAATCGCGGGTCATATAGAAGCCGTCCTCGGTGAAGACCATATCGTCGATCCAGTCGATCCAGGTCCTCTGATGCTCCTCGTACAGAGGCTTCTTGGAGCCGTCGAAAGGAGACACCTCATAGAGTATCAGATGGTTCTGGTCCCTCGGCATCCAGGGCACCATGAACTTGTCCGACTCAGCGCTCCAGAACGGAGTCCCGAAATACTGGTCGTCCTCGCGGTCGAAGTCAGCCCAGACGGTCTCGCCCGTGGTCAGATCGATCATGCCTATCTCCACCTTGGGATTCTCGTCCCCGGCCTTGGGGTAGCGGGTCTCGTTCAGGGTACCGTGCTTGCCCTTGGCGTCGTAGATGGGGAACATCGGCACGTTCGTATCATCGAACTTGTAGTAGGCCAGGCGCTTGCTGTCCGGTGACCACCAGAAGGCCTTGTAGCGGGTGGCCCTGCCGAGAATCTCCTCGTAGTACACCCACGAGGACCAGCCGTTCAGGATCAGGTCCGAACCGTCAGTAGTCAGCGCGGTGTGCTCGCCGGTGGCCACATCCATCACGTAGAGGTTGTTGTCCTTGGTGTAGGCGATCTTCGTGGAGTCCGGCGAGAACATGGGATTGTCCACGGTCTTGCTCAGCTCCTCGAGGATGGCCGGCCGGACCTTGGGCTCCGGCATCTGATAGGGCGAGGTCTCCCCGGTCTTTATGTTGTAAAGACCCAGCTCGCGGTTCTCAGAGACAATAAGATTGCTCCTGTCATACCATCCAAGAGGCATGGGAATAGGACTTGTGATGCCCTCGGGCATTCCCTGTGCCACCTGCTCCAGAGTGAGACTCTGCTTCTCCCCGCTCTCCTGGGCATAGCCCACGGCAGCAGAAAGAAGAGCGGCGGCTGCTAAAAATATTTTTCTCATTTGATCAGATCTATTTGGGTTAAATAATCGATTTTGCAGCCCAAATTTAATTATTTTTCCACAAATTCCTAAAATCTTACGGTCCTACAGCTCCGCCCAGTCAAACCAATAGTCCGCCGGATACCTCCAGCTGTCTTCCAGACATTCGGGGTAGCGCTTGCCCGAGAGCACCATCAGCACCGAGCCGGGCTCCTCCGCCCTCAGACAGTTGGCATATCCCGCCGGCACGCAGATAATCTCACTCCTGCGGTCCGATATCCGGTAAATCTCCGGCTTCAGGTCCTTAGACGGAGCGTCCCAGTCATCCGGAGCCACGAACGCCATCGTAAAACTCCCAGCCACACACTGAAACCACTTCCGCTCAAACTGATGTCCGTGCCATCCGCGCACCATCCTTGTATCTATATTCCTTATAAAATAATACCGTTCCACTCCCTCGAACGAAAAAGAGTTCATCGAGTGGATTGTACCGCGGCGGTCATTGAAAATCTCGCCCCGGATGACGGTTATCGGTTCTACATCCGTTCTCATATCCATCATTTCCAAACATTTTACAGCGATGCCCCAAAGTTAATTATTTTTTATTATTCCGAGGAAATCGAGTCCACCGGATTACGCAGCGCGGCCCTCCGGCTCTGGAGCGTGACAGTAACGGCCGTAATCAGGGACACCAGCACCAGCGCCACGAGGAATATCCACACCGGTACGGGACTCTGGTAGGGAAATGAGGAGACCCACCGGCGGATGATGAACCAGGCTATGGGCACCGCCACGGCAAAGCACACCGCAGTAATCTTCAGGTAATAACGGTTGAGCATCAGCAGTATCTCCCCCACAGAGGCTCCGTGTACGCGGCGGACCGCTATCTCCTTGCGGCGGAACTGCGTCTCGAAGTACACTAAGCCGAGAATTCCGATAACGGAAATCAGCAGGGAAATCCAGGAGGCAGTGGTAATCATGCGGACCAGCCTGTCTTCCTGGGCGTAGAGGCCGGCGACCGCATCATCGAGGAAGCGCACGTCCATGCTCCCGGTGTTGAAGGAGGGATCCAGCTCTCTGAGCGTCTTCCGGATGAAACTGAACGTGGCCGGGATATCCCCGGTCATGACCTTGGCGTATCCCACCTGGAGGGGCCACCACGGAGTGCTGCCGAAATTGTACAGGCAGAACGGGCTGATACCGTACTGCAGCGGCTTGAAGTTGAAGTCCCGGACGGCCCCGATTATCTGTGCCTCCACGTCCGACCTGTGCCCTGGATACGTCGCCCCTACCCTCAGGAAGGGATACGAATTCAAGAAGTTCTGATTGACTATCATCGTTCCTCCCGGACTGTTGTCATCCGAAGGCAGAAAGTCCCGGCCCTCCGTCAGCTCAAGGCCGAAGAAGGAGGCGAAGTTGCGGTCCACCGGAAGGCACTCGACCGGCGCGGACTCTCCGTTGATGACGCGGCCCCACGGCATCTTGGTCTCCTGCGCCATGGAATAACCGGAGAATGTGACATCGGTGATATTCGGATTCTCCAGAAGCATCTCCTTGAGCGTCTCCCGCTTCTGTCCGATGCTGTAGGAGAGACGGAACTCCACCACCTGTTCCCGGTCATACCCCATGTCGAAACCCTTCATGTACCGGACCTGCACTGAGATGAACAGGGCGCAGATGACCAGAACAAACGAAACGAGATACTGAATCCCGACCAAGGAGGTGCGCAGACTGCGCCCTTTGGCCGAGAGGGAGAAAGAGCCTTTGAGTACCATCGCCGGGTTGAAGGACGTGCTGTAGCGGGCCGGGAAAATACCTGCAATCAGGGCGGTAAGCACTGATGCGGCAAGGGTTATGAGCAGCACGCCCCAATTGTCCTGCACCCGCAGCGAGCCTGAGACGTACGAGGCGAGGTCTGAGGTCGCGGCCACGGACATCACGCCTATGCTTAGGACAAATGCCGGCAGCATCAGCGCAAGGGCCGACCCGAGCTGACGCAGGACCAGAGATCCCCTCGTCGCCCCGAGCACCCTCCGGGTATTGAGCGCCTTGATGCGGAAGGGCACGGAAGCCATGGAAAAATTGATGAAATTAATAGCCGCTATCAGCAGTATGAGGATAGAAATGGAGAAGAGCGTTACCGTAATCGGACGGTTGCCCTTGGCGGTGTTGTCGGGAGACACATCGTGGATGTAGTAGGCATCGTGCAGGCCGGTAAGACGGACCATGACGTCATTGCCTCCTGTCGTAAAGTTTTCCATGTAGTCCTTCAGCACCGGCAGGGCCTGCTGCGGCACGGCCGTCCGGATATAACAGCCGTATGCCCACGTGCTGCCATTGTTCAAGTCGTAATTGCCGAGATTGATGAGCAACTCCTTGTCCACACTGGAGTTCTGGGGAAAATCCCTGTACACCCCCACAATAGTGAAGCGCGTCGCAGCTCCGTACCGCTGCACGTCCGACGAGGCGAACTCCACGTATTTGCCGACAGGGGACTCTCCGCCGAAAAGCCTGGCCGCCCCCTGCTCGGAAATGACCGCCGTATTGGGAGTGCGGAAAAGGGAGGTATCCCCCTCGGTAAATTCAAAGGGGAAGACCCGCAGCAGACCGTAATCGCAGTCCGCAAAGGAAACGGATACCCCGGAGCCGTTGCTCCCCACTTCCCTCATCGGCTCACTTCTGTCCTTATAGTAGAGGTAAGTGCCCACAGCCTCAGCCTGCGGCAGGGAGGTTCTGATTTCCTCTATCATCGGCCGGGAAAAACTCGCCAGGTAGTTACCTGCCCTTTCACCTGCCATGCCGCTGCATTCCAGCCTGTAAATATCCTCATGCCCCGCATAGCATCTGTCATATCTCCAGTCGTACATCACCTGCACCGTCAGTATCAGGAACACGGACAGGGCGAGGGTCAGTCCTATGACGTTGAGCACTGAGGAGAATACGGTATGTCGGTTAAAGCGTATGTATCTCATGATTTGTTATGTTTAAAAGTTAAATGTTCTACTTCCTCCGAAAGTGCCTGCAGCCGCTCCGCCAGAGCCAGGAGATCTGCATCATCATTGCCCTTCCGCAGCAGTGAGCGGACCAGGCCGCTGCATTCGGCCAGCCCCTCGGCAATACCGCGGAGCTCCTGAGCAGAAGCCTCCTCCATCCTCCCGCCACACCTCATCGGATCCGTCTCTAAATCCTTCGAGATACCGTAAAAGATGGATGTCTTCCTCCGCTCCCGGCTCAGCCTGACGGCACAGACAAACAGCGCCGCCATACTCGCAGAAAGGCACAGGGCCAGCACTATCATTATAATTGAATTACCTTCCATATCGAGCACAATTATTTACATCTCGCGTATAATCTCCTCCTGCGCGGCAGCCCGCAGGTCCTCCCGCCAGTAGGTCAGAGTGACGAACCAGTACAGGCTGTTGTTCACGGCCTCGCCTCTTTCGAGGCTCACCGTGCAGACCGCACCGTCGGAGCCGGTATAGGTCACGCTGCGGCGGGTACCGTCAGCGGAGAGCCCTTCCTCCCTCCGGATATCCTTCACACGGCCGTATTTACTGTCCAGGTCCGCGAGCAGGGACGTGTATTCTGGCTCCGCCTCCCCGGGCGTGCCGAAGCCCCTGTTCATGCTGACCATGTAGAATATCCCGCCGGGGCTGAAGTACATATTGAAGTTTCCCCATTCCCGGCCTCCGAAGCGGATGTCCCGGAGTCTCTTGAACTGCCCGGCGCATACCCGTTCAGTCCCATCCCGCCGGCAGCAGCCCCGGCTCCGGCCTCCAAGTCCCGGAATCTCCAGCATTTCGCTGTAGGTCTGCCCCAGCTCCAGACCGAGAAAGCGGCCCTGTGTTTCCCTCTGTGCGGATGCCGCTATGGCTGTCACCGCAGCACCCTCCATATATTGTGAGCTGCGCTCGGTTTCCAGACTTTCATCACTGTAGTACAGAAAAACATAGTAGTACATGCGCCCGCCGGCGGAGGGCCTGTACTGAAGCACTAAGGAGCACGAGCGGCCGCCTTCGTCGGTAAAGGTGACCGACTCCAGCATCTCCCTCTTCCATTCGTCCGTCACCATCCGCTCGAAGCCGGAGCCTTCCGGATACCTCACGTCTAAATTTTTCAGGACGGTCCTGTAGCGGGCCCGCGCATGGTCCTCGTAGGAGAAATTGGCGTAGAAACGGACCTTGTACAGAAGGCCCGCGTCGGAGAAATAATAACGGCACTCGCTCCACGTCTGGCCCCCGAAAACGACATTCGGGTTCAGACCGGTGTTCACGGCGAAGTATCCGTCGTATCGTGAAGATGTAGTGTTGAAACCCCGGCATTCCCATCTTTCAGGGTTGCTCACCGACCGGAAGTCCTCTCCCAACCGGCAGCCGAGGAAAGTGCCCTGCACCCTGTCCTGCACCGGTGCGGCCAGGGCTGTGCTGACAGAATAAAAAGCTGTCAGAATAACGATCAGAAATGTTGTTCTCATGATGCACTCGGTTTTATCGGTTCGAGTGCAAATTTAGATGCGGGGACAGCGCGGTGCAAGGAAAAAAGACTTCCCTAAAATAAGGGCAATTTTATGATATCCAACATATTACGTTTGTCACAAAACTTCCGCCAAAATGTAAATTACTGATTTTCAACACACTTCATTTTACGCCCATGGAAGTTTTTCAAAACAGTCAAATCACTATGAATCAACCGATTGAACACTGATATCGGGAAGTTTTTTCTTCTAAAGAAAAACACCGCCAATACGACAAATCCGCACAACTTTTCCTATTGCAAGGATAGGAATTCATTTTCCAATCACAGCAAATAATTACTGTTTCTTTCCTTCTCATAAGGAAATAGATTGCATATTTTTTCCTTTTTACAAGGAAACACTGTAATCGAGAAGTTTTTCATTGAGGAACTTGGACAGGCGCACCGGACTTCCCATCTTCTTGGCCAGCTGAGTCTTCCATTTGCTGAGCCGGTTCATGTCCATTCCCATGATGACGCTGACAGCATTCGGGGAGATGCCGCAGCACATAAGGGCCACGAGCTGCCGGTCCTGGTCGGTCATCCACGGATATTCGGAGTAAAGCCTCTTCAGGAAGCCGGGATAAGAGGCCTCCATCAGCGAGCCCACCTGCCCGAACGTACCCCTGTCCGCGATGGTCGAGTCCAGCACCTCCCTGACCCTCCGGCCCAGCGTCTGGGGATGCGCGGCACTCTCGAGGTAGACATTGGCCAGCTCGTCCGTAACCAGCAGCAGCTTCTCAGTGAAAGCGATGAGTTCCCCGCTGCCCTTGGGCCTCTGCCGCAGCATCCGCGCCATCGCCTTGCTCTCCCGGACCTCCGCCGCTAAGCTCTCGATCTCCTCCCGCTGCCCCTGGATCGTGTCCTTCTGCCTCCATGTATCCCCATCTAAGTCCTTGGACAGCCCGTAGAACACGGAATTCATCTTCCGCTCCCGCCTCAGATTCTCCCTGCACAGGAAATACGCATAAGAGACGAGGGCCAGGGCCACCGTCAGCACCGCTATTACTATAATCACGCCCAAATTCATACTTATCTTTTTCTTCCAAATTTCAAAGATAGTGAATTTCCCCATAATCCTACTGTCTGTAATCCACATTTCAGCATAAGTCGCTATAGCTCTGACTATTATCCGATTTCTCCCAAAACAGACTGAAGGGCACTCCGGGGCACCTGTCTCCCCTCACCTGCCACAGAAGGTGCTGTAGCGCGTGTCCGGAACGGTCTGAGCATTTAATCTCCCGCGAGTCTGTTTCTGTCCAATTGAGATAAAATACTAAAATTAAACGCCTTACACCATCCGCAGGCACTACAGACTGGGGACAACACCTCACAATCTGTAATTCCTTCAGTCAGCATAATGCACTAAACTGATGTCGTTTACCGGCAAAAAATCAAAACAGACTCATAAAAGATGAAAAAAACGCCTATTAACTAAAAATTAATTATTTTTGTAGCAGTATTCAAAATCATCCTCGATGAAAAGTTACAACCTCCTAAAAATCATCCTTCTGGCCGGAGCGCTCACAGCCGGAATCGGATCAGTCCCGGCAACGGGGCAAGTCACGGCCACCCCTCAGGACAATGAGATATTTGCGGAAATAGACAGAATGATGGGAAGATACGACTACATCGGGGCATTGGCAGCGATGGACAGTCTCATAATGGTGGACGTGCAGGACTCCGTGGCGGTGGCGGCAATGCCGGAGCAGGAGCGGATGGTGCAGAAGGGGCTGCAGAGCCGCAGGGCGCAGTGCCTGAGGAAGATGTACCGCTACGACGAGGCGGTGGAGGCTCTCGGGGCGGTGGTCGCACTGGACCGGAGGGCCAATCCGGTGCCGGTGATGGCCGAGATAGCCGACTGCCGGATCCAGCAGGGAGACCTGACCGAGGCCCTGAACCTCTACGGGATAATCACCATGATCGACCCCGTGAACCTGTATTTCAGGGTGCAGCAGACAATGCTTTACTATTACTGCGGCCTGTACGAGGACTGTATCGCAAATGCAGAGATGGTGATGGCAATGGACAGCATTCCCGCGATAGTCTCCCTCGCCGGAGACAGCTGGAACATGCTCGGGCAGCCGGACTCGGCCTTAGTCTGCTATAGGGAAGCCCTACGGCTCAATCCCTACAACGAAAAGGTCATCGACAAGGCATCCAGCATCCTGCTGGACCAGAAAGAGTACGGAGAGATCATGGAGATGACGGCACGGTATCTGGAAAAAGACTCATCCCTCAATATTCTCGGTATCCAGGGAATGACTTACTACATCAGGAAGCAGTACCCGCAGTCCCTCAGACTCTTCGAGCGGATGCAGGCCCTCGGAGACTCCACCTACAGCACAAATTTCTACTTGGGACTGAACTACCTGGAGACCGACCCGGTAAAAGCCCTCTACGCCTTTGAGGACGCCTACCATGCCGATACCGCGAACATCGAGGGCGTCTTCTACTATGCCTACACCCTGGGCCGCGTGACCATCAGGGACTCCCTCACTCAGAGCATGTTCGACAAAGGCATAGAGCTGCTGCAGCCCGACCCGGACGCAATGTACCGGTTCTACTCAGCCTACGGAGACTGGCTGGTTAAGAAGGAACGTTTCGATGAGGCCCGCGACAAATACATCGCCGCCCGCAGCTACGACCCGGAGCGCCTGACAGTCCTCCCTTCCCTCGGCTATTGCTACGAGCGCCTCAAGGACTGGAAGAACGCCGCCATATATTACAAGGAATTCATGGACCGCGCTGAAAACAAGGAGAGCGACGTCTACAACTTCACTAAGGAAGCCCTCGACTACGTAAATGGAAAACTCTTCATGGAAGAGGAGTGAACACGAATGCCCGAGTCCTCTCAAGGCCATGGAGAACAACTTCGTCTTCGAGTCGGTGGGCCCGACGCAGAAGTCCGCCCCCATCATCCGCTACGACTGGGACCGCAGGAAAATGAAGAAGGACGAATGGCGTAGATACGAGCACCGCATCTACGAGCAGGCCGGAGTATTCGCCCGCAGCACAGGCACCAGAATCCTTATAGTCGATGACGGTCCACAAGGCTCCCGCCGCCTCAGCGAAAACGACAACTGGTCCGAATACCACATCACCCTCGAGCGATAACCAGCAACGGCACCAAATCACGCAAATCGCTGCCGTTGCGGCCACACAGATAAAGGCACCATACACGGACCCATCCGCAAGGCGCCAGCCAGCGGCCGCAAACTGAAACGCACCCAAAACGTGCCCCAGAGCACCCCGTCGCCCAAACAAAAGAACCCCTCCCGAACCGCAAGCCCCTTTCGGAGCTTCGGCACGAAGCGCGACCAAGCCTTCCCCCTCGGGGAAGGTTTGGATGGGGGTAGGAAAAGAAAATGCTGCGCATTTTCCTCCCTTGCTCTCCACAAAAAAAGGGACCATGAAAGATGATCCCTTTTTTTGTGGAGAGCAAGGGAGTCGAACCCTTGACCTCCTGCTTGCAAGGCAGGCGCTCTAGCCAACTGAGCTAGCCCCCCAAAATGTTCAAAAAAAAATTCAGTCCAACGCAATGCACTGAATGTAGTCCCGAGCGGACTTGAACCGCTGACCCCTACATTATCAGTGTAGTGCTCTAACCAACTGAGCTACGGGACTGAATAGTATAAAAAATAGCATCTGAGTGAAAAAGGAGAGAAATAATCTCCTTCCGATCAGTTAAGCTCCAAAAAGGAGGTGTTCCAGCCACACCTTCCGGTACGGCTACCTTGTTA
>ERZ791736.114-NODE-114-length-34003-cov-125.308855_pt1 | contig 34003 bp, 39 predicted proteins | sample MGYA00509940_ERZ791736 | MGnify/ENA primary metagenome ERZ791736 (study PRJEB30046, sample SAMN00792014) | human gut metagenome | study: EMG produced TPA metagenomics assembly of the A metagenome-wide association study of gut microbiota in type 2... | reverse complement strand
GAGCCTGCGCCCTTGGCTTGTCTCGCCCCTCTCCGCGTCGCTACGGGGCTTCCAGGGGTCGTTTGCGGGAAGGGGCGGAATCCTACGCTAAGGCTTTGGCCAGCGATATTCTCCGGTGAGATTGATGTGTTCCCAGGGGATAGGAGAAGTCGCTTGATATCTAGTATGACGTCTGTCGCACCTGCTTGATCGCGGCCGCGATAGCTAGATCGCGTTGCTCCTCTTCTCCATCCGCGTTCCAAGCTGCGGAAAGGCACCCATAAGCGTACGCCTGGTCGAGCAGGCGACGCGGATCGACGTCCAGCGCACGAGAGAATGCGTCCGCCATCTGTGCAATGCGTCTAGGATCGAGACAAAGGTCGTCTCTGTCAGCCGGATCGTAGAACATATTGGCGGCGCCAAAGCCCACTTCACCGACCAGACCGACGGGATCTATCACCAGCCAGCCGCGACTGGAGAACATGATGTTTTCATGATGCAGATCGCCATGTAGCCCACGCAGTTCCGAGGCATTGCTCATCATTTGATCGGCTATAATCGCCGCGTGGACGTAGTCAGTTTGACAACCTGCGTTTTGATCATCGCGCGCCCGCTGAAACAAAGCTGCAAAGCGATCCCGGATCGGGAGAAGGGCAGAAGGCAGGGGTTCCTCAGATGCGGCATACAGCTTCGCCATTAGTTCCGCTGCAATTTCGGTCGCCTGGTAGTCGCCGTGCTCGGCAACGATGTGAGAGAGCATTCGCTCCCCGGCATATTCGAGCAACATCAGATTGTTCTCACGACCGAGCAACCGGACTGCTCCCCTCCCATTGCGCCATACCAGATAGTCGGCCCCGCGCAGTTCATCAGCAATGTCTTCTATAGGTTTCAATCCCTTGACGATTGCAGGAGTCCCGTCTGGCAATGAAACTTTCCAAACGAGGCTGGAAAAGGTGTCCGCAATGAGAACAGGTTGCGAAACGTGCCAATGAGCAGGAAAAACAGGCGGCATGAACATCAACCCCAAGTCAGAGGGTCCAATCGCAGATAGAAGGCAAGGCGTTCGCGGTCGGGGGCTTCGATCCCCAATACATTGAATAGGACAGCGAAGGCGCGCTCTGCTTCATCTGGCGCTGCCCAGTTCTCTTCGGCGTTAGCAATCATGAGTGCCAAATCGGCATAGCGATCTGCTGTTCCGAGCCGCCCAAGGTCGATCAGACCCGTGCATTGAAGAGTTTTAGGGTCCACCATGAAGTTCGGCATGCAGGGATCACCATGGCAAACAACCATATCGGTGCGCTCTTGGTCGAGCCGCACCGGTAGCTCTCGTTCGACACGAGCCAAAAGATCGAGCTGCGGCGTACTCTTGTCCTCGTCCGGTAAGAAGTCGGGATTGACGGCATTGCGGGACACCACATCAACGGCGCGTCCGAACATTCGCGACAGCCTGCGCTCAAACGGACATTGATCAACCGATAGGCTGTGAACAGCGCCAAGTTGCTGCCCCATTGACGGCCACGCTTTGAGCAAATCCGCTCCAGACAGATCAGCCGCCGGTACTCCCGGAATTGCCGTTATCACCAAGCATGCACCCTCCTGTTCCTCCTGCCAGTTGATGACCTCGGGGCAAGCCACACCTCGACCTTTGAGCCAAATGAGGCGGTCACGCTCTCCAGCGAGCTCACCGCGGCGGGAAGCAGGTGCGATTTTCGCGAAGGCATGCCCGTCACCACGTCGAAAAACAAAATCACCAGATTCTCCGCCTCTGACAGGCAACCAGTCAGAATGCGATTCACCAAAAAAAATATTAGTTCGATTCAATGGAGGTTCCTTCAGTTTTCTGATGAAGCGCGAATATAGAGAAATATCCCGAATGTGCAGTTAACGAATTCTTGCGGTTTCTTTCAGCGCCGCCAATACCGCCAGCCCGTCGCGCAAGGGGCGCGGCTCGTGTGTGCGGATGAAGTCAGCTCCACCTGCGGCGGCGGCAAGCTCTGCAGCGAGTGTCGCGGCCCCGACATCCCCCGGACCACGGCCTGTGAGCGCGCGCAGAAAGGATTTGCGCGAAACAGACAGAAGCACCGGCAAATCGAAGCGCAGCCGCAATTCATCGAACCGCGCCAGCACCGAGAGCGAGGTTTCGGGAGCAGCCCCCAGAAAAAACCCCATGCCGGGATCAAGGACAAGGCGGTTGCGTTTGATACCGGCTCCCGTCAGCGCCGCGATGCGCGCGTCAAAGAACGCCGCAATGTGATCCATGATGTCGCCAGCGGGTGCCTCGCGCCGATCTGCCTGCCCGTCTTGCACCGAATGCATAACGACGAGTTTGGCAGATGATTTCGCCAATTGCGGATAGAACGCAGCGTCTGGAAAACCGCGAATATCATTGAGATAGGCCACACCACGCGACAAGGCATAGGCTTGCGTCGCGGGTTGATAACTGTCGAGCGAGACGGGAATGCCATCTGCCTTGAGCGCGTCCAGCACCGGCGCGATACGCGCGATTTCTGTGTCGGACGAAACAGGCGCGGCGTCGGGATTGCTGGATGCCGGACCGAGGTCGATCACATCTGCCCCCTCGGCCATCAGCTTACGCGCCTGCGCAATGGCTGCGTCTGGCGCCAGATACCGGCCTCCATCGGAGAAACTGTCCGAGGTTATGTTGACGATGCCGAAAATGATGAGCGATTTATTCATGGGGGCTTCTATAATAATAATAATCGAGCATGAGTCTCATACGGATGCTCGGGTCGAAAGGGAATCCCCAGGCGAGTAACCTGTTTGCGGTGATCCATTAGCTGCAGGAGCAGAATAGCATACATCTGGAAGCAAAGCCAGGAAAGCGGCCTATGGAGCTGTGCGGCAGCGCTCAGTAGGCAATTTTTCAAAATATTGTTAAGCCTTTTCTGAGCATGGTATTTTTCATGGTATTACCAATTAGCAGGAAAATAAGCCATTGAATATAAAAGATAAAAATGTCTTGTTTACAATAGAGTGGGTTTCCGGTGCTCCTTTGACACTCTCTCCATATCCCTCAGGTCCGGCACCAACAGATACCACGTTATTTTCTCCCGACACCTGTGAGCCATGGCCCAGAGCTACAGAGCCTGAAGAATTTTCTATTCCAGCCCATCCCCCAATAGCAACACTCTGCTGTGAATTAAGTACCTCAGCGCTCTTACCTATGGCAACACCATATTTTGACTCAGCCTGACCGGCATCCCTTCCCAGGGTGACACTGTGTGGAGAATTATACACTCCCGAAAAAGAGCCAAACTGAAGACTTCCTGGTGAATCCATGTTAAAAGCGCCACCTCCCAAAAGGAAAGTGTTATTAGCTGTACCAGTTGAATTCGTAATAAAAGAGTTTTCTCCAATCAGTAAGCTGGAAGAATTAGCATCAACAGGCCCTGTCAAAACAGCCTGAGCCTGAGCCGAGAGCAGCAGGGCCACACTCACTGCCAGCGCGCTTTTCTTTAAAAAAGCATCACGTCTTTTAAGCATTCTGTTATTCTCCTGTATTATTACTTCACCAGCCAGAACGGTAGTGCGGAGCAAAAATACAGTGATAAGAATCCTCTTTTATTAATTTAATAATGCCAGGAATATTATTGTGTATAATATGCGACCTCAATTTAAGCAGCAGAAAACGACTGGCATTAAAATCATTAAATTATAAACATATACAACTTTGTAAAGGTGGTTATAATAAACCTGATTACTTTAACGTCTGTATACCTGCACTGCTGATATCACAAAACAATAAAAATCCTGGTTAATATCTCTGATGATTGAATGAGAAATTCACGATGTCTGGTGAGAATTCTGTTCAAAACGAGGAATGCAGACGTACATGTGGCAGGCATGGACTTCTACCAATTTAACTTTTTTCCTTCCTTGTATTTACACATTGCACATTTTGCGCTACAAAAATTTCACGTGGCACGCACCACGTGATCCGTAGAAAAGCCTCTTGTTACGAATTTCGTAAACCGCACGTCTGTCTGGTCGTGCGGATTTTTTATCCGTCAACTTCACATGAAACCCGCCAGAGCACTGTTTCCGGATTCAGACATCAGGCATATTATTATCCACGATGTCGTGAACAAGATCACACTTTTGCAATTCCTTTATTGATCGAAAGCAGTTAATCACGGAAATTAATTACCGGAGTGAAAGCATTTGCTATATAAACATTCCCAGAAGACATCTTCATGTTGAATATTATTCCCTTATTGACTAGCCCCTCTGACAGAATTTCAGAGGGGGTTTTTTATCAGTTTCACCATCCAACCCTGTACGCCAGAATGGTTTCACTGTCACTCAGTTCTGCTATTGCCTTTTTCATCTCCCTTTACCTTACGTTCTGCCAGAGTCTGAGCCATTTGAACAGGAGGTTATCATTGATATCGTGTTCCCGGGCAATACGGGCAACAGAGGCTCCTGGTTGCAAAACCAGTTTAACCATTTGAAGTTTAACTCATTTGAAAATGATCTGCGGGGTTCTGCGGATAATGTTTTTGCTCCATAACAGGCGCCCACCAGTTTGAAAAGGTGGGCACCTACGTTACCAATACTGGCTTAATGGATACATACGGCGGTCGGTTCTTACGGTAAAACGACACAACCAAACGCTTCTTATCCTGCAATGAACTGCTTTATTACCGAGTTTAGTGACCGCACAGACACTCACTTTTAAGAAAAACAGAATGGTAAACAAACTCCATGAATTACAATAGCTCTCTGGCTGCCGCCACAATAGCTTGCGCGGTTAACCCGTACTCTCTCTGTAAAAAGTCCTGAGTTTCAACCTGGCCATACCGCTCTTTAACCCCCACCCGACGCATGGGCACAGGACAAGTTTCTACAAGCACTTCAGCAACTGCTGAACCTAATCCATTATGAATACGGTCATGACTCCAATTAGTTGAATTAGGGGTATAATAGCCACTTTTAAGGTTCTTTCATGGTCACAGTTAACCTTCATTGCTCCTGTTGCCAGTCCGTTCAGGTTTACCGTCACGGGAAGAACCCAAAGGACATGATCGATTTCGCTGCCGTGACTGTCATCGAGTGCTTCAGCTCACTTACCGTTACGAGGCCCGTAAACCGGGAGTTAAAGAGCAAATCACTGAAATGGCTTTCAACGGTGCCGGAGTTCGCGATACTGCCCGTACGCTGAAAATCGGCATTAATACTGTCATCCGGACTTTAAAAAACTCTCGCCACGAAGAATAACGTCATACCCGGTCGCTCATGCTGATATGGCTCTCATCTGCGAACTTGATGAGCAATGGAGTTTTGTCGGCAGTAAAGCGCGACAGCACTGGCTCTGGTACACGTACAACACGAAAACTGGTGGCGTTCTGGCCTACACTTTTGGCCTACGGACTGATTAAACCTGTCGTGAATTGCTGGCGCTGCTTGCCCTTTTACCATCGGTATGTTGACCACTGACGAATGGGGTAGTTACACCAGAGAGTTACCGAAGGAGAAGCATCTGACTGGTAAGATTTTTACTCAGCGCATTGAGCGCAACATCTACCTCTGAGAACCCGAATCAAACGTCTGGCCCGCAGAACTATCTGTTTCTCGCGCTCTGTAGAACTTCATGAAAAAGTCATCGGTGCCTTTATCGAAAAATATATGTTCTACTAATTGGAGTCACCACCTTCGTTTGTTTAAAGAACCTGCTGGTCCTGCCATTAATATTACCTGCTGATTGCTTCACATCCGGATTCCTCGCACTGCGCGCGGGTTATTGTTTCGTTTTCGGCCACGGGGTCGCCAGGGCTCTGTTTGCAGGCCATGATGGCCTGACCTGTACTGTTTCTCAGGCACTGAGATGTCCGTTTACGCCATTTGTTCCCGGATATCCTTAACCTCTGACGTTTGTTCCCTGCCCCTCTGTCTGATAACGAATACGCTCACAACGCACAGTACTGAACAATACCGACAACAACATGTCTTACATGAAATTCGCTGTAACATCCACCGGAAAACATTTTCAGATATCGGATGAGGTACTACTTCCATTGACAGCGCGAGGTAACAAAATTGATGGTAACTCTGACCATTAACCGTAAACCGCAGGGTATTTTCAGTAAATCACCGGCAACGCCGCTGCAGGATAAAACGGACACAGCATACAAAATGAAGGCCGGTGACCAGATACCACAGTTGAACGATAAACAGAAACCTGCTGATAAAACACCGTGGCGACATGACAAAACGCCAGAGCAAAAACCGTAAGCGCATTATTCGTCTTGTGGAACTCTGGCCTGAGTCATTCAACCGGGAAAAAAACAAAACCACTTAAAGTGGGGATACCTGACGACCTGATACAGGATATCGCCATCCGAGAACTGGCGTTTGGCGCTGGTACATTACATGCAGCAGTGGCGTCTTATGTGCAGTCTCCGCGCTATTACCGTGCGTTAATAGCAGGTGGCGCCCGTTACAACCTGAACGGTCAGCCGTGCGGGGAAGTGACACCACAGGAACAGAAAGAGGCAGAGACCCGTTTAATGATGCTGAATGACCGACGAAAAGCCAGAAAACCTCGTTGACTGCACAACTGCGCTGATTCACTGAGCTGTAATCAATGTACAGCGCTGTACCGGACGATGGGTAATGGCGATCACAACCGGTAACCCCAGAGACAATGCGACTGTTTTTAACGCAACATACTGGCCAGATGTATCACCCCGGGCAACCCGAAAACACCTTTCAACCTGGCATTGTCCGCCAGCGCTTATCACCTTCCAGGTCTGTTGCAATAAATCCACCCGTTGCGAACATTCTTCATCAACCGTGGCACTGGCCCGCGGATGGCAAATGCTCGTCTGGCTGAGCAGCAACAGGCATCGTATTGTTGCTCCTCCATGTTGTTCCCGCAACCAGCGTAATACCACCGGCGAGGATGGACAGGCAGTGTGATTACGCTCAGTAATACGTTCGTGCACCTGTCGGTAAAAGGAAGTACAGAATGCCTGAATCTGTTGCCCGTTGATGTTTCCTTCAGCCGAATGGAGCGTGAAGTGGACTGCCAGCAGACGCGGCCAGTGGTCCACCGCCTGCTGAACAAAACGCCGGATGTCTCCCGGCTCTGAAATTAAGGCTTCGGTTATTTGCACGAAATGTTCCTTTTCAAACCCTGTTGAATTTTGTTAAGCCGGTGCAGACACACGGGAAGGTGCGCATCAACACCGGTGTAATGCCAGTTATAAACAATGTGAATGGAATGACGAATCAGTCAGGAAAGAGCTACAACCTGCTGGCTGACCGGAGAGGGTCAGCAGGAAAATGAACGGTAATGTCGCCAGCACCAGGGACAGGGCTGATTTCCGCAATACCAGCGCCGGCATTTTGCACATTGCCAGCGTACCGGCATCACAACACGTTTCATGCTGCTGCTCCTCGTGATTCCTCAATTCGCTGCTGCATCCACTGCTCCACTTCACTTTTGTACCAGCGGCTGCTGCGGCCCAGCTTGATGGGTTTCGGGAAATGGCCTTCACTGATCAGCTTGTAAAACCATTTGTCGGTCATACCGGTGAAACTGGTGATGTAGTTCATGTCGATCAGGGGATCGTCAGCACGCAGCAACACGCTGTCGTGGCCTGTCATTGAGGTCAACATGGTCAGAATGTCCTTTATGAGATTTATGAAGGTTGTGCAAATGCGGATTAATCTGCTGAACGGTGTTTTCAGAGCTGGCCTGCTACGGGATACCAGGGATTACCGGCGAGGTAACGGGCTTCCGGATCGCGCACACCACGACGATCGCGGGCGAAATCACTGAACGCCCATATCAACTCTTTGAGGATGTCTTCGCAGTCCGGTGAACGACTGTCCAGCACCACATCCCGTGTTATCTGCTTCTGGTACGGTGCCGCTTCACCCGGTGACGCGAAGCCCAGTACGTTGCTCCAGGCATCCAGAATCAGCCGGTCCAGTTCAGGGCCATCGAAATACTCCTGTCTGACGCATAACACCACGTGGTATTCCGGTTTTTCAGGATGACGGGTCAGGAGCCAGCAGAGGTCACGTCCGGGTGTTGCATTCATCAGCGCACTGACGGTTTCGATAAAATCCATACCGAACCAGATTTTTCTGTCACTGAAGGCGTTGTCATGTTCCCACGGCAGACGAAGCAGGATCCGCCGTACCCGGGAGCAGGACTGTTCACGCAGCGCACGGTTGAGAACACCGATGATTTTGTTCTGATAAGACGGCCAGAAGGGCGCCAGGCTATAGTCGAAATGAGGGATACCATTCATAAGATATGCTCCATATGGAAACGCACGACGCATCCCCGCCAGCGAAAGACGAGCGTATGGTGAAACTGAAGGCGTCGTGTACTGAGATTGTTGATGTGATAACCGTGGAACCGGGGATGGCAGATGTCGTATGCCAGGACAGTCAGGAGACCAGACAGGTGTAAAATTCCTGAGGTGGGTTTAAGGTGAATGATCTCCGTTGACTTCAGTTCACATCATTAATCAGGGCGGTAGATTTTTACCGACGGAGTGTTTCCAGGAGCGGAGGCTCAGGCCTTAAGCTTCAGAAGTGAGGCTTACGAGGACGCCCTGCAGCAGGACGCTCAGGAACTTCACTGCAGCCGTAGGCACACAGCCCGTCTTTTTGCTCTTCTTTCGCCAGATAATGCAGGGCACCGCGAATATTATCGATGCTTTCAGGATCGTTGTGGCGCACAGGAATGTTGATGTTGTATGTATAATGCGGCTGATATGTACAGCGGTGTGCCGAACCGCTGTTATGCGTAATAGACTGCCAGCATTCCGTAATCCGCTCCGCAAAGGGATATATTTTTTTAACTCTCTGACGATCGATCCAGAAAACCGCATGCGCATGAAAACCATGATCAGCCGTCCATTCAATCACCCAGAAGAAACCAACGATATTTTCAAATTGTTCCACCTGCTCCAGCAGCATACGCAACTGCAATTCAAGCCAGCGATGATCAGGTTGTAAGAAATCAGGCGTATCTTTCCTGTAGAAGAAATCCATGCGTAAGGCCCGCAGACGGGAATAGCGTGCGACCAACTGATTGATGTGATTGTCAAGTAAAGCGGTAAAAAACCAGTTTGGTGTGTAAGATTTAGGCATGCTGATGACTCCTGAAAGTTAATGACGTTTTAAGTGCTGTAAACGAATTAATGCTTTCGCTCATAATCAGATCTAAAACGGTAATAACTTACAGACGGTATTTATCAGGCATGCTGTAACAGAATGGATACGTCGGTTATTAACGACACGTAGCGTTGTGCAGAAATAAATGGATTATCTGATGGTATTAGCTAAAGAGATGAGATAAACGAGGAGTGAATAAAATACAGAATCAATAAACATCACGAAATACTGCAAAATATGCGATAAAAACCCACGATCAGAAGTTCAAGAAACATATTACGACTAATCACCATCATAAATTACAAACTTGCTCTCAATGGTTCTAAAAAACCGTGTACAAGGCCAACACGATACCTGTAACCCAATAAACTTACACGCACTCATTTTATCTGTTAAAAACAACTCATGTTCAAGATATGAACGTTAACGGGTACACGGTACCAGAATGAAACATACCATGGATGGATAATTTTCATTTTATTTAAAATACAAGATAATCAGGAACGAACAAACACAATCAGAAATTCACTCTATTAATTCTGTTATTTACCCTGCTCGGCTAATCGTTACAGAATAATGGATACCTTATTAAAGAGTAAGCATTCAGTTAATCAGTGATGACAGAAGTATTGATATTTACCAGAATGGTTAAAACATATCAGATAAACAATCATTGTTAAGCAAATACAGCTCATGATGGATAAAATTAAAATAAATTATTATTTTACTGAAAACAGGAACAGATGGATATCAGCAATAGCGTAGTAGAGAATAACTTATCTGAGTATCATATGAGTTACAGTAGTTATGATTGAGGAATGGAGAAGGTGGATACCATGATAATGGTGACAATGAAGATTAGACAAGGAAGGGAGTGAATATAACTGGATGAGAATAAGAGTAATGGAATGTGTAAAGACAGAGAGGGAAAATGAAGGGCAGAGATGGATGATAAATAAAGGGGTAGATACTAATTATAGTAATAAACCTAAATTAAAATTATCCATGTTTGATGAGTAAAAATAAGAAATCATCCGTTCTGAATACGAACATGACAAACCATTATCTTACAGAAAAAATATCAAATCATTTTTCTTCACTCTCCTATTGAAATGCAAACTTGAACAGCATCTCTTTTCAGTAACAGTGATAACCATTCGTTATTCAGGCAGAGACCGACATTATCATATACACCTACACTCATCACGACGAAAATCAAACGAAGTTATATATGAAAACTCACACAATATGGTTAATGATTAGCTTTAATCTATGTTAAAAATAATCTTTCGATTCACTTTCGATCAATAAAAAACGAAAGCCATGCTTCCACCAGTGCGCACACTCCTGTATTCAACCAGCTCTGACAGCAGGTCATTATGAAAACAAAATTAAATCACAGATGTGGTGCATGTGCTGCTACTGTTGCTACCGTAGCGGTTTTTTCAGAGAAATTCTCATTCCCCCCCCATAATTGGTGAACATTTGCATAGGTGCAGGATATGCAAAACGCCTTATCACCAACCTCCGAATGAAGGTTGGTTGATTTTGTTTTATCTGTGTAAGGTTATTTCAAAATAAGCTATACTCTGAAAAAGGTGACGCAAATGACGGAATTAATTCCGGTGGAATATTAACGTGATATGCTTTCGCTTTATGAATATTCTCGGGTAGAACAATATCAAACTGTTCGTAATACATTGCGCCTAAAGGAAGGAGGTAACCATTGTTACAATAAACAGAAACATAAAGTGCCTGATGCGATCGCATTCTGATGATACATAAATACCCCTGACAGATTAACTGATTGAGTACAGGTGTAAGTTTTTCTGCTCTTCTCAGTCGATTGGGACCATATCTTTCAATGTCTGTTTTCCTGATAGCACGCCAATTATTCTGCCTTATTCGGGTCATAATCCATGCATACAGTTCACAGGCATCCTGTTCAAACTGGCATCGTGCAGACATGGGATAAAATATTGTGCTCGCCTCCTCCAGATACCAGTCCATGAGATGCATAGCTTTAAAAAGCGCAATTGATTCAATTTCCTCAGCATCTTTATAGCAATAGCAGGTGAATATTCCAGCTATCCTCAGTATATTAGAACCTGCTTTCAGAACAATATCTCTGATGTGTTCCCACTCCCCGCCTGCAAGCGCTTTTCTTTCAATCTTAATCTGGTTTTCCTGCCACTCCCCCAACGCTTTCTTCGCAAGTTTTAATGTCTTCCTTTCGGTGCTCATGCCGGGGAAATTAATGTTGTGGTTTAACAGGAATCCGTTAATCTTTTTATGAAAGTTCTCCAGGGTTGATATTGTTCTGAACTCACCTCTCGTATAATCACGTATCCAGGAAGAACTTACAACCTGACTGAACAGAAACCGGGAAAGAAATCCGCTTCCCCACGCCAGTACGTCATTTTTATTTATATAATTCGTAAAGACATCCGGCTGAGACATTAACGAAAATGTCAGACGTGGCGCGATATGGTATTTCTCGTCAGCCCGTCCAAAATCAAACGGTTGCCCACTCCATGCTTTATTCAACAGGCCCGGATAATTTTTCAGATAGCTTCTGAAAAAAGTGACCGCCTCATCAGAAATAACCCCTGCCTCAGGATGTTCATTGAGCCCTTCCACAAGCGCTTTAAGCGAAACATCTTCATAGATAAAATTCGGTCGAACCGGACGTGTCGGTTTATTTCTTTCGTGATTACGCAGCGCCTCTTCTTCCTGTTCCCCCGGATACCCCCGGTTAACAACCTTTCTTAAATTGGCAGCAAGCGCTTTCTGCCGGGTATTCCAGATCTGTAGTTCAGTCTTATAATCTTTGTTTCTCTCTTCGTATTGTTGAATGAGTCGATCGGCAAATTCGTAACAGGGGTTCATCACCAGTCTGTTTATCGTTGTTTTTCCCGCGCCTGGCTCTGCGATTGCCAACAGATAAAGTGAGCAGGGTTCCGGCATGTTGGTGTGAGGATGAACAACGTCAACCAATGACTGACAGGAGAGTGAGAGCGTTGCCAGTACAGTATTAAAAATGAGCTCCAACGGAAGTTGGGTACTTTCATATAAGTCGTCAATGAGATACGCAAGCTCACTAGGAAATAATCTGTAGGTTAAATCAGCTGGGAAGTGGTGGGATGTCTGCAAGGATTGCACATAATCGGGATTCATTGTAATGGACCTCCTTCGCATACTGTAATCAACGCAAAACTTACTGTTCAGTTCAGAAATATACCGACATTGTGAGTATGTTCGCTGACGTCGATAATAAAATGGCTTGTATCCATTCACCAGTCCCGACGCATTTATGATGCTGACAAAAGCAAAACGACATGGAGGTGCCTCAGAAGTCTGGCACCACAGCAACAAACGATGGGGGCATGAAACACAGGGAACATTGCGCCCCTGAGCGTTGAGGATCTTCCACCTTGTATCCTGGTTCTTCGTTATCATGAGCAGCGAACAGATTTGGCAAAGCGTATGCAGCCTGGGGCCCCTTAGGGTTTAAGCCCATATGTAAGCAAATGGCGCATACGCTGAGCCACTCATCTGAAACCCGAACAGTTGTCCGTACTCCATAACGCATTAGCAAGAATGGGCAATAATGAGTCTGCCAAATCCACTTTGTGTTGATACCGATGTGTCCAAAACAACGCTGGATATTGCCGCCAGCAACACTATTGAACGGTTTTCTGTTGCCAGTGGTGCTGACGGCGTTGATTTCATCATCGCTGAACTGAGGCAGCACGATATGGCCTTTGTGTTGATGGAAGGCCGCCATAACCTGTGCGTTTCAGCCCGAAGGTTTTGAGATCGCCGTAGTTAACCCCAGGCAAGCTCGTGACTTTGCCCGTGCGATGGGATATCTGGCGAAGACTGACCCGCATGATGCGCGGTTTTTTTGCCCAGATGGCTGCAGTTATTAATTACCATCCGGAACGAGACCGCTTTATCCGGACTTTGCCGGATGCAGAACGTCAGGTTCTTAATGCCATAGTCGTTTGCAGACACCAGTTGATCGCAATGCCAGTTACTGAGCAAAACAGGTTGTACCCGGCTCACCCGCAAAGCAAAAAAAAACATTAATATCATCAAAGCGCTGGAAGATGAACACCCACATCCGGAACCATTTTAAAGAACCAGCTGAGCACCTGAGCAACATTAAAGGCATCGGCGTAATGACTACGGCGGTGCTGGTAGCCTGTATGCGCAAACTGCTGACCATCCTGAATGCGATACTCAGAAAGAACAAAGAAATGTAATGAATCCTGCCATCAGGTTACTCCATAATTTTGTTGGTCAAGACAGTTAATTACGTGACGTATGCTCAGGCACCGGATGCCGTTTTACAGGGCTCACCTGCCATCCAGTAGACGCCCCGGCCCACGACTGCAACCATAATTACGTTGCCCAGAACCGTCATGCTGCTTCGTCTCATACTTCACGAGATAACAGGCTCTCTCCATGGCTTTCTGCATCGCTTCCACATCACCACGCTTGACCCAGAGAACAGCGGCTTCACCCGGCTTTTTGTCTGAAGCCTTCCTGGTTTCAGAACATCCACCCGACAAAGGCGTATCATCGGAAGAAGGGCGAGCATCAGATGATGTCGGTTTACGGAAAGGCGTCCGCCTGGAAAAATGAACCAGTCCATTACCCTGCCAGGGCTCGAGATGCAGAGCACTGCACCATGCCAGCTTGATCAGCGTCGCCAGCGAAGAAGGAACGGTGAAATCCCCTGGCGAGCACCAGGTATCTTTGTTGAGCAGTAATATCACGTGATAATGTTTCCTGCCTTTTTCCTTGCCAAACTCCCGACACCAGAAATAACGCAGAGTGGTTGCACGCACACGCTTGTTGGCACGTCGTTTTTTCCGCTGGTAAGCCTGAATTTTTGCTTTCAGGGATTCGAAAAAACGAGAAATCACTGCTGAATCTAAATCGGTATCCATAATAGTGGCAGGCATATACTCAGGAAAACGTAAATCCACCCGAATTAACGAGACGGCACGGTGCTGCACTAGGGCACTGTCGAGAAGGCTGTCAAAACGGGATAACCAGTAAGCATTGTGTATTGGTTGATTCATGATGAGAGATCTCCGTTGATTTGGATTGACTTCACATCATTAATCACTGCGGTAAAACTTTACGGCATCCCGCCATTGAGCAACGCCAATGGCTCCTGATTAAAACAGAATGAATCCCCCACGAAGAAAAGATAAACCTACACGCAGGGTAAAACACACAACAACGGCATAAATGGTTTTTAAAAACTACAAAGCCCGAAGGGAAACGGATCAACAGAACGTGCAAACAAAACACCAAAAACGCAATCAGAACGCTTTCTGCTGCTGTGAATCAACAACAATACCAAAACCTACAGCTTAACCACAAAACTCAATCACAGAGCCGAATAGCGCGTTTAAAACCTGTTTACAGATAACCCTGCCCCGAGAACAAAAACCACCAACATCAGAATCGATTTTCTTATCCTGAAAACGTTACTTTTCAACACACCATAAAAACGATTAACCATCGATAACGTAAATCTCATCTGAATCAAAACACCAGAACCAATCATCACGCTTTTTCTGAAAAGAGCCTTATGATGAAGATAATCACCTTGCACTGAGAAAAAACACCAGGGCCAGTTAATCATCTCATCAATCTTATCGCTACAAAATCATCCATAAAACCATTTAACAAAATCATCGTAAGCACACAGTAAATCACGCCAGGTTATCTCAGCCGGATTTGCGTTTTACATAAAAACACTTGTCTCAGGTTAACGACTAAAAACACGAAAACTCATAAAAGGTTAAATGTAACATCAGAAAAATAGAATATCATATTGATTGCTTAAACAGGAAAGATTGTTTTGTAGTAGCATTAAGCTGATTTTAGTTAACGTAAAAACAGGACTGACAGGTTTACTAAACTGGATGTGTATCAGACAAAGCAATGTGTATAACAATACTTAATGAAAACACTTGTAGAATTGTTTATGAAAACATGTGTATGTCTGGTAAAACACTTAGTAGAAAATACGTGTATAACACTTACTGAAATGCTTAGTAAAAACACTTAGTAAAATATGTGTAGAATTATCTATTTAAAAAGATATGTATATAACACTTAATAAAAACATGTGTATATAGTATCATACCGACATTCTCAACATCTTCAGACACTCATGCAGACTGAATGTTCGTTTCAGTTTTTCACGGCCAGCATGGGGATTTTTGTTCTGAAAACGGAGCAGATTTACTCTGGAATTATTTTTCTGTCCCCGTATTTCAGGCCCCAGAAAAGACAATCCGAAGCAAACCGTTTGTCAGCTTCCATATCATCTTTTACCCCCGGAAAGTGATCGCGTTTTACAACCAGAATGACAGCCATACTGATTATGTCGTCTCCCGGCCCCCTTCACATATAACATGCATGCCTGTCATTGCTTACTGCTCCACATGACAGGATTTCACATACAGGATGCGCATTCAGTGTTTTTATCGCCACTATAACAGACAGATTACTGTCGCTTTTACTCTTCAGATTGTTAATCTGACCACAAGAACAGTCGAACAGTACAACGACACACCCAAGGAGGATATGAGCAGTAGTTGATAGCATGTTTTAATTTATTATGAATAGATCAAGAATAGATCGTGAATAGTTAGAGAATAGTTCTTCAGCATCTCACAGAGTGATCAAGCCTTGAAGTGATTGCTTTTTGAACACAAGTCCGGATGCAATGTTTTTTTGTTAACTTCCTTGCATATTCGATTTCCATGTGATAGTGAAAATCACCAGAAGAGAATGCGATTGAGGCGTAATCAGATGAAACAATATGAAGATGGTTATAACGTGAATGGATATAGCTGGGAAAATGAAACAATTGAGTATTTGTTGAATGATAAACAACTGACAGATAATCACATACCTGAATGGGTTAAAAAAAATGAAATTGCAGCATTCTGGTTCTGGTTAGTTATAATTAACACAGATCCCAAACTCCTTGGGGTTCGTAATGAATTAGGGTTCAATACAGCCATGATGGGGCTGATTCCTGCGGGGAGTATACCCATAACAACAATTCCTTCAGATCATGAAATGAGACTGGATGTTATAAGCAAATGGATTAATGCATTAATCCTTGACAATCAATCAGATTGCTTCATCTCAACAATGCATCAAAACTGGCTGCAGATCGAAAAGAGAAACGAAGCCAAATGGCTTAAAAAGAATACAGAACAACTCGAATGGGCATGGAAATATATCAATGCACGCATCCCGCACACGTATCTTTCCTGGTTTTATCCTGTAAGTGATAACGAAAGATACATTGCTATCGTAGTTTTACTAAAAATTTTATTCCCCGCAGATACACCATACTTACAGCAGCCAAAAGTACTTCACTATGGGGTTGCCGCAAAAGAAAAATTTTTCGACAAGATGCACAATGCATTCCGAAAACAGTTTACCGACGGAAAAAAAGATAAGCGGGTACAAATCAACGTTAAAATATCATCAGATGCAAAACGTACTCTGGACAGACTGACCAGAGAACTGAAAACAACACAACAGGCTGTCCTGGAACATCTGATTCAGAACCACAGGCTGGTGATTCAGAACCACAGACTGTATTAACTTTCACCACTTCTGCTCCTGCCGATTTTCTTCTTTTGGTAGTGTCTCCTGGCTGCGGATATCAGATACTTTTCCGTCATTTTGTTGCAGAACTCTTCAATGTAGTTAATCATTTTCTGGTGTGCTTTCAGCTTTTCTTCCCCGGGGGACGCTTTCAGATAAATGTCCTCCTTTTCCACAAGCGCATTGACAAACTCCCCTAAACATCCCTGGTTATAAAGCGACGTGAAAAACAACACATCCCCCAGTCTCTCCAGTAACTGTGGTTTATCCCCGAAATGTTTTTTTATACTTTCAAAAGGTTTTCTATTTTCCGGATCAAAAAAAACACTTAATCCCAGTCGCTTATATTCCTGGTAAAAAAGTTCAAACGTCGGGGATGCTGAACGGCAAATAAACGAAGACTGCGCCCATGGATTAAAATCTGTGACACGCCTCCCCTCCCGCACTTCCTGTCGTGTCAGCGGTGGTTCAGCAAACCAGGCGTCCAGCTCAGCCGAATCGTTATCCCTGCTCAAAACCTCATACAAACTGCCCGTGAACGGTTGAGCCGTTTGTTTTGTTGCTTCGCCTTCTGATTGTCTGAATCCATCCACTTTTCTCCGGATATTACGCGGAATCAGCATAAAAGGCGGGACATTAAGTGATAAACGTTTACCCGTCATGCGATACCATTGACCTACCTCAACCTTAATCCGTGTATCTGACTTTAGCTCAAGTGCCATTATGTTAAGCAGGTACAGATAACGCACCGTATAACGATTAAAATGTTTCTCCGGATCAAACGATTCTGACCGTTCTCCTCTGTACACGAGTCTGCTGCGCTTCAGTATTCGCAGAGTATATTTCCAGGCCGGACTTTTACAAATGGCGGTAACTCTGGCCTTATTAACAATGTCGCGTAATGCATCAATCTGTTGTGCAGTCATCTCTTCCCTCCACACTTTGTCACTCCAGATTTTTTCACGCCCATATTACCTGAATGATAAACCGGATTAGTGTGATCCGGTTCAGTGAAATCAACAGGATACCGGTATGTCATTCAGCCATTCTTCCCTCTCCGCACAAGTGAAATCATATCTGACGTTTCTTCCTGAAGAAATTCGCCAGAAAATCCTTGAACATCTCCACGGTGTTATTCATTACGAGCCCGTGATTGGCATTATGGGTAAATCCGGCACCGGCAAAAGCAGTCTGTGTAATGCCATTTTTCAGTCCCGTATCTGCGCCACGCATCCCCTGAACGGCTGCACCCGCCAGGCTCATCGCCTCACCCTGCAGATTGGTGAACGCAGAATGACGCTGGTCGATCTGCCCGGCATTGGTGAAACACCGCAGCATGATCAGGAATACCGGGAGCTTTACCGTCAGTTACTGCCGGAACTGGATCTGATTATCTGGATCCTGCGGGCTGATGAACGTGCGTATGCTGCTGATATTGCCATGCATCAGTTTTTACTGAATGAAGGTGCAGATCCCTCGCGTTTTCTGTTTGTTCTCAGCCATGCCGATCGCGTGTTTCCTGCTGAAGAATGGAACGACGCAGAAAAATGCCCGTCCCGTCAGCAGGAACTCTCACTGGCGACAGTAACAGCCCGGGTGGCCACCCTGTTCCCGTCATCATTTCCGGTACTCTCCGTTGCAGCGCCTGTCGGCTGGAATCTTCCGGCACTGGTGTCACTGATGATCCACGCACTGCCACCACAGGCAACCAGCGCGGTTTATTCACATATCCGGGGGGAAAACCGCTCTGAACAGGCCCGGAAACACGCACAACAGACTTTTGGTGACGCCATCGGGAAAAGTTTTGACGACGCCGTTGCCCGGTTCAGTTTTCCGGCCTGGATGTTACAGCTTCTGCGTAAAGCCCGGGCCCGCATTATCCACCTACTGGTCACACTGTGGGATCACCTGTTCTGAGCGCCCCGGAGTCCCCCGTGGCAACCGTATACCTTTACACGACAACGGATTACGGTAACCACTGCCGTATACCGTCTGTCATTATCAATAACACGCTCTTTAATTTCAGAGGTCAGTCATGAATACCAGAATGCTTTTTCCCCTGCTGTTCACTGTGGCATCCTTCTCCACCTCCGCCGGTAACTGGGCTGTCAAAAACGGCTGGTGTCAGACCATGACGGAAGATGGTCAGGCGCTGGTAATGCTGAAAAATGGCACGATTGGTATTACCGGCCTGATGCAGGGATGCCCGAATGGCGTACAGACGCTCCTGGGCAGCCGTATCAGTATTAACGGTAACCTGATCCCCACATCACAAATGTGTAATCAGCAGACAGGATTCAGGGCTGTTGAGGTGGAAGTCGGACAGGCGCCGGAAATGGTCAAAAAAGCCGTTCACTCCATAGCAGAGCGTGATGTGTCCGTTTTACAGGCATTTGGTGTACGAATGGAATTCACCCGCGGTGATATGCTGAAGGTCTGTCCGAAATTTGTCACATCACTTGCCGGTTTTTCCCCGAAACAGACACCCGCCATTAATAAAGATTCCGTCCTGCAGGCTGCCCGGCTGGCATACGCCCGGGAATATGACGAGGAAACAACAGAAACCGCTGATTTTGGCTCTTACGAAGTAAAAGGCAATAAGGTTGAGTTTGAAGTGTTCAATCCTGAAGACCGTGCGTACGACAAAGTGACCGTCACGGTTGGTGCTGACGGTAATGCCACCGGTGCCAGCGTTGAATTTATCGGAAAATAGCCGGTATGTCGGACTGTCACCCTGTTTAATTGCCCGAAGGCCCTTTCTCACGCGAACAGGCGGTTGCCGTCACAACAGCTTACCGCAATGTGCTTATTGAAGATGACCAGGGAACGCATTTCCGGCTGGTTATCCGTAATGCTGAAGGTCAGTTGCGCTGGCGGTACTGGAATTTTGAATCCGATGCCGGAAAACAGCTTAATGTGTGGCTCGCCAGTGAAGGGCTTCTCAGACAATAAACGTCATTCATTTCATCCATCAGGCCGCGTCTTCTCCGGGAGGCGCGGCTTTTTCATTTATATCGCTAACTCATTCATAAGGAGCAAATCATGCGATTAGCAAGTCGTTTTGGTTATGCGAACCAGATACGCCGTGACCGCCCCTTAACTCGCGAAGAACTGATGCAGGTCGTCCCCAGCGTATTCGGGGAAGATAAGCACACATCCAGAAGCGAGAACTATACCTGGATCCCCACCATCACCGTGCTGGAAAGCCTGCAGCGGGAAGGCTTTCAGCCCTTCTTTGCCTGCCAGACCCGCGTACGTGACCCGGGCCGCCGGGGGTATACCAAACACATGCTGCGTCTGCGCCGTGACGGGGAGATAAACGGACAACATGTCCCTGAAATCATCCTGCTGAACTCCCATGACGGTACCTCCAGCTACCAGATGCTGCCGGGTTACTTCAGGTTCGTCTGCCAGAACGGCTGCGTCTGTGGTCAGTCTCTGGGGGAAGTGCGTGTTCCGCACCGGGGAAATGTGGTGGACAGAGTCATTGAAGGGGCTTACGAAGTGGTGGGCGTTTTTGACCGGATTGAGGAAAAGCGTGATGCCATGCAGTCGCTGGTCCTGCCGCCACCGGCACGCCAGGCGCTGGCACAGGCGGCACTGACTTACCGTTATGGTGACGAACATCAGCCCGTCACCACCGCCGACATTCTGACGCCACGACGCCGGGAGGATTACGGTAAGGACCTGTGGAGTGCTTATCAGACCATCCAGGAAAATATGCTGAAAGGCGGGATTTCTGGTCGCAGCGCTAAAGGAAAACGTATCCACACCCGTGCCATTCACAGCATCGACACGGACATTAAGCTCAATCGCGCATTGTGGGTGATGGCAGAAACGCTGCTGGAGAGCATGCGCTGATGCTGTTTCCCTGAAAGTGCAACCCTGACTCACGTCTGTACCAGTCCCCGGGCATTCTTCCATTCATTTACTTTTTATAAGGAATCATCTCATGACAACCTTTTCGCATAGCTCCACCACGCCTTCTGTTTCCGTAACCACTGCACCAGGGAATAACCAGTCTCAACTGGTTGCCACTCCCGTCCCTGATGAACAGCGCATCAGTTTCTGGCCGCAACATTTTGGCCTCATTCCACAGTGGGTGACCCTGGAGCCCCGTGTCTTCGGCTGGATGGACCGTCTTTGCGAAGACTACTGCGGTGGTATCTGGAATCTGTACACCCTGAACAACGGTGGGGCATTTATGGTACCCGAACCGGATGACGATGATGACGAAACATGGGTACTGTTCAATGCCATGAACGGCAACCGCGCTGAAATGAGCCCGGAAGCCGCCGGCATTGCCGCCTGTCTGATGGCGTACAGTCATCACGCCTGTCGTACAGAGAATTATGCCATGACGGTCCATTATTATCGGTTGCGGGATTACGCCCTGCAGCATCCGGAATGCAACGCCATTATGCGCATCATCGACTGAATGGAGAGAAGCACAATGCAACAGCTTTCCTTTCTGCCCGGAGAGATGACGCCCGGCGAGCGCAGCCTCATTCTGCGGGCCCTGAAAACCCTGGACCGCCATCTTCATGAACCCGGTGTGGCCTTCACCTCCACGCATGCGGCACGGGAATGGCTGATTCTGAACATGGCGGGACTGGAGCGGGAAGAGTTCCGGGTACTGTATCTGAACAACCAGAATCAGCTGATTGCCGGTGAAACCCTCTTCACAGGCACCATCAACCGCACGGAAGTCCATCCCCGGGAGGTAATTAAACGTGCCCTGTACCACAATGCCGCTGCCGTGATACTGGCACACAACCACCCGTCCGGTGAAGTCACCCCCAGTAAGGCAGATCGCCTTATCACGGAACGCCTGGTACAGGCACTGGCCCTGGTGGATATCCGGGTACCGGACCATCTGATAGTTGGTGGCAACCAGGTTTTCTCCTTTGCGGAACACGGTCTGCTTTAACCCGTCACCGCCACAACCATATCACACCTGTTTTCACTTTTATCTTCTGTCTTCAGAGGTATCCCACTATGAAAATCATCACCCGTGGCGAAGCCATGCGTATTCACCGTCAGCATCCGGCATCCCGTCTTTTTCCGTTCTGTACCGGCAAATACCGCTGGCACGGCAGTGCTGAAGCGTATACCGGTCGTGAAGTGCAGGATATTCCCGGTGTGCTGGCCGTGTTTGCTGAACGCCGTAAGGACAGTTTTGGCCCGTATGTCCGGCTGATGAGCGTCACCCTGAACTGAGTCTGGAAGGGCATTCAGAAGAGCAGAATTATCGCCACCACCGGACCATTCTTAACCAATTTTCTGTGAGGATTTTATCGTGTCAGACACTCTCCCCGGGACAACGCATCCCGACGATAACAACGACCGCCCCTGGTGGGGGCTACCCTGCACCGTGACGCCCTGTTTTGGGGCACGTCTGGTGCAGGAGGGTAACCGGTTGCATTACCTTGCAGACCGCGCCGGTATCAGAGGCCGGTTCAGCGACGCGGATGCGTACCATCTGGACCAGGCCTTTCCGCTGCTGATGAAACAACTGGAACTCATGCTCACCAGCGGTGAACTGAATCCCCGCCATCAGCATACCGTCACGCTGTATGCAAAAGGGCTGACCTGCAAAGCCGATACCCTCAGCAGTTGTGGTTACGTTTATATGGCTGTTTATCCGACACTGGCACCCGCAACCACCTCATAACCCCGAATATCTCACCTTTAGCACTACCAGTTACAGAGAACTTAAGATGAAAACATTACCTGACACACACGTACGGGAGGCATCGCGCTGCCCGTCTCCCGTCACCATCTGGCAGACACTGCTCACCCGACTGTTGGACCAGCATTACGGCCTCACACTGAATGACACACCGTTCGCTGATGAACGTGTGATTGAGCAGCATATTGAGGCAGGCATTTCACTGTGCGATGCGGTGAACTTTCTCGTTGAAAAATACGCACTGGTACGTACCGACCAGCCAGGATTCAGCGCCTGTACCCGTTCTCAGTTAATAAACAGTATTGATATCCTCCGGGCCCGCCGGGCAACCGGCCTGATGGCCCGCGACAATTACAGAACGGTAAATAACATTACCCTGGGTAAACATCCGGGGGCGAAACAATGAAACTGGCCCTGACGCTGGAAGCCGACAGCATTAACGTGCAGGCACTGAACATGGGGCGCATTGTCGTTGACGTCGATGGTGTTACTCTCGCTGAACTGATTAACGTGGTCTGCGATAACGGTTACTCCCTTCGTGTTGTTGATGAATCTGACCGGACATCAGCAGAGCGCACGCCATCATCTGCGGCGGCCCTTACCGGCATACGCTGCAGTACCGCGCATATCACGGCAAAGGACAACGCCTGGCTGTACTCGCTGTCACATCAGACGAATGGCACCGGCGAATCAGAATGGATTCATTTCACAGGTAGCGGATATCTGTTACGTACCGATGCGTGGTCATACCCGGTTCTGCGGCTTAAGCGCCTGGGCCTGTCAAAAACGTTCCGTCGTCTGGTTGTCACACTTACCCGACGTTATGGCGTCAGTCTCATTCATCTGGATGCCAGCGCTGAATGTCTGCCGGACCTGCCCACTTTCGACTGGTAACCAGGAACAACATGAAATCATTAACCACGGAAACCGCACTGGATATTCTGATTGCGTGGCTACAGGACAATATCGACTGCGAATCGGGAATTATCTTTGACAACGATGAGGATAGAACGGATTCGGCAGCACTGTTGCCCTGTATCGAACAGGCCAGGGAGGATATCCGTATCCTGCGCCAGTTGCAGCTTCTGCAACAGAACCGGTGAGTCTTACTCACCAGACTTCATTCCACTGACGCCAGCCTGAACAGGGCTGGCGTTTTCATTTATCTGCAAAAAGGAATATCGATTATGTCTGAAATCACAGCCCCCCGTCCGGAAGTGGTCAACGGGCATACGGACGTTATCGGCTCAACCAGCATCCGCCACATTCTGGCTGTACGAAAGAGTGCGCTGCTGCAAATCGACACACTTATCCGGCAACTGGCAGAAATCTCGGTGCTGACGGAAAGCATCGGAGGTAAAACTGCACTGGACTGGGCCATGAAACAGGATTTTCGCTGCGGTTGCTGGCTGATGGAAAAACCGGAAACCGCAATGAAAGCCATCACCCGCAACCTTGACCGCGAAATCTGGCGTGATCTGATGCAACGTTCAGGGATGCTGTCATTAATGGATGCACAAGCCCGTGATACATGGTACCGGTCACTGGAGTACGATAATTTTCCGGAAATCAGCGAAGCAAATATCCTGAGCACGTTTGAACAACTGCACCAGAACAAAGATGAAGTGTTTGAGCGAGGGGTGCTCAACGTTTTCAGAGGACTGAGCTGGAATTACAAAACCAATTCACCCTGCAAATTTGGCAGTAAAATTATCGTCAACAATCTGGTGAGGTGGGACCGGTGGGGGTTTCATCTTATCACCGGACAACAGGCCGATCGACTTGCCGATCTGGAAAGAATGCTGCACCTGTTCAGCGGCAAACCGATCCCCGACAACCGGGAAAACATCACCATTCATCTGGATGATCACATCCAGTCTGTTCAGGGTAAAGAGGACTATGAAGATGAGATGTTCAGCATCAGATACTTTAAGAAGGGCTCCGCGCACATCACGTTCAGGAAACCAGAGCTGGTTGACAGGCTTAATGATATTATTGCCAGACACTACCCGGAAGCCCTGGCAAGCACAGTGAACAAAAGCCGCAAGGCATAAAAGAGGTATTTTACAATTCGCGAATATTAACTATTATTAATTGATAGTAATCAATCGGCGAGAAAATAACCATGCCTACCAGTGTATCCCTCAGTCCTTACTTTGAAACGTTTATCCGCGAACAAATAGAAAGTGGTCGGTACAACAATACAAGTGAAGTCATTCGTGCCGGACTTCGTGCTCTGGAAGAACGGGAACAGCAGATAAAGCTTGAATCACTCCAGAGCGCCGTGGCCGCAGGCATCAACAGCGGTGAAAGTAAAAGTGCTGAAGAGGTATTCGGGCGACTGACGCACAAATACAAAAAGATGGCAGAAGGTGAACAGCCAATATGAAACTGACTGTTTCACCATTAGCAGAACACGATCTTGAAGCTATAGGTGACTGGATCGCTCAGGATAATCCTGTCCGTGCAATCAGTTTTACCGAAGAGCTTTACCAACAATGTCTGTTGATAGCCGAATCGCCAGTACTCTACAGAGAAAGACCCGAGTTAGGGGCTGGGATCAGAGGTTGTTCGTATGGTCGTTACCTTCTGCTGTTCAGGGTACTGGATACTGAAGTTCGTATCGAACGTATCGTTCATGGTTCCCGGGATATCAACAGGGTACTTGCAGAGCCAGACGACAAACCATCAGATCATTTCTGGCAGCCATAAACAAAATCTGTGCGTTAACGCTCCCTAACACAGGTAGCCAGGTATTTTATAAATCTCTGTATTTTGTTGTCACTTCGATTCCGCGATTCAGCATATCGAACCAGACAAAATGATTACAACAAACCACAAGAAAGAGGGATTATAGCGTCAAAAGAATTCGAATTGCACATGGGGGCCTCATTGGTGGCCTCAAAAAGAACAAGGATAAAACAGTCGATACAAAACAATTGGTTATATAACCAGTTTCATTCCGAGTCCGGGCACCAAATTCATATAAACGGACCTCCACGGAGGTCCGTTTTTCGTTTCAGAACGCCACGATTTAAGCGTTCTGCCTACAAATCAATTCTACCGAACTCAACCAGATTCCCCCCACATCAACCCCATTGTGTGGGTATAATTGCGGGTATACCCCAGTTCGACAGAATTTGTACCCTCTTTAACGCATTCAGAAGGCTGAACTATGGCACTGACTGACGCAAAAATCCGGGCTGCAAAGCCCACTGACAAGGCTTATAAACTCACTGACGGGGCTGGCATGTTCCTGCTAGTACATCCTAATGGTTCCCGTTACTGGCGTCTCCGTTATCGTATTCTGGGTAAGGAGAAGACTCTGGCACTTGGTGTGTATCCAGAAGTTTCTCTCTCCGAAGCTCGTACAAAACGGGATGAGGCCCGAAAACTGATTTCGGAGGGGATTGACCCTTGCGAACAGAAAAGAGCTAAAAAAGTAGTCCCTGATTTACAGCTCTCTTTTGAACATATTGCACGACGCTGGCATGCCAGTAATAAACAATGGGCACAATCACACAGCGATAAAGTACTCAAAAGCCTCGAAACACACGTTTTCCCCTTTATCGGCAACCGGGATATCACAACACTCAATACCCCGGATCTGCTTATCCCTGTTCGTGCTGCAGAAGCTAAACAAATTTATGAAATCGCCAGTCGTCTGCAGCAAAGAATATCTGCCGTAATGCGTTATGCCGTACAGTCTGGCATCATCAGATATAATCCTGCTCTGGATATGGCTGGCGCATTGACTACGGTAAAACGCCAGCATCGCCCCGCTCTTGATCTTTCACGTCTGCCTGAACTTCTGTCGCGTATTAACAGTTATAAAGGTCAGCCTGTCACCCGGCTTGCCGTTATGCTGAATTTACTGGTTTTTATTCGTTCCAGTGAACTCAGATACGCCCGCTGGTCTGAAATTGATATTGACAATGCCATGTGGACTATTCCAGCCGAACGCAAACCTCTGCCAGGGGTAAAATTCTCACACCGGGGCTCCAAGATGCGAACACCACATCTTGTGCCACTCAGCAAACAGGCTGTAGCCATACTGACAGAACTTCAGACATGGGCTGGTGAAAATGGTCTGATCTTTACGGGAGCACATGACCCGCGTAAACCAATCAGTGAAAATACCGTAAATAAGGCCCTCAGAGTGATGGGGTATGACACAACCAAGGAAGTCTGTGGCCATGGATTCCGGGCGATGGCGTGCAGTGCATTGATTGAATCCGGCTTATGGTCAAGAGATGCGGTTGAACGTCAGATGAGTCATCAGGAGCGCAACGGAGTACGTGCCGCGTATATTCATAAAGCAGAACATCTGGAAGAACGTCGGCTTATGCTGCAATGGTGGGCAGATTTTCTGGATGCAAACAGGGAGGAGTGTATCAGTCCGTTTGAATATGCAAAAGTTAACAATCCACTGAAAAGGTGACTGAACGCCATTTACACACATGCTCTTCCTCTTAAGGGGAAGAGCACCCGCCTCAATCAATTTCTTTTTTATGCCGGCGGAACCATCAGCCAGGCTGAGGTTCTCATTCAATAACTCAACGTCTTACCACAGAACAGAATTCACTGTATTATCATGGGCAACGTTAATCCCGGACAATAAAAGGACACCGATGCCAGGCATCACAATTTTTATAGCCTGCAGATTATGGTCCATCCTTTTTTACAGGTTCAGAATATGACTGGCAAATTACGCTTTGAAGTGAACGATAACCAGGGCTGTTTCATATTTTCGGAAACCTGGTTTGGCTCGTTGCTGGATGAGTTTGAAGAACTGATTGATGCATACGATGCGGATGAAATCAGCGAAACAAGTTACATCAACAAACTCAGGCGCCTTGCCCGACAGGAGAATGACTTTATTGATGTACACGCTCACTTGGCATACGTATTTCTGGAGCAGAATGCCCCGCGTAAGGCGCTGAATGCTGCCCTTAAAGGGCTGGCAGTTGGCAATCGTCTTATCCCTGAAGGTTTCAGTGGCAGAATCATCTGGATACATCCTGACAACCGACCTTTTCTTCGTGCCCTCTATGCGGCAATCCTGGCAAATGCACATTTACGGCGTCATCAGGATGCCATCATGCTCATTGAAAAAATACTGGATTACAATCCCGAAGATAATCATGGTGCACGCTGGCTACTGGGACCGGAACTGTTACGCACTGGCGCTCATGAACAGGCACGCCATATACTGCAGGAACATGCAGATGAATTTTCACCTTACTGGTATGAACTCGGCCTTCTGCATTTTCTTAATGGGGAACTGGTAAAAGCTGCAACTGCATTTCGTCGCGGCTTTGCGGCAAATACTTACATCGCAGAAATACTGTGCGGAAATCTGCATCCATTTCCACTTGCTGTATGGCATAACTTTTCAGGCGGTCCGGATACTGCCGAAGATTATTATGCCACATACCACCCGTTATGGGGGCAATATCCGGAAGCATTGCTGTTTGTAAACTGGCTCTATAATCATTCCTCTGTGCTGCATGAACGGGCAGAAATCATTAAATGCGCCGAAATGCTGATGCAGGAAGATGATTTCGAAATATGCGAAAGTATTTTAAGACAGCAGGAGAAGTTGCGTGAAAGAATTGATGAGACGCTTTCTGAGAAAATTGTACAGAAATGCAGAAATATGAATGGTGAATATGTCTGGCCCTGGATATTGCCGTTTTCAGCGGCAGGCATGAAACATACTGGCATACAGTATCAGTAGATATTGCATTAGTGTATCCTGCACACAAGTAATAATTTATCCACCAATAATAACACTGTTAATGTCCCCTTCCCCTGGTTGTCAGCCAGGGGTTATCTTCTGAATATTTCTTTTGAAAAGGATAACACAGTAAATTATTTTTATGAATTATCCCATGGACTCATTAACACCCTTTCATAATGCTTTATTGTCAAACACGTTATGGCTGACATCAAAAAAAACCGGATTTCCTCTGCCAGCGGGTAATCACCTCCCCGGTGTTTTCGGTTGGTCTGGTTACTCCTGTCTGGTTATGAGCAAGATAATTGCTATAAACAGTGGAAAACTCATCGTACATAATCTGGTGATGAACATTACGCTTATTTTCCCTTGACCGGAAGAATCAGAGGCTGCGGTTTCAGACTGTCTGCCGGTACATTCCTCTCTCCGTTAAAAACCATAACGGGTTCATTATCTTCGTCTGTCAGCAGATTGAATGGCGGTATATTTTCAGTACGAATGCCGGTCAGCCACTGAAAAATACCTGCGAAATGACGGGCACTGATTTTTCTGCTGACGGACTGATGAGACGTGATGTCACTGGCGGTAATAATCAGGGGAACGCTGTAGCCTCCCTGCACATGACCATCATGATGAACAGGATTAGCACTGTCGCTGACCGACAGACCATGGTCAGAAAAGTAAAGCATGGCAAAATGACGGGAATGCCGGCGAAGGATACCATCAAGCTGCCCGAGAAAGTTATCCAGTTTACTGATGCTGGCGAGGTAACAGGCAATCTTCCGGGGGAACTGCTCCTGGTAATTATTCGGCCAGGAGTGAAGCCGGTCACACGGGTTCGGATGAGACCCCATCATGTGCAGGAATATCACCTTCGGAGAGGATTTATCCGCCAGCGCACGTTCTGTTTCCTGTAACAACAACATGTCATCCGTTTTACGGGAAGCGAAGCTGCCTTTCTTGAGGAAAACGGTATGCTCCGCATCAGAAGCAATAACAGAGATGCGTGTGTCATGCTCTCCCAGTTTTCCCTGATTGGATATCCACCATGTGCTGTATCCTGCTTTTGCTGCCAGCGCCACCACGTTGTTGCCGGAATCAGGGTTCTGCTCATAGTCATAAATCAGTGTCCGGCTCAGGGAAGGCACAGTACTGGCTGCTGCCGATGTATAGCCGTCAATAAATAAACCGGGAGCAGTATTCAGCCACGGTGTGGTTGGCACGGGATAGCCATATACCGACATATAATCCCTGCGCACACTCTCACCAGTGACGATAACAATCGTGTCATACAACGGTACACCCGGCAGGATTTTCCAGTTGTCAGCCCCGTGCTGATTCAGTTGTTTATAACGCTGCATTTCACGCAATGTGTCAGTTGTCCCCACAACAGTTCCTTTAACCATCCGCAACGGCCAGCTGTTTACTGAGCATAATACGAACAGCAGCAGTGCCAGCCAGTTACGGTGACCACGGCGGTGTGTTCGCCAGAAAATCACCATGAATACCTGAATCGCGGCACTGACCAGAAAATGATAAACAGGAATCATCCCGGTAAACTCCGCTGCCTCATCAGTTGTGGTCTGCAGCAACGCGACAATAAAACTGTTGTTGATTTTACCGTACGTCATACCGGCAGGCGCATACAGTGCACAACAGAACAGAAATAACAGCGCTGTAATGGATGTGAGGGTATTTCTGTGTGCAAGGAGCAGAAGAAGGAACAGCAGCAACACATTCCCGGTGGCATTCTTCTCAGTGTATCCGCATGCAATTGTGGTTATTGCAGAAACGACAAAAAAGAATAAAAACAATAAAATCCGGGGGGTGTTACCCGGACAAAACAGTTTTCTGATATTCATCGGAGTATATCGACAACATTATTATGAAGAGAACAGGATAATAAAAATCAGAAATTATCTGTAAAACAGATAAAAGACAACCCTGCAGTAATAGACTGCAGGGTATTTCTGTTTAATTGCAGAAGATATGCAATTATCTTAATTACAGAATATACGCAATTATCGTTCAGGAGCAGTGTCGTCAGAAGTTATAAGTCATACCAAGCATGATGTCATGACTTTTAACATCAACTTCTGACTTATATTTATCGCCCCACTCGTCCTTGTAACTCACACTGCTGTCACCTGCATCAAGATAGCGATAGCTGAGGTCCAGAGCGATATCCGGGGTTACGTCATAGCGGACACCCGCGCCAAGGCTCCATGCGAAGTTGTCAGCAGAGCCTGAACGTGACAACGATTCGCGACCACTGCTTCCGTACTCATAATCCCAGGTACTGATACCGGTTGTTTTCTGGTGAATTCTGGCGTAGCCAATCCCTGCGGATACCCATGGTGTGAATGCGCTGTCATTCCGGAAGTCATAGTACGCATTCAGCATTAGTGTGTTGACTGACACCTCATTCTTCAGGTCATCACGCCAGTAACCACCTGACCAGCTGTCTTTATCTACGTTATACTTCGAATCAGCTTTTCCACGAGCGTAAAACTCCAGTTCTGTACGAACCGGAATACTGAACTGCGGATAAAAATCATAACCGGCCGCAATACCGCCACTGAATACCGTATCATGGTCATCGCCGCCTTTATACTTTGATGTTTCTTCCTCATCTCCTGACAGGAAACGCTGGTCTGAAAGTGACACCACAGAGGCACCGGCTTTACCGGTCAGATAAAAACCACTTTTACCTTCCTTTGCTCCTGCATTTGCTGCAAATACACAGGCTGCGGCCACCACTGAAACAACAAAAACCTTATTCATTTCAATTATCTCCATTATTGTATCATCATTTTAATATATATTTTTAATATTTAAAAACCGGACTAAAGGCAGCCTCAACACTCCACACTACGGAAGCCAGACTTTTAATCTACACAAAATAAATATATCTTCTCAGTGAGGACGTGAACGCCTGTCTGAAATTATGTGAATACAACCTCCCCAGAATACAAACAGGCAGGGGCACTGGAGTAACCGATCACAATACTTCTGCCTTTTTATATTTTACCGATAATCTCCGTTTAATATAGTTCTTACCGATTTCATAATCGGGGTTCCATGTAGATAAATTATGAACACCTATTGCTACTGCACTCGCCACTCCCAGAATTACGGTTGGTGACCATAAAGAACCAGCTAAAGCTGTACTCCTGTACTCAGTATATACACGACAACTTAATTTCGTTTTCTCTATTTCATGCTCCACTCTTTTTACCGTTTCACTAACATCGGAAACATTTTCGATCACAAAACTCTTACGTTCATAAATAAGCCTGCTTAATGTATTTATATCTAAAAATTTCGCATCAAAAGAATCAATCTGTACTGTTTTTTCTTGTGCTGACATCTTCTTTTCCTGGCTGGTATGGCAAGTGACGGAGACAAGAGAAACGTTTTAAGCTCAGTTATCTCCGCCATCACTTTCCACGAATGACAAGTAATTTTGCCTATTTTAAAACCATGCAAAAGGCAGGGTAAAAGGAGAAAATTCGATCGAATCGATCGACAAAATCGATCATACATGATGAAGATTTTTTATCGAATCCATAAAAATAGTGACAGCTAACCGGCGTTGCAGGAACAGTCAGAAATGGGCGTTTGGGAAAGAGCCATAGCACTACGTCGTCGCTGACATAGAGGAACTGTGCTTTGTTGATAAGATCCTTTATACGGCAACCAATCCACTGGACAAAAGATGAACTACGTAATCACCGGGTTCTCACTGACGAAATACAGAAGTTAATGACACAACTGTGCCATGTACCTTGTACAACAGCGGTGGAAAGCTCTCAGAACAATGGAATTGCAGAAAGGTGTTAAAACGATGAAAGCCTTCATACCCAAATCGAATGTAAGAACGGCAGTAAAGACTGAATTGCGTAACCTTGCATTAGCTCGAGTATTACACTGCATAGTGTGCAGGGTTATCTCCCATCGAGAAAATATCGGCGCCAGCGAATAACGTCACCTTAGATGTAGCAGTTGCCAAATAGTGACTCAAGGGCGGGCTTACCGCATACACTGACACTTAGCGGATCGACAGAATATTATTAGCAGATCATCACTGAACGCTACGTAATTATCGTAATAAAGGCTTTTTCTGGCTACCAGGAAGACCTGACATGGCTCTGCTCTGGAACCAGGCCGCAGGAAGCATCAATCTGGAGTTTATCAGCTACTGGAATTCCGGTGTATTGGCAGCCCCTGATAATCACCTGCCCCACGAAGAGCGCTCTGCTTTGCAGAAACTCTGGGGCGGTTTGGAGACAGGAGATGTAACGATTATAGGACGTTCTGATGAAGTCCATGATTTTACCTCCGCCTTAATTAACTGTTTTCTTTCTGAAGAAGAAATTGTCTGGTGGCAATCAGGTGGCATTTTCCCGGATCCCTGGCCCGCTAATATATCCCGGCTGAACTGACGATTAACGCGATATTGCAAATATGGCATCTGAATCGATCATGATTTGGCGGCATCCATCTCCGTTCACAGTTTGGCATGCTTCCGATCATTGATTGGCATCCAGCCAGTCACTCCGGGAATTAACTCTTTTCACCGCAGTCTCCATTGCCGTGTTTAAACCAATGGAGACGTCAATGTCCAAAAAGAGAATATCCAGGAGCACTATGGATACCTGTTTTAAGATCCTTCAGCTCAAGTTCGACCAGAAGCTGGCTAACCGTTGTATCGGACTTGCAAAACACCAATGGGGATTGATCTCTATTTTGCGACACAGACGCATTATCAATACATCGATGGTGCGATCAAATACCTCAGTGGTCTCACCGTGGATCAAATCCAGCAATTGCTCACAGATTAAGACTCGTCGGGAGTTTTGAGCCAACGCCAGCAGTAACCTATATTCACCTTGAGTGAAATCTACAGGCTGTTGATGAGCATCAACCAGCACGTAACGGTCCGGGATCAAGTGTCCAGCCGTTAAAAAAACCACTCTACTACCCTGCTCGACCTAAGCCTCGGCGTTCAGCCGCCTGAACGGGTATGGCAAGGGTGAAAAGAAACAGCATCCCCACAGTACCGACCAGACGACAGGATGATGCTGGAACAGAAAGCATTCGCACCTCCCTTAGAATTAGACAGTGCGTACAGGATACGTAAGACAGGGTGACGGGGCGGCGATAAACTCTATTTACAAAGCTGAAAATTTTCTGACGATGAAAAACTATTCAACAAGGTTATCTGAGGCGTTAAAATAACCAGCTCGATTAACGACTAACTTGAGGTGAATATGAATTTAAAAAATATAATTTTAAGTACTGTTTTATCAATCGCTAGTTGTCATGCCCTGGCTGTAGGTAATTCTCAAATAGCGCTATCTAACCTTCATGTGGAAAACACCCCAAGTGGGACGAAGGCAATTGTGGGTTATGCTGAAAATAAATCAAACTCTGTTGTCAAAAATGCTTATGTAAAATTTAATCTTTTAAAAGATGGAGTAGTTATCGGTCAAACAATCGACACAGCATCCAATCTTGAACCAGGCCAGAAGTGGAAAATACAAGCCTTCATTAACACCTTTAACGGCAGCCCCGACTCATTCAAAGTTACTGAAGTGAAAATAGTTAACTGAGTGCGCCACTGACTGCCGCTACAAAAATTATATGGAGGTCCTGGGAAAGGGCAGCTCTGCACCAGGCCGCCATAAAGGAATCAAATACTCTCGTTGCTTATGACACCGAATGCGTATTTTCATGAAAGGAGATCACTCAATAACTTCCATCGAGATCGGGTAATA
>ERZ791736.107-NODE-107-length-35299-cov-102.472506_pt1 | contig 35299 bp, 30 predicted proteins | sample MGYA00509940_ERZ791736 | MGnify/ENA primary metagenome ERZ791736 (study PRJEB30046, sample SAMN00792014) | human gut metagenome | study: EMG produced TPA metagenomics assembly of the A metagenome-wide association study of gut microbiota in type 2... | reverse complement strand
ACATAAAATGCGAATTATTTAGTACAAAAAGTGAACTTCTGATGATCTTTCCCTGCGGGTCATGTCGCCCTGCCGCGCCGCCGGTTTTCCGCTCATGGTTTATTCCTTTTCTTTTACCTTACATGGCCATACAAATAGTTACCTATACTGTCTTTGAATATTGCCCTACCATTTAAAGCCCACCTATTTTTTGCGACAGCAAAGGGATTTCTTTTTTAATCCAACCTATCATTTCATTTTTTTCAAAACACACGTTAATGCCATTCACACTTCCACATTCACCAAAAGCATCAAAATAAATTTCACATTTATTATTACCTTTCGAAATGATACTAACCCCCCATCTTATATTGTTATATTTTTCTTTTCTGAAATACTTCATTTGCAATAAATCAATTATCTTACCAGCATAAAGATCGCTAATTTCATTCACCACCACTTTATATCTGTATATTTCATTAAGACCTTCCTTGCTAAGCGGAACTAACGTGGTAACATACGATGGAAGATTAATTATCTCTATCGTTTTCACGCTATCTATTCCACACAATTCATTCACTCGCCCCATCCCCAGTACCGAACCAGAAAATAGAGACAATAAAACCATCAAATATTTCATCATAAAAAACCTCACTATTCTGGCGTACCCGTTATTTTCATCGTCTGCAACGGTCCATCCACCCGATAAAAAGGCAGTCCACTATGAGCTCCTCTGGTACACTCACCTAAAGTTTTCGCCGCACGCGATTCAATTATTGTAATAACCCTTGCCTCTTCTTTATTCTCATATTTCTTATCTGTTCGGCTTAAAAGAGCCATGAAATTTTCCTTATCAAGAAGGTAATACTGCGCATGAGCAAACTCATGTCCCAAACCTAATGCAGGCGATTGTGATTTCGAGTTTAATTCAGTTGAACAAAATAAAGATGCTCTACTATTCCAATATATCGCCATATTATTCGAATTAAATCTAACATTGGTTCCTTCAATATACTCTATATTTATAGTTTCTTCAGAGCTTGATAAAAAATCTATAGTTTCTTTCATTTGTGAATCTTGTTTTAAATACTCAACAGCCTGATTAAAATCACTTGGATCACCGTTAACATGGAATTTTAAACCCAAAGAATCTATAAACCGAACAGGGTTTAATGGATATTTATACAGATTCCATTCACCTCTCAGCCCTATCGGGTCCTGGGTGATATATCTCCCCTGCAACGGATCATAGTACCGGTTGCGGTTGTAGTACAGCCCCGACTCCTCATCATACTGCTGTCCCGGCAGACGGAGTGACTGCTGAAGGTGCTGCGCGCTTTCCTCGCCCAGCAGGTTTCCCCACTCGTCATACTCCCCCTGCCACGCCGTTTCCCCTTCCGGGCTGATAAGCGCCAGCGGCAGCCCACGGTGGTCACAGTGGTAAAGATGAAGTTTCCTCTCCGGGATGTATTCCGCCTCCAGTTGCGCGGCCATCTGTTCCGCCGTCAGCCCGCACTGCGCAAGCCACTGCTGGCTTTCTTCACTCACGCTGCCCTGCCGCAGTTCCCGCTCCAGCCTCCCCAGCATCACCGCCAGCTCCGCCGGTAGCGTCACACCCGTGTCCTCCTGCAACACCTCCGCCAGGCTACGGTGCCGCGCCTTCGCCTGTTCACCATTCTCTGTTTCGATTCTCAGGAGCGGCGTGAAGCTTCCCGGCTGGTATACCGTCTGGATTCTTGTCTGTTGGGTCTGTACAGTGGTCAGCCTGTCACCGTCCCACCCGTACCAGGTCTCCTCCGGTTTACGCGACAGCGACATCCACCCCGTCAGGTCACGCTCCCGCCGCCACACCCGTTTTCCCGTCCGGCGGCCCAGCGGGTCATAGAGGTAGCGGCTCTCCACCTGCGGCTCACCGTGCTGTATCCGCGTGTAGAACACCAGACGGTGCTGGCTGTCGTAGTGGTAGTGGTGGGTCCGCTCGTCGTGCATCCGTATCACCCCTTCCGGGATGCGGTCCGTCTTCTCCGCCAGCCTGCCGTATTCATCGTAGCGGTAGACATAGTGCGCATCTTCCGCGATGCGGTTATCCGGCCACGCCGTGAGGGTGCTGTCCGGGTGCAGTTCCGGGTCCGGCAGCCGGTTTCCTGCCGGGTCCGTCGCATACGGGATATCGATATCCAGGTTCGCTGCCGTAGTGTGGACGCCCGTCAGCCTTCCCGTGCCGCTGTAACGGTACTCCCGGCACTCCTGCGGGCCGCTGATGCGCACCAGTTGTCCGTTATCGTTCCACGTATAGTCACAGTCAAGCTGCGGAAGGTTCAGGTGCCTGCTCTGTAGCTGCCCTGTGAGGGTGTACGCCGTGGCCTGTTCGTACCCCGCTGTACTGCCCGCCCCGCCGAAGCTACGGGCCGTCTCGCGGTGCAGCCGGTCCCGCGTGTACTCGACCAGCGGCGTTCCGCCCAGCTTCATCCCCGCAAGATAACCGCTGCCATACGTCAGCCACTCCACCGGCGGCAGACCGTCCGGCTCCTGACGGGTCGCCAGCCCCTGTTCGCTGTACGCATGCCCCGTCTCATGCTCCCACAGCATCTCCCCTGTCTCCGGGTTCTCCACCGTCTGCCGTTCACCCGTCAGGCGGCCTTTATCGTCATAGCCGTAGTGGACCGACACGCGGTGGCCTTCACAGGTATGGCTGAGGGTGGTTAACCACCCGTGCTCATCATACTGCCACTGCTCTGCCGGGTCGCCGTTCACCGTCCGGTGCGTGATGCGGTCCGACGCATCGTAGTGCCAGAGGGTGATAAGCCCCTCGTCTTCACTCTGCGTGAGTTTTCCGGTCAGGTCATAGTGGTAACGTTGCGTCCGGCCGTCAAAACCGCGCTGTTCAGTCAGCCTGTCCACCGGGTCATACCGGAACGTGGACTGGCTGCCGTTCTCGTTGGTCAGCACGGTGATGCGCCCGGCAGCGTCATACCCCATGCTGCGCGTAAGACCGCCTTCCGTCACACTCACCGGACGCCCGCGTTTATCATATTCGATGGTGCTGCGTTTACCGTCCGGTGATATCGTTGCTGTCAGGTCGCCTGCGGCGCTGTACTCATAACGGATTTCACGCCCCTGCGCATCCTTCTGACTGACCAGTTGCCCACGCGGGTTATAACTGCTGTAAGTGCTGATGCCTTCCTCCCGGTGAACGGCGATTTGTTGACCGTACCGGTCGTACTCATACCGCGTCGTGTACCCCGAGCAGTCCGTGAAGGCCAGCAGTTGACCGTAACGGCTCCATGCCATCTGTTTTGTACTGCCCGTCGCGTCCTGTATCCCTGTCGGCAGCTCACTCGCCGGGTCATCATAGCTGTACCGCGTTGTCTCACCGCTGCGCGAGGTCTCCGCCGTCAGCCTTCCCTTCTCATCATACTCCCGGCTGCTGCGAAGCCCGTCCGGGTACGTCACCGACGTCACCTGCCGCTGGCTGTTATAGCCATACCGTACCGTCCTGCCGTCCGGCCCCGTCACCGCCGTCACCGCACCCGACGCCATATGCAGGCTGTACTCCGTCCGCCGCCCCGCCGCATCCGTCTGTGCCTTCAGCCTCCCCGCCTCATCATACTCGCTGCGGGTAATGCTCCCGTCCGCATGTTCCTTCTTCACCACCCGCTTCAGGCCACCCTCGCCTTCCGTGTACAGCACCTCCCGCCGGTTCAGGCTGTCCGTGATGATTACCCGGCTCTCTCCGTACTCAAAGCGGTAGTCCAGCCCCTCCGGGTTGACCTGCTCCGTCACCCGACCGGTATCATCATACCGGTAGCAGCTCTCCGGCCTCCCCGCATAATGGTGCGCCACCATCCGCCCGGCGTGCTCCGCATCATAAGTAAACCCGCGCACCTGCGTTCCGCTGCGGTCATACACCGCCCGCAGTTCACCACCGGCCGTGTACGTGTAGCGCGCCAGCGGCGCAGTCGGCTGTTCATCCGGGTATGCCGGGTCGTGTGTCAGCCATACCGCCTCCAGCCGGATACCGTTATCCGTGCCGTATCCTGTACCGGCGGGCAGCGTGTCGGGGAAAACCAGAGAAGAGGAAGCAGAACGGGGACCGGCAGGGGAAGATAAAGACGTGGCGCGCTGTTTACGGAATACTTCCGCCCGCTGTGCCTGTGTGGTCAGCACCAGGTGAAAACGGCGGCCCGCGCCGTCCGTCACCCCCGTCACCGCGCCCGCCACATCACCCTCCGCCGCCCGGTGAAAGGCCAGCGTCCGCCCGAAGCCGTCCACCACGCCCGTCAGCACCCGGTATGCGGGCGGCTCCGGCGGCAGCACCTCGTCCGCCCCCGGCACCCGCTCCGGCCAGCTGAGTATCCACCACGGCCCCTGAAGGCTGTTTGTCGCCAGGTACACATGCGGACTCAGGCGAACATCTTCCGGCAGCACCTGCCAGAGCGCGCTTAGCGGCTGCGAACTGTGCTGCGCCGCTACTCCGCCCCGCGCCAGCCAGAGTGACTCGCTGCGGCTGTAGCTTATCTCGCCGGGAAACAGCGGCTCAAAGTGAATGCTCCTGCCGCCGCTGTCGTTGAGTATCAGGCCTTCATCGCGTATCTGTAAGCGGATATCGAAGGGCGCTTTCCAGCCGGGACCAAACACCCCCACCGGCGCGGGTGTTCTGGTCCGGTAGCTGCTGTAGGCGCGGGAAAGAATAAACGGCAGCGGGCCGGGCAGCGCAATGTCCGTCTCGCCCGGCAGCACCTTTGCACCCAGCACCGGCTTCACCGGGTTGCCATAATTTGGACTGTCCTTTTTTTTAGGACACACCGAGCAGGCAACCCCCGTCGGCGCGCCTATCAGCACCCCTGCTGAACCCTGCACAATATCCAGTCCCTTGCGGGTCATGTCGCCCTGCCGCGCCGCCGGTTTTCCGCTCATTCTCACTCCCTTATATTTATACCACTAACAATAAAAAAGCCCTCAACAAAACATCACCAACATATATTAACGATATATTTTTATTTGACTAAAATAATTTCCTTATCGACTGCACCGCCAAAATCAGGAGCACCTCGAATAAAATCCAGCGTCTGGTTAATTAATTTATCAATATTACCTGATAAATTTTCAGGAATGATGCTAGATATATCTTCAAGCTCACAACCAGAATCTATAATGTCAATTAAGTTTTTAGAGTGCGATGCAGCATTCAATGTTTTTGACGTAGATGGCTTAAATATAAAACCTTCTGCCTCATCTATAGATATTGCTTTTTTTCAATAGAATATAAAACACCCAACACTAAAAGACTGATAAATTTCTCTGCGTGTTCATTGCTAATACTATAATCAATTCTCATTATAAATTACTCCAATAAGGTTTTACTTTTACATTAAATACTCGACCACTCTGACTTTCAAAATAGTGAATGGACACTTTTCGACCTGACGCATCAAATCCATCTTTATAAACTTTACTCTATTTTCCTGAATCTACTTTACGTAATTGTTTCAATAACTGCTGATCCTTTACAACATTCCTTGTAGTGCCATTTTGGACATTCCTAACCCCTCTGGGATACTGAGGAGCATCCTTAATAGACCTGTAGGTATTTCTTATTTCGCCATCCTCATCTGGCTCCCACCCTCCCGAACCTCCTGTACTGCCACTGCCCAAACAGTTCTTCTCTTCATCCGTCAAATCCTTCCCGACATTTGGATTCTCTTTTGATGAATCATCATTTCCAAACACGCTGGAAAAAGCACCATAGGGATCTCGCCAGAATTCCATTTGACTTTGTGCATTTAATAATTCGGCTTCACCCCGCATCTCCATACTTTTCTCAATCGCATCCCCAACAGCCTCGCGATTGTTGTATATTACTATACCACCACCAATAACCACCGCTCCAACTGCCGCACCGACTAACATCCCTGGAGGGCCTCCTACCCAGGGCAAGATTACGAAAGCCCGCTCCCCGCAAGGACTGACGCCAGATAGTTCCTGTCCATGGCTGCTTTTCGCATCTTACGTCTTAACCCTGCCTTGAATACCTTATCATTCGTCAAAATATTAATAGCGATGTGCCGTATCCCTGAAAATAATTCTGCTGCATTTCCTCTTCTTATTTTGCAGTCGTCTTCATTCATTACCACGTCCAGACGCCAGTGCAGCTTATTCTCCACGTGCCAGTGGTTTCGGATTGCTGTGGCGAACTTCTCTGCGGTTAAATCAGCAGAACTGATATAATATCTGACCGTCATTTCGGGCTCTTTCTTTTGTTCTGCTATTATTGACCGAAAGGAGACTGCCACGCATAATTTCTTCAGTCCTTTCCATTCAAACGTGAAATCAATAAGTTCATCAGGGACATCGCAAACAATATGAAGACGGATTTCTTCTCTGCCGTGACTCTTTTCACTCATTGCGTAACTGTCATGCTCTGGATTATTTAATTCTTTCAGCGGAAATTTTTCCTCAAAGGCTTTATTTAGCCGCCCCTGGTTTCCTTTTACCGCGAATAAATAATCACCTCCCTGTTTTTGTATCTTTTCTGCAATATCTTTCTGGCAGCCCATCGCATCAGTTGTGATGATTTTTCCTTTAATATCCATCATGTTAAGAAGTTCAGGAATGGCTGTAATCTCATTGGATTTCTCATCCGTCTTGATCTGTCCGAGGACCAGACTGTGCATTGTTGAGTCGGGATGTGTTTCCCCAAAATCCTCTATATCTTCCCAGCCTTCTGCACCAGAAATAACGGCACAAATAGTCAACAGTAGAATATCCGATAATTTATGTTCCACTTTCCAGGCTTGTCTGTAATCGGGGATAATAGAAATATGTTCCATCAATTTTTTAAGTTCCATTTTGTTCTCCTTAATTATGTAAGGAGTATTTGATCATGTATAAGCAATAAAAAACAGCTTCAGGTAATGAGGAATATCTCAATTTTTAAACATAAAATGCGAATTATTTAGTACAAAAAGTGAACTTTTGATGATCTTTCCCTAATCTCACATAGGATCAGATCTCGTCTGATCGTTCCCCCTGCGCTCACTACCATGGCTCTTTACCACAGCAGCCGGGGTTGTTTGGGACCGACTTCCGACAGCAGATCCCGGTGGGCCTGCCACCATCTCTTCACAAGCTTATGCTTATTACATGCAAAACGTCCCGTTTTGCATCTTTGTGCCTACGGCACACCGATGATCTTTCCCTGTGATCTTTCCCTGAATCTGCCCCTGAGAACCTGAATCAAACGTCTGACTCGCAGAACCATCTGTTTCTCGCGCTCTGTAGAACTTCATGAAAAAGTCATCGGTGCTTTTATCGAAAAATACATGTTCTACTAATTGAAGTCATCATCAAAAAATTTAATTAATCGAATCATACCTATAACCTTTTAATTTTACTTTTTTGTCTTCAACATTAAACACAAAAACCTCTTGGACAATTCTTTTTGAATATTCTGAGAAATATATCAATGTAATTTCATCGTTTGAAAATAATCCGCGAGTGATTTTTTCAGTTTTAAGGGTTGATTTTTTATAAGTCCCAAGATCTTTTTCTTTTGCTTCGTTCATTATGTCGATAAATTTTTTTTCAGATGTGGCAGTCTGAAAATCACTTGAAGTGATTTTATATATATCACTGTATTTCCCTGTCTGATATAAACCACGAAAGATATTAACTTCTTGTCTAGCTGGCTCTATGTCCACTGGAGAACAACCACACAATAAAAATAAAACTAAAAATATATATTTTTTCATATTTCCTCCTGTTAATTGACCCAGCATTCTTGCCACGTTCTACAAGCCAGAGTCATAACTGAAGCGTCAACACCTGCACCGATACCAACAGATTCTGTCGATGATTCTGGATTATCAACATCCACTACATAAGTATACGCAAAATGCCCCCCAACTCCGCCGCCAACCGTTACACCTACTGAATTGCTGACTCCCGATGTAGGTAAAGACTTGGTCTCAGAATATGTGATAGCCGCATTTATCCCACCACCAATTCCTGCATGTCCGCATGCTGTAGCATAAATACAAATATCAGATAACATTTCACCTTTCTTTTTAGCAAACGCAACGCCAAGTCCTGCATGACCACCTAATGATATTAGATCTCCACTGCCAGTAATATCAATTGATGATGTTCCATATGAATCATCATGCCAAACATCATATAATAATTGATATAAATTATACAAACCCAAAGGATCCATCCTTATTATCGGATTCAGTGGGTAATTATACAGGTTCCATCCCCCCGCCAGCCCAATGGGGTCTTGTGTAATATACCTCCCCTGTAGCGGGTCATAGTACCGGTTCCGGTTATAGTACAGCCCTGATTCCTCATCATGCTGCTGCCCCGGCAGACGGTATGGCTGGTGCAGGTAATACGGGTTCTCTTCATTAAGCTGGTTGCCCCATTCATCATACTCCCCGCGCCACGCCGTATTGCCGTCTTCGCTGATGAGCGCCAGCGGCAGGCCCCGGTGGTCGCAGTGGTAAAAATGAACTTTTCGCGCCGGTGTGTATTCCGGCTCCACCTGTCTGGCCAGTTGCTCCACCGTCAGCCCGCACTGCGCAAGCCACGCCCGGCTTTCACTGCTCACGCGGTCTGCCCGGATTTCTTCCTCCAGTCTGTCCAGCAGCCGCACCAGTTCAGCCGGAAATACCACGCCGTGCCCGTCCTCGCTCCCTTCCTGCTGCAGCTTCTCCGCCAGGCTGCGGCGCTGCGCTTTCTCCCGCTCGCCGTTCTCTGTCTCGACCCGGATGAGCGGCGTGAAGCTCCCCGGCTGGTATACCGTCTGGATACGCGTGGTGTCGGTCTGTACCGTCGTCAGCCTGTCGCCGTCCCAGCCGTACCATGTCTCCTCCGGTTTACGCGACAGCGACATCCACCCCGTCAGGTCACGCTCCCGCCGCCATACCCGTTTCGCCATTCGCCGTCCCAGCGGGTCGTAGAGGTAGCGGCTCTCGACCAGTGGCTCGCCATGCTGTATCCGCGTGTGGAACACCAGGCGGTGCTGGCTGTCGTAGTGGTAGTGGTGGGTCCGCTCGTCGTCCGTCCGGATAACACCCGCCGGGATAAGGTCCGTCTTCTCCGTCAGTCTGCCGTATTCATCATAGTGGTAAACATAGTGCGCATCCTCTGCGATGCGGTTATCCGGCCACGCCGTGAGGGTACTGTCCGGGTGCAGCTCCGGGTCCGGCAGGCGGTTTCCCGCCGGGTCGGTGGCATACGGGATGCGGATGTCCAGGTCCGGTGCGAGGGTACGCACGCTCTCCAGCCTGCCCGTGGCGCTGTAGCCGTATTCCCGCGTCTGTCGCGGGCCGCTGATGCGCACCAGGTCGCCGTTGTCATTCCACCCGTAGTCACGGTCATACACCAGGCTGTTCAGGTGCTGGCTCTGTAACTGGCCTGCGGGGGTGTATGTGCTGGTCAGTTCATATGCGGCATTACTGCCTGCCCTGCTGCCGAAGCTGCGCACCGTCTCCCGGTGCAGCCTGTCCCGCGTATACTCGACCAGCGGCGTCCCGCCCAGCTTCATGCCCGCCAGGTAACCGCTGCCGTAGGTCAGCCACTCCACCGGCGGCAGGCTGTCCGGCGTGACGCGGTTTGCCAGCCCCTGTTCGTTGTATGCGTGTTTCGTCTCATGCTGCCACAGCAGTTCCCCCGTCTCCGGGTTCTCCACCGTCTGCCGTTCGCCCGTCAGGCGGCCCTTATCGTCGTAGCCGTAGTGGACAGCGACACGGTGGCCTTCGCTCAGGTGGCTGATGTCTCTCAGCCAGCCGTGGCCGTCATACTGCCACTGCTCTGCCGGGTCGCCGTTCACCGTCCGGTGCGTGATGCGGTCCGACGCATCGTAGTGCCAGAGGGTGACAAGCCCCTCATCTTCACTCTGCGTGAGTTTTCCGGTCAGGTCATAATGATAACGTTGCGTCCGCCCGTCAAAGCCGCCCTGCTGTACCAACCGGTCCAGCGCATCGTAGCTGAAGTCGCTGTGGCTGCCGTTCTCGTTAGTCAGACTGATGACACGTCCGGCAGCATCGTACTCCATACTGCGCGTCAGCCCGCCCTGCGTGGTGCTGACCGCCTTTCCCCACGCATCGTACTGTGTCTCGCTCCGGTTGCCGTCCGGGGTGATAACGGCAGTCAGGTCGCCTGCGGCGTTGTACTCATACTGCGTTTTGTGCACTGTAGCGGAACTGGCTGATGCAGAGGGTGCTCACCTCGGTACGGGTGTTCGGATTCCAGGGGATCTCAAAGGACTCCGGCAGATAACGCACGGTGTCGCACAGGACCAGGCTCTGGTCGGTACTTTTTTGCGCGTGCTCCTCATAAAAGAAGATGCCTTCCTCCGCCGCCATCCGGCACAGGAAATCGTAATCAGTCTCACCGTACTGGACACAAAACTCACGGGAAGGATGCGGCTCGCTGAACAGCGGACTCCATTCGGTCACCCCGTTTTCCTGCAACATCGTGCCGAGGATGCTTTTGATGTCCTCGTTCTGGAAGATACGGAAGTTCTGGCGCAGACCGGCACGCCACAGCGGCGGGTGCACCTTCATGCTGTACAGCATCTGGTTTTTGTCGTTCTCCCCGAGTTCAAACCAGGTCACCACGCCTTTCACCCGGCGCTGTACTTCATCGCCCTGCCATATCGTCAGGTAGGCCATTTTGTCCAGCACCTGCGCAAATTCAAGGGAGAGAAACTGCTGGCTGACCAGGGAGAGATCGAGGGAAAAGAGCGAAGAGAGTGACTGGTTCAGATGAAAGGAAACCACCGCAAAAGCATCCGGCGGCAGGCCGTCCACTTCCAGTGTGAAACGTAATCCGGTTGACATAGCAACCTCCGTGAAAATGAATAATAATCCGCACATATTGCATGTACAACATGTCGGGCGGATGAGATAAGCGAGTCGACATCTGGCGTTACCGGGGAATATAAGAAAAATGTCATGGTTATGTGATGATTTAGTCTGGGATTTTACTTCAGAGAAACGGGTGTCTGTTTAGTCAACAAAATAATCACAAACGCAACGGATGGGTTCTCGACGTTATTCACGACAGGCTCGTACATTACAGCGAGTAATAAAAAACCTGATATGCAAAGTCAAACCAATATTCATAATGTCTTTTTATTCACAACAATAAATAATTCAATAACAATCATTGAAATGAATGATGATTTGTATAAGGAATATACGCTACCGCCCCACCCTGATAACATGATCTGCACATTGCCATCTTAACGTCGTTAAACACTGGCTTAATAGTGGATATTTCAAATTAGGAATTTATTAAATTCACCTGACGAATATCATAAGCAAATAGCATAGAAAATAATGACAATTCCCCCGAGGGGACCATTTCCAAAGCACTGCACCACCACCAGGTGCCCGGATGATCTTGCTTCAGTGGTAAGAGTACCTGATTCATTGTTCCCAAAATGATGTTTTCCCCGGCCCCGCCAATAATGTGCAGCTCTCACGTGATAATCTATTGATTAGGTTATATTAAGAATCAATATTTAAAATACATCCATTTTCTTGAATAAATCAACATGTTTATTAATCAATTGCTGTTTTAGCTCTGACTCATCAAGCTCTCCATATTTGTCCTACAGATAATTGCGAATAAATACAGAGAACGCCATTTATCCTTTTAGCATACCTGCCGGATATTTTTATTTGTATTAATATTAATTGCATCTCCAACTCCGAGCATATCCATCATTAAAAACTTTTTGAGATTATAGAATACCTGTGATAACAAGTGAAACATCTGCACAATGTGAATAGTTAGTTTCTTTTCAGAGGAAATGAAATAGACAAGCTGAATGAAGGGGAGAGTGATATAAATCAAAAAACATAACATGAATTTAATTAATTACACCCATCATTGTGGATAAAGTTACTGAATAATAAATAACATAATCTTCTGGTATCCCACTCAAATAATTTCATTCCTTTTTAATACTTCTTGTAATTTCGGTAACTGACATACAGCATCAGCGATCGCGCTGATATTCTGCGCATTATCCTGAAACCATTCATGCCCCGGCCCCCATGTGCGCATGGTGCAGAGATAACAGTCCACCAGCGTTAGTTGCTCACCAAAGGCATAAGGTTCAGCGGTCAATTGTGAATTCAGCCAGATATAAAGTGATTTGCGATATTCAATTACATTCTTCTTTAACTGTTCAGGTGCGTCAGATGCCCAACGCTCAGGGTAATCGGCGAAAGTGAATGTTGGATAGACATTAGCAACCAGCCAGACCAATAGCCGTTGAAACTGCTGACGTTCGGCGCGCCCAACCGGTGGCGCAAGGTCCGGGCGACGATCGAGAACCATCAATGCAATCGCCGCTGTCTCCGTCATAATCTCGTCATTTTCCAGCGCCAGTGTCGGAACCTGACACAACGGGTTCAGGGTTTTCAATAACTCGCGTGAAGCTCCCTCGTGGTCAAAACCACTGACATCAACGAACTGATAAGGAATATCAGCCAGTGTTAGCATCAGCTCACTGATTGTAGAGCCCCATCCGGGTACGCCATACACCTTAATCATATGCCCCTCACAATCTTTTAAAGATTAAGTGTAGGACAGTACACAGGTTAACCAGCAAAAGGATTTGTCATTTTTTCGTCAGTTGTATTAATCCCCTTCAGGATTGTTAGGGGATGTTTTGCATCGTTTATCGATAACGGGTAGGATGCTGCGCCGATAGTTTTATACCCATAAAGAATAATGGTGATAACTATCATCGCCAGGATGAATAAACATTGTTCATGGCAACTTATATGACTTTTTCATTAAAGCAATCAGGGAGAGCAATGAGTAAACACGACACCGACACTTCAGATCAACACGCCGCGAAACGCCGCTGGCTTAATGCCCACGAAGAGGGGTATCACAAAGCGATGGGCAATCGCCAGGTACAGATGATCGCCATTGGCGGCGCGATTGGCACCGGCTTGTTTTTAGGTGCAGGAGCCCGACTGCAAATGGCGGGTCCAGCATTGGCACTGGTTTATTTAATTTGTGGCTTGTTTTCGTTTTTTATTCTGCGTGCATTGGGTGAGCTGGTGCTACACCGCCCTTCCAGTGGCAGTTTTGTCTCTTATGCCCGTGAGTTTTTGGGTGAGAAAGCCGCTTATGTTGCTGGCTGGATGTACTTCATCAACTGGGCGATGACGGGGATTGTTGATATTACCGCCGTCGCTCTGTATATGCATTACTGGGGTGCGTTTGGCGGCGTGCCGCAGTGGGTCTTTGCGCTCGCTGCACTTACCATCGTTGGCACCATGAATATGATCGGTGTGAAATGGTTTGCGGAGATGGAGTTCTGGTTTGCGCTTATTAAAGTGCTCGCCATTGTGACCTTTTTGGTCGTGGGTACAGTGTTCCTCGGTAGTGGTCAGCCGCTGGATGGCAACACCACTGGCTTTCATTTAATTACCGATAATGGCGGCTTCTTCCCCCACGGTTTGCTGCCTGCTCTGGTGTTGATTCAGGGCGTAGTGTTTGCTTTTGCCTCCATTGAAATGGTGGGTACAGCTGCCGGAGAATGTAAAGATCCGCAGACCATGGTGCCTAAAGCGATTAACAGCGTGATTTGGCGTATTGGCCTGTTTTACGTCGGCTCCGTGGTGTTGCTGGTTATGCTATTGCCGTGGAGCGCGTATCAGGCGGGGCAAAGTCCGTTCGTGACGTTTTTCTCTAAACTGGGTGTGCCATATATCGGCAGCATTATGAACATTGTGGTGCTGACCGCTGCCCTCTCCAGCCTGAACTCAGGTCTGTACTGCACCGGACGTATTCTGCGCTCAATGGCGATGGGCGGTTCCGCACCGAGTTTTATGGCGAAAATGAGTCGTCAGCATGTGCCGTATGCCGGGATTCTGGCGACACTAGTTGTGTATGTCGTCGGCGTATTCCTCAACTATCTGGTGCCGTCGCGCGTATTTGAGATTGTGTTGAACTTCGCGTCGCTGGGAATCATCGCTTCATGGGCGTTTATCATCGTGTGCCAGATGCGCCTGCGTAAAGCAATTAAACAAGGCAAAGCAGCGGATGTCAGTTTTAAACTGCCTGGCGCGCCCTTCACTTCCTGGCTGACATTACTGTTTTTACTGAGTGTCCTGGTGCTGATGGCGTTCGATTACCCGAACGGGACTTATACTATCGCGGCGCTGCCGATTATCGGTATTCTGCTGGTTATAGGCTGGTTTGGTGTGCGCAAACGCGTTGCTGAAATTCACAGCACTGCGCCAGTCGTCGAGGAAGATGAAGAAAAACAGGAAATTGTGTTTAAGCCTGAAACGGCGAGCTAATTGCAAAATTGCCCGGCTACGTGCCGGGCAAATTTAGATTACTGACGAAGGTGTGCCGCATGCGGCGTGATAAAAGTCAGGCAAGTCTCTCCGTTTTCACCCTCGCCACATCTATTACAGCGCAATACGAATCACATCGTCCGGCTGGGTAGCTTCCTGCTGTTTAGTGGATTTTTGTTTCACACTGACATACAGCGTTTTGCCATCGGCAGACAGCGCCAGGCTGTTTGGATGAGTCGGCGTATCGAACGTTTTCACCACTTTATAGCTTTTCGCGTCAATCACACTGACTTTACCTGCCTGACGATGCGTTACGTAGGCTTCATTACGCGCTGGGTTAAACAGCACAGCCAGTGATTCTGGTGCCGCAACCTTCGCCAGAATATTGCCATTACGGGTATCGACCACTAACACTTCTGCGGCTTTAGAATCGGTGATAAATGCACGCTGCCTGGCGGTATCAAGGCTAATGTTGATAAAGAAGTGCTCTTTGCCGTCATCCAGCAGCTTTTTACGGCTGAGGATTTTATTGTCGGCGGTGTCGATGGTAATCAATTCGCCGTCAGCGTTAGTGGTGTAAAGACGTTTGCCTTTGCTATCCAGCGCCAGACCGGTACTCATTTTACCGGTGTTCTGGATGGCGGTTTTCAGTTTGATATTCTCGCCATCAACGACCCAAATCACGCTCTCTTTACCAATACCACTGATGTAAACGGTGTTCGTGGCATCATCAGCTACCAGCTCACGCGGTTGCAGCGGGCGCACCTCTTCCGTGCGCTTACGATCATCCAGCACCAGACGGCCTTTCACCTCGCCCGTTTTGGCATCTATCGCCGTGACCGCGCTGTTTACGGTGTTACCAAACCACAACGTCTGAGTCGTGTTATTGATGGTGGCACCAAACGGCTTGAGATCGTTATGGATCGCCTGCGTCACTTCCAGAGTGACCGGATCAAGACGATAAACCACGCCACCTTTATCCAGTTTGCGGCTTTGCGAAGTGGCGAGCCACAGTGCGTTTTCTTGCTGGCTATAAGCCATTTCGTAGGCACCTTTACCTACCGCTTTACGCAGCATTTCTTCTGCGGCCTGCGTACTGAATGATGAAGCAACAAGCAATGAACCTAACAGTAATGAACCACGCAGGCGCGATGAAAACAGATGACGTAAATGCATGACGACTCCCTTTGATGAACCGATATTTTTGCTGCTTCACAATGCTTCGCTAAGCGTAATCATCGTTACGCTCTTGTTATAAATGGGAATGGTAATCATTATTTTCTCAAATGTGGAGCATTTCTTGCCGTTACGACTACAATTTTCTCAATTACTTAACGTATCGTGCCGTTTCGTTTTCCATAAATTTACAATTTCATTACCATAACGGCGTTTTCCCATTCTTAACCTGGCTTTTTTCATGAAGATTTTTTCCGTCCGACAGACCGTTTTGCCCGCACTGCTTGTCCTTTCCCCCGTTGTTTTTGCCGCTGATGAACAGACTATGATTGTCAGTGCCGCACCGCAGGTGGTTTCAGAACTGGATACCCCAGCAGCAGTAAGCGTGGTGGATGGCGAGGAGATGCGCCTGGCAACACCGCGCATTAACTTGTCCGAATCACTGACCGGCGTGCCTGGTTTGCAGGTACAAAACCGGCAGAACTATGCGCAAGATTTACAGCTGTCGATTCGCGGATTTGGCTCCCGCTCCACTTACGGTATTCGCGGTATTCGCCTGTATGTGGACGGTATTCCCGCCACCATGCCCGACGGGCAAGGGCAAACATCCAACATCGATTTAAGCAGTGTGCAAAATGTGGAAGTGCTGCGTGGCCCCTTCTCTGCCCTGTATGGCAACGCGTCTGGTGGGGTAATGAATGTCACCACCCAGACCGGACAACAGCCACCAACCATTGAAGCCAGTAGTTACTACGGCAGTTTTGGCAGCTGGCGCTATGGGCTGAAAGCAACGGGCGCAACGGGAGACGGCACACAGCCTGGCGATGTCGATTACACCGTCTCAACCACGCGTTTTACGACCCACGGCTATCGTGACCATAGTGGCGCACAGAAAAATTTAGCTAATGCCAAACTGGGCGTACGCATTGATGAAGCCAGCAAATTAAGTCTGATTTTCAATAGTGTGGATATCAAAGCAGATGACCCAGGTGGGCTAACCAAAGCAGAATGGAAGGCTAATCCACAACAAGCGCCTCGTGCAGAACAGTACGACACGCGAAAAACCATCAAGCAAACTCAGGCTGGGTTGCGCTATGAGCGTAGCCTGAGCGCGCAAGATGATATGAGTGTGATGATGTATGCCGGAGAGCGAGAAACGACCCAGTACCAGTCAATCCCGATGGCCCCCCAACTTAACCCGTCACATGCGGGCGGCGTGATTACCCTGCAACGCCATTACCAGGGGATAGACAGCCGCTGGACACACCGTGGTGAACTGGGCGTTCCGGTCACGTTCACTACCGGCCTGAACTACGAAAACATGAGTGAAAACCGCAAGGGCTACAATAACTTCCGCCTGAATAGCGGCATGCCGGAGTACGGGCAAAAAGGTGAGTTGCGTCGCGACGAACGCAATCTGATGTGGAACATCGATCCCTATTTACAGACGCAGTGGCAGCTGAGCGAAAAACTGTCGCTGGATGCTGGCGTGCGCTACAGCTCCGTGTGGTTTGATTCCAACGACCATTACGTTACTCCGGGTAACGGCGATGACAGCGGTGATGCCAGTTATCATAAATGGCTACCTGCCGGTTCGTTAAAATATGCAATGACCGATGCCTGGAATATCTATCTGGCAGCCGGGCGAGGTTTTGAAACGCCGACGATTAATGAGCTGTCTTATCGTGCTGATGGGCAAAGCGGTATGAACTTTGGTTTAAAACCATCCACCAACGATACAATTGAGATCGGCAGTAAAACGCGTATTGGTGATGGGCTGCTTAGTCTCGCATTGTTTCAGACCGACACTGATGATGAAATTGTTGTCGATAGCAGTAGCGGTGGGCGTACGACTTACAAAAATGCCGGAAAGACCCGTCGTCAAGGCGCTGAACTGGCATGGGATCAACGTTTCGCAGGAGATTTTCGCGTAAACGCGTCCTGGACCTGGCTTGATGCGACCTATCGCAGCAATGTTTGCAATGAACAGGATTGTAACGGTAATCGGATGCCAGGGATCGCCCGTAATATGGGCTTTGCGTCGATAGGTTATGTACCGGAAGATGGTTGGTATGCAGGCACGGAAGCGCGTTATATGGGCGATATTATGGCAGATGATGAAAATACGGCAAAAGCGCCGTCTTATACTCTCGTCGGCTTATTCACCGGGTATAAATACAATTACCACAATTTAACTGTGGATTTATTTGGTCGTGTCGATAATTTATTCGATAAAGAATACGTTGGTTCTGTCATTGTCAATGAGTCAAACGGGCGATATTACGAACCTTCGCCCGGACGAAATTATGGTGTCGGCATGAATATTGCGTGGAGATTTGAGTAATTACCTTGATGCCCGGTATTTGCCGGGCATTTACTTTAACGATTGTATTGCTGGTATAAAATAGCAATATTTTGTTGCATAATTTCAGCAAGACAATGTCTGCATCCCTCTTTGTCTTTTGCTTTTAACGCAGCGAGTAACAGATGATAGTTTTCTATATGCTCCCGTAATTCCGCTGGATTAATCGCTTCATAGAGATAATGTAAACCAGGCCCCATCCTGACCCACAGTTGCTCAATCATCTCACACAGGATGGGCATATTTGAGCGATGATAAATCGCTAAGCGAAATAGCCTGTTTACATTAATGATTTGTTCCATGTCGCCCTTTTCTTGCGCCTGCTGTAATTTCTCGAGCAATTCCTGGAGTTCCGCCAGGTCTTGCGGGGTGAGGTTTTCAACAGCCAGAGCAACTGCCATTAATTCCAGTTCGTAGCGGATCCGATTGATTTCGTCTAATTGACGTTTCCCCACTTCCGGAACTGTAAATGCTTGTGCAGGTGCGACAGAAAGCGCATTCACCGAAACCAGACGTAATAATGCTTCACGCACAGGTGTAATACTCATACCTAATTGCTCCGCCAGATTTTTAGTAATCAGGCGTGCGCCAGGTTTTAATGCGCCAATACTAAGCTGATGTTTCAGGTCGTTCTCAACCTGCAGAGTCAAACTGACATGTTTCATTTTTCCCATTCCAGGCATTTTAATTCCTTCGCGTGTTTTCTGTCCAACCCTGCCTGCACGGCAGAAGGAGTTCACCTGGTGTATTAAAGTGAATAATCATAAACCACCCACCTTTGTTGTTATTAGCAGCAGAACAATGACGTGGTTAGTTAATTAAAGCTGAAAATAAGCTTTTTGCCTGGATTTTTATGGCGGCTTACGCCGCCGTTGAAACTTTAATCATCACCCGCGACGCGGATCACCACTTTGCCGAAGTTTTTACCCTTCAGCAGGCCGATAAACGTCTGTGGCGCATTCTCTAAACCATCAGTAATATCTTCGTGGTAGTGGATTTTATCCTCTTTCACCCATTGCCCCATCTCCTTCTGAAACTCATGGATGCGGTGACCATAATCCTGAGCGATAATAAACCCTTGCAAGCGAATACGTTTTTTCAGCACCGTTGCCATCAACAGGGGTAAACGATCCGGACCGGGTGGTAGCTCTGTAGCGTTATAGCTGCTCACTAAGCCACAAACGGGAATGCGCGCAGATGTATTAAGTAATGGTAGCACTGCATCAAATACCTTACCGCCCACGTTTTCATAATAGATATCAATACCTTTTGGGCACGCTTTCACCAGTTGTTCGGCAAAATCATCCGCGTGGTGATCAAGACAAACATCGAAGCCCAGCACCTCGATAGCATGGCGGCATTTTTCCGCGCCACCGGCAACCCCCACCACCCTGCAACCTTTAAGTTTGCCGATTTGCCCCACCGTTGCTCCCACAGGACCTGTCGCCGCAGCTACCACCAACGTTTCGCCCTCTTTAGGCTGACCGATATCCAGCAGCCCCATATAAGCGGTAAAGCCTGGCATCCCCAGCACACCCAGCGACCACGATGGATTTTGCGGATGATCGCCAAGTTTCACCAGATCATCACCACTGGATATGTCATAGTCCTGCCATCCACTGTAGCCCAGCACCCAGTCGCCAGGCTGATAATCAGGATGATTCGACTCCACAACACGGCTCACCGTGCCGCCGACCATCACGCCGCCAATATCAACAGGCGGTGAATAAGATGGCTCATCGCTCATACGTCCACGCATATACGGGTCCAGGGACAAATAAACTGTGCGCAGTAACACCTGTCCTTCACCCGGTGTGGCGACATCATCTTCTTCAAGACGGAAATTCTCCGGAACCGGTGCGCCATGTGGACGCGAGGCCAGAACCCAACGGCGGTTACGCTGCTTTTGTTGCCCCATAATGCTCTCCTGTGCTTTTGGCATGAATCCATCAATAGTAGCAGGCTCGCAGGATTGGTTTTGTTTGCAGCCGTCACATCCCCTCTGCAACACGCAATAATTTCATCGAGGAATCCGTTGCTTCGGGCTGTTTTCGATAGTATTGATAACATCATCATCATCATTATTTTATTGAGGCCAGACATGTCCATCCGTTTTGCCCGCAAAGCCGACTGTGCTGCCATTGCGGAAATTTATAACCACGCCGTGTTGTATACGGCGGCTATCTGGAATGACCAAACGGTGGATGCAGATAATCGCATTGCCTGGTTTGAAGCGCGGACCATAGCAGGTTATCCGGTGCTGGTAAGTGAAGAAGATAGCGTAGTGACGGGATATGCCTCGTTTGGCGACTGGCGTAGTTTCGATGGTTTTCGCCATACCGTGGAACATTCGGTTTATGTCCATCCCGATCATCAGGGCAAAGGTCTGGGGCGTAAATTGTTAAGCCGATTGATTGATGAAGCGCGGGATTGCGGGAAGCATGTCATGGTCGCCGGGATCGAATCGCAAAATCAGGCCTCGCTGCATCTGCACCAGTCGCTGGGATTTGTCGTCACCGCACAAATGCCGCAGGTGGGCACTAAATTTGGGCGCTGGCTGGATCTGACATTTATGCAGTTGCAACTCGACGAACGCACTGAACCGGACGCGATTGGATGAATCAGTCGCTCACCCTTGCTTTTTTGATTGCCGCCGGAATTGGTCTGGTAGTCCAGAACACGCTGATGGTGCGCATCACCCAGACCTCCTCTACCATTCTCATCGCCATGTTGCTGAACTCACTGGTGGGGATTGTGCTCTTTGTTTCTATTTTATGGTTTAAACAAGGCATGGCGGGGTTTGGCGAACTGGTGTCCAGCGTGCGCTGGTGGACACTTATACCCGGCTTGCTGGGATCGTTTTTTGTCTTCGCCAGTATCAGCGGATATCAGAATGTGGGAGCGGCGACAACTATTGCAGTACTGGTCGCCAGCCAGCTAATTGGCGGTCTGATGCTGGATATCTTCCGCAGTCATGGCGTACCACTACGGGCGTTGTTCGGCCCAATTTGTGGCGCAATTTTACTTGTGGTTGGCGCCTGGTTGGTAGCCAGACGCTCATTTTAATCAGAGGATGGTGCCGCCTTTGGTTAACTGTTCGTGGCGCGCTTCCATATCTTCTTTATGCTTGCGACCGTGATGAGCAATAGCGGTGCGCAAACGCTGCTGCTGGGTGTAGCGATCTTCCCGACTTAACTCCGCGTCATCGCTCAGGGCGATTAATAATTCGTTCATATGGGCAATGACGCTCTCTTCAATCGCGGCATCCACGCGCGCGATGACTTCATCCAGATGCGACATACTTTCTCCTTAACCACTTGTGAAATTTATCGATTCATCCAAATGATATAAGTCTGCGTGGTGCCGTCAAGCCAGTGAGTAAGATTTAAAACAGTGAAAACAACAGCGCCACCGGGAAACTCATCGGCCATGTTGCCCCCACCAGAAAGGCGCTTAAGAAACGGATGCGTTTCTTATCGTGAGAAAGAAACCAGGTGATAAGAAATGCGATTGCTGCCATAACCGCATAAAAAACAAGCATATGTTGATAGAGAGACATGTACGGGCGTCCAGCCAGATGAATAAAACGCGCGCAAATATGCGTCATTTTTTGACGTGCATCAAGTTTTTTCACCAGTTTGAGAAAAAATCATCAAACAGCAACTTGCCCTTATCCATCTTCAGAATGAGTATTATTGCGGATTTTCTTAACCCGTACTATACACATAGGGGCAATGATAAAAGGTGGCAAAAATGAATGTTTCCAGTAGAACTGTAGTACTGATAAATGTCTTTGCTGCTGTTGGTTTGTTTACTCTTATCTCTATGAGATTTGGCTGGTTTATTTGATGTAGTGATTTTGCACGCAGCACGTACTGTCAGAGAAATCAACTCTCTGACAGTACGCAAGATCTTCTCATACTCTCCAGGTTTACAACATTATCCTTAATATTTACTTCTTTTTGCTGGCATCTACATTGAAATGAGTAGAAAACATCCCCCTACTGTCGTCTATACAAACAGCTTACTGATTCAAACGGAATCTTGTTTTCACATTTTTCTATCATGAATACTTTATACGCGCGGGAGTCTATAAATGCTTTATACTTTCAAGGAATAACGTAAATATAAAAAGATGGCGTAAAGTATATGCATGGCAGGATGTTTGCAACCTCCTTGATGACGCTGCCCCATTGAAATTGCAAACCCCGCCCTGGTTATCTTGCCCATTTATCATGCAAAACAGATAATTATAGGCCTCTGAATACCTCAGAAAGATTGAATTTTTTATAGTCCCTCTCTTGAATATTTCCATCTGATATCAATCGATTCATCTCTTCAACAAAATAATTTATATCATCACACTTGTTATTATCCGGAAGATCTGAGTAGTTATAATTCCACCATTTTATTCTCAACAGTTCATCAATAACATTTGAATCAAACCTAAATCTGATTATTTTTGCAGGAACTCCTGCAACTATGGCATATGGGGGCACATCTTTGGTAACAACGGAATTGGCAGCAATAACAGCACCATCACCTATTGCGATGCCACCTTTCAATACAACATCATTTCCTATCCAGACATCATTTCCTATAATCGGATTTTCAGGTTTGGTAATGAATGGTTTCAATGTCCAGCTACGTTCAAATTCACTCATAGCAAACTTATCAAATTCACCGTTATAAGTCATCATGTGAGTAGTAAAACGATTCAAAGGATGATTTCCACCCATTATTTTTACATTTGATGCAATACTACAAAATCGACCTATACGTATATTCCCTGAAAAATGGCAGGTCGGAAATGAAAAAGCGCCGACACTGGAGAAATTTTTCACAGGCATTGTTGAATATTCTTCAGCAATAACATTATCTTCAATTGTTATCTTGTCACCTTTTGAGAAAAGAAATAAATTCCTTTCTTTATACGACTTCTTCCCCTTATGATTTAAAAAGATTTTATTATCCATACAAAACTCAAAGTGTTTTTTCGTCCATCTGAAGGTAAGGGTTTTATTTTTATCTTCCGTGAATTTGTACAATTGAACTTTCATTGTTAATACTTCTACTTATAAATTATTAGTTTAATAACGATACTCTAAAGCCTTATGCTAATCAACTGTGACAGGATGAAAAATCGCCATCAAACATTTAGCCTAATTTTTACGCTAGTTATTAATGTAATCATTCTAATACTTAACCGCCATTAAACTCAGAACCTAAAACGATAGTGGCCGTCCTATAACAGCCACTAACATCTAACTTAATGTTTAACCATGACGTGGCGGACGACGGTGTAATCCTCCAGCCCATAAAGTGACATATCCTTGCCGTAACCAGAAAGTTTCTGCCCACCGTGCGGCATTTCACTTACCAGCATGAAATGGGTATTGACCCAGGTACAACCATATTGCAGCCGTGCGCTGACGCGATGCGCCCTGCCCACATCTTTCGTCCATACCGAAGATGCAAGTCCGTACTGGCTGTCATTCGCCCAGTTCACCACCTGTTCTTCGTTGTCGAAGGGCGTAACACTCACTACTGGACCAAATACCTCTTTTTGCACGATGGCATCGTCCTGTAATGCGCCAGCCAGCAGCGTCGGCGCATAGTAATAGCCATTACCCTTGCGCTTTTCACCGCCAGTGATCACTTTGATGTGCCCTGTCGCTTTCGCCTCTTCTACTGCCTTGCTGACGCGTTCGAGATGCGCCAGCGAGCTTAAAGGTCCAAGCTCCGTAGACTCGTCATCCGGCGCACCAGATTTTAACGTTGCCACCGCAGCACCCAGTTTTTCCACCAGCGTATCGTAAATGCCTTTTTGCGCGTAGATCCGACAAGCCGCAGTACAATCCTGTCCAGCATTGTAATAGCCAAATGTACGTACACCTTCGACCACTGCTTCAATATCCGCATCATCAAAAACAATCACTGGCGCTTTGCCACCAAGTTCCATATGAGTACGCTTAATGGACGACGCGGTATGGCTGATGATGTGCTCGCCGGTGGCGATAGAGCCCGTCAGCGACACCATCCGCACTTTGGGATGACCGGTCAGCGGATCACCCACCGTTTTGCCTCTGCCAAACAGTACGTTAATCACGCCTGCTGGGAAGATATCTTTCGCCAGCTCTGCCAACTTCAACGCGGTCAGCGGGGTAATTTCTGATGGTTTAAGCACTACGCAGTTCCCTGCCGCCAGCGCCGGAGCCAGTTTCCACGCTGCCATCATCAGCGGATAATTCCACGGTGCGATAGAAGCCACGACCCCCAACGGATCGCGACGGATCATCGAAGTATGACCTTCAAGATATTCACCTGCCGCCAGACCATTCAGACAGCGCGCCGCACCCGCGAAAAAGCGAAAAACATCGACAATCGCCGGGATTTCATCATTGAACGCACTATGCAGCGGTTTGCCACAATTACGGGACTCCAGTTCGGCAAAAACCTGACCATTTTCTTCGATAACATCAGCCAGTTTCAGCAGACATTCCGCACGCACTTTCGGCGTGGTTTGCCCCCATTCGGCAAATGCTGCATCTGCCGCGCGCACAGCAGCATCGACCTGCTCTGCGGATGCCTCGGCAATCTCCAGTAAAACGTCCCCCGTTGCCGGATTATAGACAGGCTGTTTTTCCCCTTCGCCGCTAACCAGTTCTCCGTTAATCAGTAACTTATGTTGCATAGCATATTCCTGTATCAGTGGTTATTGACCATTGTCGCCTTCGCGGGTTAGCCACCAGGCCCCCAGGATCGGCAAGGTTGTTACCAACATAACCAGCAGTGCCACCACGTTAGTTACCGGTACATCACGCGGTCGCCCAAGCTGATTGAGCAACCACAACGGTAACGTTCGTTCATGACCTGCCGTAAAAGTCGTAACGATGATTTCATCGAACGACAAGGCAAACGCCAGCATTCCTCCTGCCAGTAGCGCCGAACTGAGATTCGGCAACACTACGTAGCGGAAGGTTTGCCAGCCATTGGCCCCAAGATCCATTGACGCCTCAACCAGACTCCACGAGGTGCGGCGAAAACGGGCGATGACATTGTTAAACACCACCACTACGCAAAAAGTCGCATGACCGACCACGATGGTGAAAAATCCCGGCTCCAGATTGATGGTTTTAAAAGCGGTTAATAGCGCCAGACCAGTGACAATGCCCGGCAGCGCAATGGGCAGCAGCAGTAACAGCGAAATGGCGTTTTTGCCGAAAAAGTCTCGTCGCCACAGCGCGGCAGCTGCCAGCGTCCCTAACACCAGCGCCATTAATGTCGCCAGCGCCGCCACTTTAAGTGACAGTGTCACGGCATCAAGAATATCACTACGCTGTGCTGCCACGCTAAACCAGCGCAGCGTCAGGCCCTGCGGTGGAAAACTAAACGCCGCATCTTCAGTGTTAAACGCATAAGCGGCGATAATCAGGATGGGAAAATGTAGGAAAACCACGCCGCCCCAGGCCGCCAGTTTGAGGAAAAACGGTGCGCGTTCAGAGTGCATCGAACGCTCCCAGACGTTTCACGAACGCCAGGTACAGTGCGATGAGAACAATCGGCACCAGGGTGAATGCCGCCGCCATCGGCATATTGCCAATCGCCCCCTGCTGGGAATAAACCATATTGCCGATAAAATATCCTGGAGGACCAACCAGCTGCGGGACGATAAAATCGCCCAGTGTGAGTGAGAAGGTAAAGATAGAGCCAGCGGCAATACCCGGGATTGCCAGCGGCAGCACCACATAGCGAAAGGTTTGTCGTGGACGTGCGCCGAGATCAGCCGACGCCTGCAACAATGACGGCGGCAAACGCTCAAGCGCCGCCTGAACGGGCAGGATCATGAACGGCAACCAGATATAGAGAAACACCAGAAAGCGCCCCAGCCCGGAAGTTGACAGCGTATTTCCGCCCACCGCAGGTAATGTAAGGAACGCAGTCAGCAGTGGTTCCAGCCCAAGATGTTGTAAAAACCACTGAGCCACGCCATCTTTTGCCAGCAATAACGTCCAGGCATAGGCTTTAACAATGTAGCTCGCCCACATCGGCAACATTACCGCAATATAAAAAAAAGCTTTCATTTTCCCGCTGGTATAGCGCGCCATATACCACGCCATTGGAAAAGCCAGAATGGCGCTGGCGATAGTGACTGCCACAGCCATAGTCAGCGTGCGGAGAATGATGTCGTAATTCGCCGGATTAAACAGCGCACGGATATTCGCCAGCGTCAGTTCCGGCGTTACCGACATGGTGAAATCGTCAAAAGTATAAAATCCCTGCCATAACAGTGTCAGCAGCGAGCCGAAATAGACAATGCCAAACCACATTAGCGGGCCAAGCAGCAGTAAAAACAGCCCCAGCCCCGGATTACGCCAGAAGAAACCGGACACCTTACCCAGACCTGGACGTGAAGGTGATTGCAATACATTCATCGCCATTCACCTCTCCTCAACCAGCGGCACCATCACATCACGCGACCAGGAAACCATCACCTGTTGTCCGGGCGTGAGCGTGGCAGGCAGTTCTTCGCCTGTCATATTGGCCTGACTCACAAGCAGTTTTTCACCGCCGTTCAATTTCAGTTCAAAACGAGTTGCCGCGCCCTGATATTGCACCGCCTGGATCGTGCCATTGGCCTGCAGTTCACCAGGGGTGTTGAGGCGGATATGTTCCGGTCGCAGGGCGAAGCTTCCCGTCATGCCACAAAGTTTCTCTGCCATCAGTCCATCAAAAACGTTGGATGTCCCGACGAATCCGGCAACAAACGGCGTGCGCGGGCGCATATAGAGATCGCGCGGGGAATCGACCTGCTCAATGCGTCCATTATTGAAAACCGCCACACGATCGGACATCGATAACGCTTCGCCCTGATCGTGGGTAACGAAGATAAAAGTGATACCGAGAGACTGTTGCAGTTTTTTCAGTTCCAGCTGCATCTGCTCACGCAATTTGAGATCCAGTGCGCCGAGCGGTTCATCCAACAGCAATACGCGCGGTTCATTCACCAATGCTCTGGCGATAGCAACCCGCTGGCGCTGACCACCAGAAAGTTGTGACGGTTTACGTTGATGTACAAACCCCAACGCCACTTTCTCCAGCGCCTCTTGCGCCATTGCGTGCCGCTGCTTTTTATTCACGCCTTTGACCATCAGCCCATAGGCGACATTGTCAAGAATCGACATATGCGGAAATAGCGCGTAGTCCTGAAAGACAGTATTCACGTCCCGCTCCCACGGTGGCAGATTGCTGGCGGGTTTACCAAAGATAGAGATAGCCCCGCCGGAAAGCTGTTCGAAGCCAGCAATCAGGCGCAGGCAGGTGGTTTTGCCGGAGCCGGACGGCCCCAGCATAGAGAAGAACTCACCATCTTTTATCGCAATACTGACGCCATCTACTGCGCGCACGTCACCGTACAACCGCGAGACGTTGTCAAACTCCACTGCGTACGTCATAAAGCACCCCAGCGAAGTTAGCGACCGCCCATAATGGCAATGTAATCCTGCGTCCAGCGACTGTAGGGAACAAACTTGCCCCCTTCTGCTATAGGCGTTTTCCAGAAGGCGATTTTGTCGAAATAGTTAAAACCGTTGGTTTCACAACCTTTTTCGCCTAATAACGGACTGGATTTACACCCTTCCGGCACTACCGGTAACGAGCCAAACCAGGCCGCCACATCGCCCTGCACTTTTGGCGTTAATGACCAGTTCATCCATTTGTAGGCGCAAACCGGATGTTTCGCTTCGCTATGCAGCATGGTGGTATCAGCCCAACCGGTAACACCCTCCTTCGGGAAAACGGTAGCAACAGGCTGGCCTTCGGCTTTCAGGGCGTTGGCCTGATAGGGCCAGGCACTGGAAGCAACCACACCCTCGTTTTTGAAATCGCTCATTTGCACGGTAGTGTCATGCCAGTAGCGATGGATCAAACTGTGTTGAGCGCGCAGCACTTTCAGCACCGCCTGGTACTGTTCTTCGGTTAGTTGATACGGATCGCTGATGCCCAACTGCGGCTGAGTGGCTTTAACGAACAACGCAGCGTCCGCAATGTAGATAGGGCCATCATAAGCCTGAACGCGGCCTTTATTGCTCTTGCCGTCCGGCAGATTTTGCTCAACAAAAACCACTTGCCAGCTATCCGGCGGCGTCGGGAAGGTTTTAGTGTTGTACATCAGCAGGTTCGGCCCCCATTGGTAAGGTGTGCCGTAAACTTTGCCGCCAACATTAAACCAGTCGCCTTTAACCACGCGCGGATCGAGCGTTTTCCAGTTGGGAATCAAGGCGGTATTAATCGGCTGCACGCGTTTGCCCATAATCAAACGCAGCGAGGCATCGCCGGATGCCGTAACCAGATCGTAACCCCCTTTGGTCATCAGACTGACCATTTCATCGGAAGTCGCGGCGGTTTTCACATTCACCGCGCAGCCTGTCTCTTTTTCAAATTGCGTTACCCAGTCGTATTGTTTATCAGTTTGTCCGCGTTCGATGTATCCCGGCCAGGCGATAATATCCAGTCGCCCTTCCGGTTTATCTAAATTGGTAGGTGGTTCGGCGGCGTGAGCGGTCATTATTGTCATGGTGAGCGCACACAGGCTGCTGCGGGCAAATGTCTTGCTCATAAGGTCTTACTCCTGTCGTAATTAATTGTTCAGCCGCCGTGCCGTAAAAATATCTCCTTGTTTAACCATAGACGGCGGCTTGCAGGCACACCTTCGCCCCTGAGAAAATTTAATCAGGTTGTGAGCTACCGCGCATTATGCCGTCTGTAAGGTTATCTTCTGGAGTATAGACAAGGGGTTAGGAAATATGACTGCTATTCGAAATTCATATTACCCAATCTAAGAGGAATTAAATTAAACGCTATTACAGCCGTTCTTGAATAAGTTTGCCTAATTGTTTTACCGCCTGTTCTTCACGTTCTCCCCACTGCCACGCGGTATTAAAACGAAAAAAACGTGACCAGTTTTCACCGGTAGAAAACATTTTACCCGGCGCAATACTGATATGATGCGTCAGTGCCGCCAGGCTTAATTCGCCGGCATCTAACGGCTCGGGGAGCTCCAGCCAGAGAAAATAACCGCTGTCACTATGATGAATTTTAACTTCCGCAGGCAGATAACGCAGCAGTGCCTGCCAGGCACGTTGTTTACGTTCCGCAAGCTGGCGACGCAGGCGACGAAGATGGGCGTCGTATCGGCGCGTGGAAAGGTAATCCACCAGCGCAAGTTGCATCGGTGAGCTGGTGGAAAGCGTACTCATCAACTGCAAGCGTTGAATTTTACGTGCATGTTTTCCGGCGGCGACCCAACCAATACGAAAACCAGGCACCAGAAATTTCGAAAACGAAGAGCAATGCAAAACGCCATCGTGGCGATCCCACGCTTTCGCAGGCAGCGGTTTTTCCCGTCCAAAATAAAGTTCGCTGTAAACGTCATCTTCAATCAGCGTTACGTTGTACTGATTGAGTAACGCCACCAGTTGTGCTTTTTTTTGCGGCGTTAAGGTAAATCCGAGTGGGTTCTGGCTATTAGTCATCAGCCAGCACGCTTTCACCGGATAATCCTGCAACGCCAGTTCCAGCGCCTGAAGATCGATCCCTTCTTTAACATCCGTCGCCACCGATAACGCCTTCAGCCGTAGCCGCTCCAGCGCCTGCAACGCACCGTAGAAACAAGGATTCTCTACTATCACCCAATCGCCCGGTTCAGTTACCGCTTGCAAACTGAGGTTTAATGCCTCTAACGCCCCGGCAGTAATGACAATTTCATCAGGAGAAATGGTGATGCCCTGTAAGGCATAGCGACGAGCAATAGCCTGACGCAGTTCTGCGTTTCCTGGCGGTAAGTTTTCAATCACGCTCATCGCTGTGGCGGTTTTGCTTACCTGCGCCAGCGAGCGGTTTAGTTGTTGGAGGGGGAAAAGTCGCGGGTCGGGAAAGGCCGAGGCAAACGGAACGACCGACGGATCGCGACTGGCCTGCAACATATCAAAAATATAAGTGTTGATATCGACTGCTTCATCTCGAGTGACTGGAATGACTGGCGCTTTCGGCATTTTTATTGCCTGTGGCGCAACGTAATAACCCGACTGCGGTCGCGCGATAATATATCCCAGACTTTCGAGCAACTGATAGGCATGGCTGACAGTCATAAAGCTCATGCCAGAAAGCGCCACCTGGTCACGCAACGAAGGCAAACGATCGCCGGGTTGCCAGATACCCGACGCAATCTGCTCGCGTAATTGTTCTGCAAGCTGCTGGTATTTTTTCATTATCGAATCGTAATTATGTGCAGATGATTCGGCAGTCTATATCAGTTGTTAAAAATGACAACTTTTCGTTAACTGTAATTAAACCATCACCAGCGATAACTCTTTGCCAAGCGCCTTTGCCGCGAGCTGGACGGCGTCGATTTTTGTCGCATGATGCAAGTTAAATAGGCGAGTAATCTCCTGTTTAGGTTTGCCAATTCGCCTGGCTAACTCTTGCTGAGTGATTTCTGACTGTAAAAAAGCATTTAACAGCAATACCTTAGAGGCGACGCTCAAAGGTACTTCAATAAAGTGATCATGACTATTTAATGGCGAAGGTAAAGGGATAAGCTCGTTATCTTCAAAATAAAAATCAAATGCGGTCAGTAAAGCATCTTTTGCCGCTTCCATCGCTTCAGCGACAGTTTCGCCCTGCGTCAACGCTTCAGGGATATCCACAAAAGAAACCATATAACCGCCTTCCGGCGCGGGTGTAAGAGTGACGGGATAACGCATAATTTCGACTGTCCCTCGCATGTCATTAACCTTTTTAATTGGCGATTAACTCAAACCGAGTTGTTTCAGGATTGCTTTACGCAATGGTTCTTTAATCTCATCGCAGGGGTGACGCGGCATGACACTGCGCCTCCCATGAAACCTGAGTTTCAAATGGTTGCTGCCATTCGCTACATCGACGCCCTGAGATTCGAGCCAACGTCTGAACTCGCTTTGTTTCACATCGCCTCCCTGCCGCTGAGTATATCAACAAAGTAAACATTATTGTTTACCTCCGTGTGTAATTTGCTCGAAAATAGCACTAAATCGCCGCAACGGCAGAATGCCATGCAAAATCAGGAAGGAAGATTCCAGAATTTCTTTGCGCTAATTTGCAAAACTGAATAATAACCTCAAGAAACGATCGGCATCATAGCGGCAAAAGGTAAGAAAAAGGTGGCAGGATGTTTACGAAGGCGTTATCGGTTGTCTTATTAACGTGTGCGCTGTTCTCAGGACAACTCATGGCAGGGCACAAAGGACATGAATTTGTGTGGGTAAAGAATGTGGATCATCAGCTGCGTCATGAAGCGGACAGCGATGAATTGCGTGCTGTGGCGGAAGAGTCGGCAGAAGGTTTGCGCGAGCATTTTTACTGGCAAAAATCGCGCAAACCAGAAGCGGGACAACGTTGAGTCATTTGTTGCCGGATGCGGCGAGACGCCTTACCCGGCAGGCAATATCATGCAGATTCAATGAGTTGTGAGTAACCAGAAAACTGGCGTTTTACCCTTTTCGCTTAGGCAATGTTTTCAGCAGCTCATCCGGACTTACGGATGCCACTACGCTTCCCGGTAACGGCATTTTCAGTATGTGATTTTTGATTTTGCCAATGACGTGCATCTCGCATGGGCGGCAATCAAACTTTAGCGTTAATACTTCATCGCCGTTAACCAGTTGCATTGGCGTCGCCTTCCAGCTTTTGATATTGCCTTTCGCCTGTTTCGGGCACAGATTAAAGGCAAAGCGCAGACAATGCTTGGTGATCATCACCGGGACTTCGCCCTTCTCTTCATGTGCTTCATACGCCGCGTCAATCAGCTGCACACCATAGCGATGATAAAATTCACGCGCTTTCTGGTTGTATACGTTCGCGAGGAAACTCAGATGCGTTTGCGGATAAACCGGCGCAGGATCAGCAACCGGTTTACGGCTGCCGCGCTGGTAACTGGCAAGACGCGCAGCATCCAGCATGTCAGCAGCTTCACGGCGGAACTGGTTTAACAGACTGTTTGGTACAAACAGCGCCCCCGGCAAATTAATTTGCACATCGCGGGCGTAATAGAGGGTTTGCCCCAGTTTTGCCAGACCATCCTTCAGATTATTCATTGCTTTTTCGGCGTTATTGGCTTCGTCGAACTGCCCGTCCAGCGTATGCGTGATGCTGACACCCTCTTCACTGGTGAGGGTCAGAATCAGTTGTTCCTGCCAGCCGCCCAGTTCAATGTCTACCGCCACCCGACGTTCGCTGGAGGTTTTTGTCAGTGCCTGCTGCCAGTCATGATCAAGATTACGGTTTAATGGGTGATGTGGACGAATTTTGTGCAAATCTGCTGGCATTTCATTGGGCCAGACGCGGTACTGATTTTCTCCGGTTTTCTCGACCGTATTGGCACGAAAACCGACGACTTCACGTTTAATCATCACGTTCAGGCCATCACCATTTGCCAGTGGCTCGGTGACGGCAACATCGAGATGATCTTTCGCCACTTTCAATACTTCACCCACCGGCAGGCCGATAAATTTCGGCGAATCGAACGCGCCAATATCGCCTTTACGGGCATTCACAAAATAATCTGTGCTACCACGGTGGAAAGTCTTTTCCGTCGATGGAACAAAGAAATGTTCAGTACGACCTGATGAAGCGCGCGCCAGATCGCCACGTTCTTCAATAATGGCATCAAGCATCTGGCGATAATGGGCGGTGATATTCTTCACGTAGCTCATATCTTTGTAACGCCCTTCAATCTTGAAGGAGCGTACACCAGCATCAATCAGCGCGCCGAGGTTGGCAGTCTGATCGTTATCTTTCATCGACAGCAGATGTTTTTCATAGGAAACCACCCGCCCCTGATCGTCTTTCAATGTGTATGGCAAACGGCACGCCTGCGAGCAATCGCCACGGTTGGCGCTACGCCCTGTTTGCGCATGAGAAATGTAGCACTGACCCGAATAGGCCACGCACAGTGCCCCATGAATAAAGAATTCAATGGTCGCGTCCGTAGCCTGGTGAATCGCGCGGATCTGATCAAGATTCAGCTCTCGCGCCAGCACAATCTGCGTGAAGCCAACATCAGAGAGGAACTTCGCTTTTTCAACTGTACGAATGTCGCACTGCGTACTGGCGTGCAGTTCAATCGGCGGAATATCAAGTTCCAGAATCCCCATATCCTGAACAATCAGCGCATCGACACCGGTCTGGTAGAGGTCAGTAATCAGCCGTTGCGCGGGTTCCAGCTCATCATCATGCAAAATGGTGTTAAGCGTGACGAAAATTTTTGCACCATAACGATGGGCAAACGGCACCAGCTCGGCAATATCTTTCAGGCTATTACTGGCATTATGACGGGCACCAAAACCAGGGCCGCCGATATAAACAGCATCGGCACCGTGCAAAATAGCTTCGCGGGCAATGGCGGCATCGCGTGCCGGGCTTAACAGTTCAAGTCGATGAGAAGATACGGTCACATTCTTATCCAGTAGCTGAAAAATGGCGGCTATTTTAGCCACAAGCGCGACGTTGCGAAATAGTTTTCCCGCTTAACTGCGCGGGTAATGGATGAGGGAATGAAAATGTACGGTTTGCTCCCCACCATTACGATAGATATGCGTGACGTCTGCAGCAAATCGAACGCCTTCCCCACAATTAAGGGTCTGCCATTCCCCATCAACGCACAGATCAAGTTGTCCATCAATGACGACGACATGTTCGATTACCCCCTTCTCATGGGGCGTCGATTCGCTTATTGCACCAGATGCCATCTGAATCGAGAAGTGTTCGAAGCAGAGTTGTGGATCATAAGGAAACAGCGAAGTGATCACCATCGCCTGCTGTTGTGGATCATAAACTGAAGGCGTAGCGGACTGCGGCGGAGAAATAAATGTTGAAAATGGTACGTTCAACCCGGTGGCAATTTTCCATAATGTCGCGACCGTCGGACTGGACTCATTACGCTCAATCTGCCCTAACATTGCTTTAGAAACGCCCGTCGCTTCTGCCAGTCGCGAAAGACTCCAGCCGCGCTGCTGGCGTAGTTGTTTAAGTGTGGTGGATAAAAAGCGAGCGAGATTTTCCATGCGACTCCTCCGGCAAAACGGAAGTTTATCACTTGTGCGTTATAACGGACAAATGCTACGGTGCCTGTACGCTATAACGCACGAGGTGACTATGCGTCTGTTTTCTATTCCTCCACCCACGCTACTGGCGGGGTTTCTGGCGGTATTAATTGGCTACGCCAGTTCAGCGGCAATAATCTGGCAAGCAGCGATTGTCGCCGGAGCCACCACTGCACAAATCTCTGGCTGGATGACGGCGCTGGGGCTGGCAATGGGCGTCAGTACGCTGGCTCTGACATTATGGTATCGCGTACCTGTTCTCACCGCATGGTCAACGCCTGGCGCGGCTTTGTTGGTCACCGGATTGCAGGGACTAACACTTAACGAAGCCATCGGCGTTTTTATTGTCACCAACGCGTTAATAGTCCTCTGCGGCATAACGGGACTCTTTGCTCGTCTGATGTGCATTATTCCGCACTCGCTTGCGGCGGCAATGCTTGCCGGGATTTTATTACGCTTTGGTTTACAGGCGTTTGCCAGTCTGGACGGTCAATTTACGTTGTGTGGCAGTATGTTGCTGGTATGGCTGGCAACCAAGGCCGTTGCGCCGCGCTATGCGGTAATTGCCGCGATGATTATTGGGATCGTGATCGTTATCGCGCAAGGTGACGTTGTCACAACTGATGTTGTCTTTAAACCCGTTCTCCCCACTTATATTACCCCTGATTTTGCGTTTGCTCACAGCCTGAGCGTTGCACTCCCCCTTTTTCTGGTGACGATGGCATCGCAAAACGCACCGGGTATCGCAGCAATGAAAGCCGCCGGATATTCGGCTCCTGTTTCGCCATTAATTGTATTTACTGGATTGCTGGCACTGGTTTTTTCCCCTTTCGGCGTTTATTCCGTCGGTATTGCGGCAATCACCGCGGCTATTTGCCAAAGCCCGGAAGCGCATCCGGATAAAGATCAACGTTGGCTGGCAGCTGCCGTTGCAGGCATTTTCTATTTGCTCGCAGGTCTGTTTGGTAGTGCCATTACCGGGATGATGGCTGCCCTGCCCGTAAGTTGGATCCAGATGCTGGCAGGTCTGGCGCTGTTGAGTACCATTGGCGGAAGTTTGTATCAGGCGCTGCATAATGAGCGTGAGCGCGACGCGGCGGTGGTGGCATTTCTGGTAACGGCAAGTGGATTGACGCTGGTCGGGATTGGTTCTGCGTTCTGGGGATTAATTGCCGGAGGCGTTTGTTACGTGGTGTTGAATTTAATCGCTGACAGAAACCGATATTGACATCCTCCACGCCCTGAAGGACGTGGATCCCTGCTACGTTCAGGCTGTCGCCTGAATCATTTCGGTGGGTTCCTGCTTC
>ERZ791736.103-NODE-103-length-38481-cov-21.866236_pt1 | contig 38481 bp, 28 predicted proteins | sample MGYA00509940_ERZ791736 | MGnify/ENA primary metagenome ERZ791736 (study PRJEB30046, sample SAMN00792014) | human gut metagenome | study: EMG produced TPA metagenomics assembly of the A metagenome-wide association study of gut microbiota in type 2... | reverse complement strand
GAGTGGTGTGCGGGAACATGTCCACCGGCCTGATCCTGACCAGCCGGTACGCTCCGCCGGAGGTGAGCATGGCGAGGTCGCGGGCCTGTGTGGCCGGATTGCAGCTTACGTACACGATCTTCCGCGCCCCGGTTCCGAGCAGCACATCGATGACCGAAGGGTGTACCCCGGCCCTGGGCGGGTCGAGTATCACCACGTCCGGCGAGGCTCCCTGGGCGGCCACGAACTCCGAAGTCAGGATGTCCTTCATGTCCCCGGCGTAGAACCGGCAATTGTCTATCCCGTTGATCCGCGCATTGACCTTCGCGTCGGCTATGGCCTCGGGTACGTATTCCACGCCCACCACCGAAGCCACGCTCCGGGCTACGAACAGAGCTATCGTCCCGGTCCCGGTGTAAAGGTCGTAGACGTGCTCCCCGCCCTGGAAATCCGCAAATTCGCGCACTGTCGAGTAGAGCCTGTAGGCCTGCAGCGGATTGGTCTGATAGAAGGATTTCGGCCCGATCTTGAACCGCAGTCCCTCCATTTCCTCATATATCGCGTCCTCGCCCCGCGCATTGAATATCTCCTGGTCGTTTATCGCATCGTTCATCCGCCCGTTGTACAGGTAGTTGAGCGACTTGATCTGCGGGAAACGCTCCATCAGCACGTCGAATAGCTTCTCGGCCTCGGTGTCGCAGTCGGAGGGCCTGAATCCGCTTTGCAGCCACCCGAGCTTAGGCGGATGCGCTCCGAACATGATGGTCAGCATCACCTCTCCCTTAAGGTTGGTGCGGATGATGATGTTGCGCAGGAAGCCGCTCTGCTCCCGGATGTTGAAGAAGGGCAGGCCGTGTACTATGGCGTACTGCCTGATGAAGTTGCGTATCTCGTTGGAAGGCTCCGGCTGCAGCCAGCAGTGCCTGATATCCAGTATCTTGTCAAATGCCTTGGAAATGTGGAAGCCGAGGGCAAATCCGGCTGGGTTGGTATTGACGGACGAATACCCTCCGCGCAGGTGCCTCGGGAAGACTCCGCCCTCGAACTGCGAGGGGTCGAGCGGGGTAGGAGGGTCGAATACCGACGAGGGGTCCTCGCCGCTCTGCAGCCACCGGCGGTCGGAGAAGGTAAATTCCAGCTTATTGCGGTACTCCATAGTACGCTCCGACGGCAGGATCGGCAGCACCTCCACCTGGTCCATCGGCAGATGTCCGATGCGGGCGAACTGGTCCACGACCTGCTGCTGCTTGTACTTGAGCTGCAGGGGATAGGGGAGTTCCTGCCAGGCGCAGCCGCCGCAGTCCTTGTAATGCTCGCAGAACGGCTCTAAGCGGTCGGGCGAGGGCTGCTCTATCTCCACCAGCGTCCCCTCGAAATACTTCTCCCGCCGCTTGTCTATCCGCACGGCGATAACATCCCCCGGCACGGCATTGGACACGAACACGACCTTCCCGTCAATATGCGCAATCGCCTTTCCCTCAGCGCCGACGGACTCCACGGTCACACCGCGGACTATCTCTTTTTCTTTCTTTCTGCTCATAGGCTGCAAATTTACACGAAATCCAGATAATTTTCCCTGCTGACCACATGAAATTCAGCGTGCGGATATGCTTCTTGAAAAGCTTTTGGCACTGATGGAGTCCTGTTGCCCCATTTGAACTCCAATGCGGTCAGATTATCAGCAGACTCCTCGATAAGGTCAATCTCCTGTTTATCGTATGTACGCCAGAAATAGAATTCCTTGTGGAGTAAATCGTTAAAATTCGCTTTGCGCCGTTCTCCGATAATGTAGTTTTCCCATAGAGCACCTACATCCTGCCGGATGGCCAGCGGTGAGAAGGCTCCGATGACAGCATTGCGTATGCCGTTGTCATAGAAGTACCATTTTCCGGCCTTTGTCACCTCCTTTCGCAGGTTGCGGGAATAAGCCCCCATGCGGTAGACGACAAACACCTTTTCCAACAGATCCAGATATTTCTCAACGGTTGTCTTGCTCATACCAAGTTGTTTTCCTAACTCTTCGTATGATACCTCGCTGCCCAGCTGAAAAGCTATCAACCGCAGTAAATCACGCATCTTGCCTGAATTTTTCAACCCGTCGATAGCCAGAATATCCTTCAGGAGATAGGCACCGACTATGTCACGCAGGTAATCTGTCTTGCGCTCGAAGCTGTCCATCATCACCACTTCCGGGTAAGAGCCGTAAATCAGTCGGGCTTCGAGGTTCCTGCGAGTCTCGATCGGTGTTTCCGTCTGTGCAATCTCCCGCTGCGAGAATGGTGTAAGGAGGAATTGTGTACTCCGGCCGACCAACGGTTCCCCGGCCTTGTTTAAAAGGTCGAATGAAGATGAGCCGCTTGCAAGGACGCTGATTCCAGGCACCTCGTCAACAATCAGTTTAAGAACACTGCCAATTTGCGGAATATTCTGCGCCTCATCGATTGCCAGCAGATCGATACCCTCCAGCAGATGCCTGTAGTTGGCAACGGAGCGGTTCTCCAACAGGACCAGCGTATCATAATCCTCCCCATTAAGCATCATTGTCCGGCCTGGGTAATCTTCCACTATCTTACGCATCATTACCGTTTTCCCGACACGGCGGGCACCAAATATCAGCACGGCTTTGTTAGGGGCAATACGCGCTTTAATTTGATCTTGAAGAATTCGATTTATAGTTTCCATGATTTTATCTTTTTCCTCTGCAAATATAAAAATTATTCTCCTGACTGGCGAATTTTACGTAAAAATCGTACTCTCAACTGGCGATTTTTACAAAAATATCAGCGTCGGCGGAACTCATAGCAGGTGACGGCAGTGGCGATGGCCACGTTGAGGGATTCGGCGGCGCCGTCGGGGTTGGAGGCGAATGAGGGAATGTGCAGTCTGCGGGTGGCGGCGGACATGAGGGCGGGGGAGAGGCCGTCCCTCTCGCTGCCCATCAGGATCAATGCCCGGCTGGTGTCTATGGTGGCAGAGCGGATGTCCTCTCCGTCGAGGGCAGTGGCGTAGACGGGGATTCCGGCGGCGGTGCATCCGCGCACAAGCGCATGAAGGTCGCAGGTGACGGCCCGCTGGCGGAAGATGGAGCCCATGGTGGCCTGGACGGTCTTGGGGTTGTACAGGTCGACGCAGTCGGGGGAGAGGTAGACGGTGCCGATGCCGAACCAGTCGGCCAGGCGCAGGATGGTGCCGACGTTCCCCGGGTCGCGGACGGAGTCCAGTCCGAGGCAGAGGCCTGAGGGCAATGCGGGGGCCGGGGCATTGTCCTGCATCTCTTCCGGAGGGATGCGCAGCACGGCGAGGGCAGGAGAGGGGGACGAGAGATGACTCATCCGTCCCATGACCTCCTCCCCGACATCTGGGAGACGGTAGACCGCCTCCACGGGGAAGCGCTTCTGCGTCAGGGCCTCCCCGACCATTTTCTCTCCCTCGACGACGAAAAGCCCCAGCTCCTCCCGGAATTTTTTCTGTCCGAGGGAGCGGATGAGCCTGATGTCGGCCTTGGAGGGGATGCGGTCGCTTAGCATTTCCTATACTAAAGCTTAATAGCCGAGTATCTTGAGCATCGACTTGTAGGTCTGCTCCTTGCTGAAGAGCTTGGTGGTATAGTCCCCGTCCGGTGTCTTGTCGATGATGATATGCTTGGGAGCGGGCTGGAGGCAGTGCTGGATGCCGCCGTAGCCGGCTATTGACTCCTGGTAGGCTCCGGTGTGGAAGAAGCCGATGTACAGGGGTTCCGGGTCGTCAGGGGTGACCTTGGGAAGGAAGATGGCGTTGGCATGCTCCTCGGCGTTGTAGTAGTCCTGGCTGTCGCAGGTGAGACCTCCGAGGAAGACTCTCTCGTAGGGCTTGTCCCATTTGTTGATGGGCAGGAGGATGAACTTCTGCTTGATGCCCCAGATGTCGGGGAGGGTGGTCATGAAGGAACTGTCTACCATGTACCATTTCTCGCGGTCGTTCTGCTGCTTGACTCCGAGGATGGAGAATATGGTGGCTCCGCTCTCGCCTACGGTGTAGGAACCGAACTCGGTGAAGATGTTGGGCTCGGCGACTCCGCGGGAGTTGCAGATGCTCTTGATCTGGGCCACGACCTCCTCGATCATATATTCGTAGTCGTAGTCCATGCCGAGGGAGTTCTTGATCGGCAGTCCGCCTCCGATGTTCAGGGAGTCGAGGGTAGGGCAGACGGCCTTGAGGTTGCAGTAGACGTTGACGCACTTGCCCAGCTCGTTCCAGTAGTAGGCGTTGTCCTTGATGCCGGTGTTGATGAAGAAATGCAGCATCTTGAGGCTGAACTTCTTGTTCTGGCTGAGCTTTTCCTGGTAGAAGGGCATGATGTCCTTGTAGCGGATGCCCAGGCGGGAGGTGTAGAACTCGAACTTGGGCTCCTCCTCGGCCGCGATGCGGATGCCGATGCGGGTGGGCTCGTTGATCACGGCGTCGAGCTGGTCGAGCTCGGGCATGTTGTCGAGGATGGGTATGGTGTTGTGCCAGCCGTCGTTGATGAACTGGGCTATGTTGGCGATGTAGGTGTCTTTCTTGTAACCGTTGCAGATGATGTAGAGGTCCTTGTCCACGATTTTACTGTCATACAGCGACTCGATCAGGTTGAAGTCGAATGCCGATGAGGTCTCGATGTGGATGTCGTTCTTCAGGGCTTCCTCGAGCACGAAGGAGAAGTGCGAGCTCTTGGTGCAGTAGCAGTAGTGATAGTCGCCCTGGTAGTCGACCTTGGCCATGGCCACGTTGAACATCCTCTTGGCCCGCTGTATCTGGGAGGATATTTTGGGCAGATACGATATCTTCAGCGGCGTGCCGTACTGCTCGATGACGTCCATCATCGGGATGTCGTGAAAATAGAGAGCCCCGTCTTCTACGCGGAATTCGTCCTGCGGAAACTCGAAGGACTGCTCGACCAGATCGATGTACTTGTTCTTCATACTCGGTAATCCAATTAAGTTACATTGTTGTTCTTCGGAGGTATCCGGCTCACCCGGATTTTTTCCGGATGCAAATATATCCAAGTATTTTGATTTACATATAAAAATTATAAATTTGCATAAATTAATTTTAATGCGTCCCGAAAGAATCCGATATATCCGCCTTGCCTGCATTACGGTGTTACTGGTCAGTCTGCTGGCCTCATGCAGCACTACCCGGATTCTGTCGGAGGACCAGACCAGGCTCAAGAGCAATGTCGTAACAGTGGTCAACCGCAAGGATTACCCTGATTTTCAAGACCACACACTTGACAACTACGTCCGTCAAAAAGCCAACACCTATTTTATCAAGACCAAGCGCGGAGGATGGAATCCGTTCCTGTATGTAGCCAACTGGACCAACGGCAAGGGCAAAGGCTGGGACAAGTTCGTCACAAAACTGGGCCAGGCACCTGTAGTATTCAATCCCTCCCTGATGGTGGACAGCAAGGAGAATATCACTACGCACCTTAAATATATAGGTTACTACGGCTCATCCGTGCAGGCTCTGGCAGAAATCCGGAAACAGCAGACCACAGTGGACTACCGTGTTACATTGGGCAAGCAGTACCCCATCAAGAAAATTTACTACGAAGTAGATGACCCGGTTCTCGCGGAGGAGATATATAAGGACACATTGAATTCCCTGATACGCATAGGCTCAGCCTTGTCAGAGGAACTGCTGGACAGAGAATCGGACAGATCTGCTCAGTACTTGCGGAATCAGGGATTCTACGAGTTCTCGAAAAATTTCTACTTCTTCGCTGCGGATACTGTATCTGTCCCCGACTCAGCTCTGTTGAAAATATCAGTCCGTAACTATCCCAGGGGAAGCAGTCCGGAAGATGCTATCCGTCACCGCCGTTTCTATTTCGGCAAAGTCATGGTATATCCAGTTTCGGACAATCTCCGCTACAGAGCGTCCGTATCACGCAAAATACCGCAGATTCTAGACACAGTTCAATACGAGAATATAACCATCCTCTATGACAAAAAACGTAAAATACGTCCCTCCATTCTATATAAGATGAACCGCATAGAGCCAGGAGATGTGTACAGCGCGGACATAGTCAACAGTACATACCAGAGAATGTCCAACCTGCGCATCTACAGCAGTGTGAGTGTGGAGCTGAATAAAACGGATACCAATATAGTCGACTGCAGCATCCGGCTGCTTCCGTCTAAGGCTCACGGATATAAAGTCAATCTGGAGGCTTCCACCAACTCAACCGGCCTGATCGGTATCTCTCCGACCATATCCTACTACAACCGTAACATCTTTCACGGAGGAGAGTGGCTCTCTCTCTCTGTTTCCGGTAATTTCCAGTTCTCTGTACGCGATGAGACCAGAGCCACGGAATTCGGTACAAACGCAGGTCTGAGTTTCCCTACATTCCTGTTTCTGCCGGCCAGGATGTTCAAGAATATCATTCCACGTACTGACGTAGAGCTGTCATACAACTACCAGCGCCGTCCGGAATACACCCGCAATATGATCGGAGCCAACTTCGGATGGAACTGGAGCAGTAAGTCCAACAAATATTATTTCAAGGTTGTTCCACTGCAGATCAACATTGTAAACCTGCCCGTATACAGTGATGCATTTCTGGAGTCACTTACAAATCCGTTTGTCCGCGAAGCATACAAGAACCACTTTGAATTCGGTCTGGGATTTGACGTGCAATACAGCAGTGACCCCAGTATCAACCCGTCCGGTTCTTTCTTCAAGGCTGATTTCCAGTTCGACATTGCCGGCAACCTTCTATCGGCATTCAACCGTTTTATGCCGACTGACAGTTCCGGGTTCAGGACTATCTGGAATTCTCCTTACTCCCAGTTCGTAAGAGGGGAACTCTCATTAAGCTATACCTGGAAATTCGGAAGAAACAACAGGCAGGCCCTGGCCGTCCGCGGTCTTGGCGGTCTGGGCTATGCATACGGGAACTCCGCTAAAATGCCTTTCGAACGCTTGTTCTGGGCCGGAGGATCCAACAGTCTCAGGGGATGGACCGCACGCAGCGTAGGTCCAGGTTCCTCACAGATGGACGAGACTTTCTCCATTCCGAATCAGACTGGAGATATGCGGCTGGAGGCCAATATCGAATACCGCTTTCCCCTTTTCTCTATTTTCCGCGGTGCGGTCTTCGCAGACTGGGGCAATGTCTGGAACCTCTCCCGTATTGCGGACCACCAGTCAGTCGAGGGCGGCAGCACGGAAGATCAGACAGCAGAGCAGCTTTCTTATTTTTCCCTAAAAAATATGCTGCGTACCTCTGCATTCAGCGCAGGTGCCGGCATCAGACTCGACCTTAATTTCGTAGTAGTCCGCTTTGACTTGGGAATAAAGCTGTATGACCCGTCCACTCAACAGTGGCCCAATATCAGTAAATGGTTCAGAAGGGGAGGGTACGCCTTCCAGTTCGGTATCGGCTATCCGTTCTGATTAAAATGATTTTACAGCTTCCCTTATAGGAAGAAGCTGCCGCAGCAAATCCTCCATCAGCGGGAGCCGCAGCATATTTGCTCCGTCGGACATGGCGGTGGCCGGGTCAGGATGTGTCTCCATAAACAGACCGTCAACCCCGGCTGCCACACCTGCACGTGCAAGAACTGATATCATCTCCGGATGGCCTCCCGTTACTCCGTCAGGCTGATTCGGAGCCTGTAACGAGTGCGTTACATCCAGGATTACCGGAAATCCAAGTTGCCGCATAATGGGAATACCCCTGAAATCCACCAGCAAATCTGAGTAACCGAACTGTGTCCCTCTCTCTGTAAGGGTTACTTTAGAATTACCGGCATGAGTTATTTTCTCAGCCGCAAAACGCATGGCGGCAGGGGAGAGGAACTGTCCTTTTTTTATATTGACCCACTTTCCTGTCCTGGCAGCTGCCTCAAGCAGGTCAGTCTGCCGGCAGAGAAATGCTGGTATCTGAAGCATGTCTATACCGTATGAGGCAGCCAGTGCGGCTTCCTCCGGCTGATGAATGTCCGTTACTACCGGTATTCCGAAATCCTCTCTGATTCCGGCAAGTATTTCTAGTCCCCGTTCGTCTCCTATACCGGTGAAGGAGTCATAGCGGGAACGGTTGGCCTTGCGATAGGAAGCTTTGAATATAAAAGGTATACTGTATTTATTCGTCAGCGCACACAGTTCGGAAGCTATGAACCTGGTAATGTCGCGACCCTCGATAACGCAGGGACCGGCAATCAGAGTGAATACGGGGGCGCCGAATGTAATATCGCTCATATGTCGTCTGTACTTACTTTTTATCGGAGTATTTCGGCCAGAGATGCTCCATCCTTGCGCGGATATCCCTCTCACGGGGATTGTCCCCGGGATTGTAGAAGCGGGTACCGCTCAAGTTCTCGGGAAGAAATTCCTGATCAGTGAAGTTGCCCTCAAAGTCATGGGCATAACGGTATCCCTCGTGGTATCCCAGGTCTTTCATCAGTTTGGTGGGGGCATTGCGCAGATGCAGGGGAACAGGGGAGTTGTCGCCACTGTTCACCAGGCCCAGAGCGGCATCAATGGCCATATAGGAGGAATTGCTCTTGGCACATGTGGCGAGGTATATGGCACACTCAGACAGGATAATCCTGGCTTCGGGCATGCCTATCTTGTGGACAGCGTCGAAGGTAGCCTGGGCCAGCAGCAGTGCATTAGGATTGGCCAGACCGATGTCTTCCGAGGCCAGAATCACCATCCTGCGGGCAATGAAGAGGGGGTCTTCTCCGCCGGCCAGCATCCGGGCCATCCAGTAGACGGCCCCGTTCGGGTCCGAGCCGCGTATGCTCTTGATGAAGGCAGAGATGATGTCGTAGTGCATCTCCCCGTTCTTGTCATAGACTGTGATGTTCTCCTGCAGGCGGTCGGCCACTGTGGCGTCATCGATGATTACAGGTGCGTCAGGAGGGAATGAATTAACGACTATCTCGAAGATATTGAGCAGCTTACGGGCATCACCGCCGGAGAACCGGAACAGAGCTGTCCGCTCGCGGACCTCGATATTGCGGGAACTCAGATAGGCGTCCTGGGTAAGGGCCCTGTCCAGCAGCTGCTCCAGGTCCTTGACTTCCAGAGACTTCATGACGAACACCTGGCATCGGGAGAGCAGCGGCGTGATGACCTCGAAGGAAGGATTCTCGGTAGTGGCTCCGATGAGAGTGACCGTACCGGTCTCCACAGCTCCCAGCAGGGCGTCCTGCTGGGACTTGGAGAAACGGTGTATCTCGTCGATGAAGAGTATCGGGGAGCCTTTGGCGAAGATGGAGTTGTCCTTGGCCCGGGCGAAAACATCGCGCAGGTCCTTGACTCCGGAACTGATGGCAGAGAGCGTATAGAAGTCGCGGTGCAGCTCTTTGGAAACGATGTGGGCAAGAGTTGTCTTGCCCACGCCGGGAGGTCCCCACAGGATGAAGGAAGATATGTTGCCCGACTCAATCATCTTCCGCAGCACGGCTCCGGGACCCACCAGATGTTCCTGGCCGACGAACTCCGCGAGGGAATTCGGGCGCATGCGCTCGGGAAGAGGTATGCCGGGAGTGGACGGAACCGTATTTAACATAATATAAATTGTGTTAGAACAGTTGCTGTTCGATGGACTGCAGCAGCTTGAGCTGGGCTTTGGTCCGGACGAGGTTGTGCTCCGGATATTTCACCTTGTAGTACTTGTCGCCGTCTATATAGTCCATGAGGAAACGCAGCACCTGCTCGTATGTGATGTACCTGGCCGAGAACGGCAGATATTTCCGTTCGATGTCGGTCAGGAAACTTCCGGCCTCGGACAGATAACCGCGCAGGAATGCATCGTACATCTCCCGGCTCATGGACACATTGTCCAGGTTCGGATCGTCCTCGGCACCGGTATTGGTATACGAGCGGATCGAGTCTCCGAAGTCATACAGGCACGGAGCCTTGAGCACTGTATCCAGGTCCAGGACGCACAGGACATTGCCGTCGTGGTCAAACAGCATGTTGGCTATCTTGGTATCGTTGTGTGTAACTCTCAGAGGTATCTGACCGTCTTCTATCAGTTTGTAGAAGTCCAGCATCACGGCCCGTCTGGCCTCCACCTCCGCAATCAGGTCACGTACGGATGCCGCCCTGTGCTCAGGATCTCTGGCCAGAGTCTCATCCCACTGTCCGAAACGGAACTTTATGTTGTGGAAACCAGGAAGCGTGTCCACCAGCGGTTGGTCGAAATCCGAGAGCATGGCCTGGAACTTACCTATGCCGCGGCCTCCGCGCTCAGCGAGCAAAGGAGTGTCCGCTTTATCATAACTTACTGAATCTCCAATAAATACAGTTACACACCAATATTCGCCCTCATATACATGATAGAGTTTGCCGTCATTGGCAGGCACTACGGTAAGAGCCTCCCTCATAGGGTCGCCGCCTGCTGCCTCTATTTTTTTCTTGAGATGCCGGGTAATGGCATGGATGTTATTCATCATCCCCGGTATATCCTTGAAGATGTTGGTATTCTTACGCTGTAGGATATACTTCACCGGACTTCCGGAAAGCCGGATGATATATGTATCGTTGATAAATCCGTCACCGAGATTATCCACCTGTTCCGGTGTTCCCTCCAGCTGGAAGCTGCGGGCTATCTCAAGAAGCTGTGCACCTGTAATCATGTTTCAAACAGTTAGTTATAGTGTTATTGTAATTTTAGTAAAGTTCCTGCGTCAGAGGCTATTCTCACTTCCACCGGAACGGTGCTGTTGAGTACCTCAGTCTCCTGGATTCCGAAATATTCGAAGGCATGCCTGGGAATATTGACCTTGATCTGTACCCGCTCGTTGGAGAAATTGGCGGCACAGAGATAAAGGCTGTTGTTGAATTTCCTCAGAAATACGAAATGACGGTCCGGATCGAAATGCTCGGAGCGTGGATTCGCATACTCCAGGTCAAATGTATCGCCCCGCCGGATAGCCGGCTCAGCGGCTTTCTTCATGAATTCCCTGTACACCACATAGAGAGCCTGCTCCTCGTAACCGAGATACTTCATCGGGTCTCCGGCCTTGAGGCCGCGGATCCATGACCGCATCTTAGGGAGAGAACAGAAATCGAATATGGATGTCTTGTCCGGTCCCTCGCCCAGTTCCTGGCCGAAATAGAGCATGAACGGAGCTGTATTGAAGAACAGCGAGACGAACAGCGCAGCCAGTCCGCCGAATGGGCTGCCGGCGAAATAAGGTGACGATATCCTGTCCTCATCGTGATTCTCCAGGAAATTCAGCATCTTCTCCTGGTATTTGCCCAGTTTCTGCCACTCTCCGGTAAGGCTGCTTGCCGGAGCTTCTCCCCTGACGATTCTCTTCAAGGTGTCATAGAAACCGGACTTGTCGTACAGGTAGTCGAAACCGCCCCTGTCGAACAAATCCGGATAATTGTCAGGTTGATAGGCCTCTCCTATGAATATAAGTTTCGGATATACCTTCTTTACCGAGGCGATGCACCACTGCCAGAAGTCCACGGGTACGAGCTCCACCATATCGCAGCGGAAGCCCCCTACTCCCTTGGACGCCCAGAACAGCAGTACGTCCCGCATCTTTTCCCAGGTGTCACGGTCCGAGTAATTGAGCTTGACGGTATCGGTCCAGTCCCAGTCATGGATATGTCCTGGATAGAAGTTGCGCTCGTCAAAGCTGTTCACCTGGCTGTGATAAGCCGGGGACACATGATTGGGCACGAAATCGATGATGGTACCCATACCTGCATCGCGTGTACGGGCCACCAGAGCTTCAAACTCCTGCATACGGTTGCTCTCCCTGGACGCCAGATAAGGATTGACGTCATACCAGTCGGTAATCGCGAAAGGAGAGCCGGCGCCGCCCTTGACCCCCGGGTCCCCTGCCACGGCATGCCGGACTATACCGGTATACCAGATATAGGAGACGTTGAGCTTACGGATCTCTTCGAGAACCGACACCGTGATGTCCTTGAACTTTCCGGTGCCGTTCTCTGCGAGGGTGCCACCGGGCCTGTTGACAGCATGAGTATTGCCGAACACCCTGGGCAGCATCTGGTATATCACGAACTTGCCTTTCATGATGCTATTCTTCGGGACGTTCCCAGTTCAGAATCCTGTAGAAATCGTATTCCTCGGGATTGGCCACATACTTCTTTGCTGCCTCATAATCCTCGGGACCTACGTAATGGAGCATGTACTTGATGATATTCTGCACCTGCTCGCGGGAGATGTCCACGCGACGGGGAGGAATCTTGCCTGTGGCGGGATCCTGCAGATCCTTGAGATACAGAGGTGTGGCTATCCCGACAGGATTGATGTAGACCATGCAGCCGGTCTCTCCTGCCTTAAAGAGCTTCCATACTCCGTAGGCCATCTGGGAGCAGTATGTGATGTCGAATGAAACCGGAGTGTGGCAGCGTACGTCGTAACCGATCTCGATGGGACGGATCTTGGCCTTGAGGCCCAGCTGGCTAAGTTTTGCCTCCAGTACCGTGCAGAATATCTGTGCCTTGGACACCTTGCCCAGCTCGGGATGGCCGTGCTCATCGTAAGAGAATGTTACTCCAGTGGACTTGAGGTCCTCGTCGCTCAATTCGTAGAATATTCCCTCGGAGACGATTATGCCGCCGTAGGAGATACCCATAATCTTACGCTTGATGATGGAGGATACGGCCAGACGGACGATTTTGTCAATGGTGGCGTTGGTCTTGTTGAACATCTCGGGAATGACAATCATGGGATAATGGCAGGAAGAGCCGATACCCAGGGTCAGATGCCCGGCAGTACGTCCCATGGCAGATACCAGGAACCAGGTGCCGCTGGTGCGGGCATCCTCATACACGATGGTGGCCACGCGGGTGCCTTCCGACTTGGCTGACTCATAACCGAATGTAGGCTGGTTGTTGGGCAGCGGCAGGTCATTGTCGATAGTCTTGGGCACATGTATGTTCTGTATGTGGATATTGTGCGAAAGGAGATATTTGGTAAGCCTGTTGGCCGTAGAGGCGGTGTCGTCTCCGCCGACTGTCACCAGCAGCTTGATATTGTTCTCAGTGAAGAACTTGAGATTGAAACGTTTCTCCAGATCCTCGTCAGAAGGTTTGAAGCGGCTCATCATCAGATGCGAGCCTCCGCGGTTGTAGATGTCATCCGCCAGGAAGAAATCGATGTTGATATAGTTGGGATCCTCGGAAAAAAGACCCTTGTAGCCCTCATGCAGGCCTATCACCCTATACCCTTTGGCAAGAAAGGTCTTTGCAATTGTTCCGATGACTGTGTTGATTCCGGGGGCAGGACCGCCTCCTGCCAAAATAACGATCGACTGTTTCATATTCATACGTTTAAAAATCCTTGCAAAATTAGTAATTTTTAAGGACAAAATTTTATATTTTTGCAATTATGACGTCAAAAGATAAAACCAACGCAAAGGAGAGAATAGAGTTCCTGCGGCAGGAGCTCAACCGGCACAACTACAGGTACTATGTGCTCAATGATCCCGAGATAACGGATTTTGAGTACGATGTAATGATGATGGAGCTGGCTGCCCTGGAAAAGATGTATCCCGAACTGACTTCTCCCGACTCTCCTACAGTAAAAGTAGGCAGCGACATAGCCGGCAGACTTCCCGGCTCGCGGGAGTTCCGTCAGTTCCGCCACCGCTGGCCCATGCTTTCGCTGGGAAACACCTATAATATAGAGGAACTGCAGGACTTCGACCGGAGGGTCCGGGAGGCCGCCGGCGAGAAGTTCGCCTACAGCTGCGAGCTGAAGTTCGACGGTACGGCCATCTGCCTCAGTTATTCCAGGGGACAGCTCGTAAGGGCCCTCACGCGGGGGGACGGCACGGTGGGGGACGACGTCACCGAGAATGTCCGGACCATTCCCTCCATACCTTCCGATATAGGGGACGTGCCCTGGGACTTCGAGATAAGGGGCGAGATCTACATGCCCTTCGCATCCTTCAACTCACTGAATGAGGAACGCGCGGATATCGGGGACACACCCTTTGCCAACCCCCGCAACGCCGCCGCCGGCTCCCTCAAGACCCTCGATCCGGAGGAGGTGCGCCGCCGCGGCCTGGAGTGCGTCCTTTATCATATCATAGGAGACAATCTTCCCTTCAAATACCATTCGGAGGCCCTGCAGTGGGCTGCCGCTCACCATTTTCCCATATCGGAGTATTCCAGGCTCTGCCTGGACATGGACCAGGTGCGGGAGTATATCAGGGAGTGGGACACCCGCCGCAAGGACCTGCCGTTCGCAACGGACGGCATCGTCATAAAGGTGGACGACCTGGCCCTGCAGGCCCGTCTGGGCTATACGGCCAAGTCCCCCCGCTGGGCCACGGCCTATAAGTTCAAGCCCGAGCAGGCCCTCACCCCCCTCCTTTCCATTGACTATCAAGTCGGACGTACCGGAGCCATAACCCCGGTGGCCAATCTGGAGCCGGTCGCCCTCTCCGGCACCACCGTCAAGCGGGCATCCCTCCACAATGCCGACCAGCTGGAGCAGCTGGACATCCATATCGGAGACTGGGTCTATGTGGAGAAAGGCGGGGAGATAATCCCAAAGATTACCGGAGTGGAGCTTTCGAAGCGGCCAGAGGGCGCTCCCCTGCCCCATTTCCCCACCCATTGTCCCGACTGCGGCTCCCTTCTGGTCAAGGACGAGAGCGAGGCCCGGCACTACTGTCTCAACGAGGCATGCCCGACGAGGGTCAAGGGTGCCTTCCTGCATTTCATTTCCCGTAAGGCCATGAACATCAATGCCGGTGAGGCTACCATCGACCAGCTCTACGACAAGGGGTATATCCGGGAACTGCCGGACCTCTACCGGCTGGACATGGAAAAGCTCCTGACCCTGGACGGTTGGAAGGAAAAATCCGCCGGCAACTTCCTGGACAGCATAGAGGCTTCCAAGCGGGTGTCCTTCGGCAGGGTGCTGTTTGCCTTGGGCATCAGACATATAGGCGAGACTACCGCCAAGACCCTCGCGGCCCGTTTCAGGGATATCGGGGCGATGGAGAAAGCCTCGCGGGAGGAGTTCCTGGATGTGGAGGACATCGGGGATGTGATAGCGGACTCTCTGGTGGAGTATTTTGAAAATGAGGGTCATAGAAGAATTATACAGGAACTCCGGAATTTCGGCCTGCAATTTGCAGACAACTCCGCTGCCTCCCGCCTGTCGGACCGTCTCGCCGGCAGTACGGTCGTGGTTTCGGGCAATTTCTCCCGTCCCAGGGACGAGATGAAGGCCCTGATAGCCGCCCACGGAGGCAAGAACACCGGCTCGATAAGCGGCAAGACCACTTATCTGCTGGCCGGAGAGAAGGCCGGACCCGAGAAACTGGCGAAGGCTCAGAAACTGGGAGTGAAAGTTATCACCGAAGAAGAATTTTACAGTATTATAAACTCATAAACCTACACAGTATGATTCAGATCAGCAACAAAGTGTTCTACATCGGAACCAATGACAGAAAGAAACACCTGTTCGAGAACAACTGGCCTCTGCCCAACGGAGTGGCCTACAACTCATACATCATCGCCGACGAGCATCCCGCACTGGTGGACACGCTCGAGTACGGCTCGGATCCCGACTACCTCTCCAATATCGACACGGCCCTCGGCGGACGCGAGCTGGAGTATCTGGTGGTCAATCACATGGAGCCAGACCATTCCAGCATGATTGGAGAGATTCTCCGCCGCTACCCCAGGGTGAAGGTGGTGGCTAACTGCAAGACCTTCAAGATACTCGAGTCCTACTATCCCCTGCCTGCGGAGAACGTCTATGAGATCAAGGAGGGCGATATCCTCGAGCTGGGCTACCACAAGCTCACTTTCGTGATGGTGCCCTGGGTGCACTGGCCTGAGACTATGGTTACATACGACACAGTGGACCAGATTCTCTTCTCCTGCGACGCATTCGGTTCGTTCGGAACTCTGGACGGAGGCATCTTCGACGATACGGCCAACTTCGATTTCTACGAGGAGGACATGCTGCGCTACTATTCCAACATCGTGGGCAAGTGGAGCGGCATGGTGCAGAAGGCCTTCAAGAAGCTGGAGGGTGTGCCTGTCAGGATTATCTGCCCCTCTCACGGCCTTATATGGCGCAAGGACCCGGGCAAGGTGCTGGCTCTCTACGACAAGTGGAGCAAGTATGAGGCTGAGGACGGTTTCGTAATCGCCTACGCCTCGATGTACGGCAACACGGAGAAGTTCGCCGACGAGATAGCCCGTCAGATATCGGCCCTCGGCGTCAGGGATATCCGCGTATATGACGTCTCCAAGACCCATGTCTCCTATCTGCTGACGGCCATCTGGAAATACAGGGGCCTCGTGCTCGGAAGCTGTGCCTACAACACCGGCATGCACCCGATGATGGCCCTGCTGACCCACGAGATCAGTGTATCGGCGCCTCAGAACAAGATTCTCGGTCTCTTCGGAGGCTCGAGCTGGAACGGTGCCGGAGTGAAGGCCCTGAAGGAGTTCGCGGAGAAGGCCAAGATGCCTGTGACCGGCGATCCCGCCGAGTTCCTCGGACGCCCGTTTGCATCAGACTTAGAGAAGACTGCCGCCTTCGCCAAGACCCTCGTGGATGCGATGCGCGGATAACATAAGACGGATCCGGGATTTTTTCCGTGACGGAATCTGGGACATCAATACCTCCGACCTTGGCCGGGTAAAGGCCAAGGTCGTCAGGTATATCAGGATAGTCATACTCACAGCCAAGAATTTCAGCCGTCAGAACGTCGGCCAGCAGGCGGTGGCCCTGAGTTTTTTCACTACCATGGCCTTCGTCCCCTTCCTGGCCGTAGCCTTCGCCATATCCAATTATGCAGGACTGGGAGAATACCTGCGTGAGCTGATATACGACAATTTCGGGCATGACATGATCGTAGACCAGATACTCTCGTTCGCGGACAACATCATCGCCGCGTCGCAGCAGGACATCTACGGAATCATCTCATCCCTGATTTTCCTCTGGATGGTGATCTGGCTGCTTTCAAGGGTCGAGTGGTCCTTCAACCGGATATGGAAGGTGGACCGCAACCGGATACTGTGGAAGAGAGTGCTGGCATATATCCTTACGATGACGGCCTCGCCGTTCATCATCATCGTGTTCCTGTCGGTCTCGCTGACCATTACCGACGGCATCAACACTCTGGGGCTGGAGATTCCCTTCCTGAGTACCTTCAGCACTTTCCTGATATGGCTGGCCTTCTATGTATTCATGGTGATAGTCCTGGGCGTGATGTATGTCCTCATTCCCAACGCCAGGGTGAGGCTGCTGCCGGCCCTGTCCGCCGCCGCCATCTCGTCCTTGGCTTTTACCATTGTGCAGTACCTTTACCTGGAGACCCAGATGTTTGTATCCCGGATGAATGCGGTTTACGGCGTTTTTGCAGCCATACCCCTTTTCATGGTGTGGCTGAACATAGGATGGTTCATTGTCCTGCTGGGCTCTGAACTGTCATACGTGTTCCAGAATGTGGACAACTACCCGCTGGAAGACATGAGTTGATAACTTTTAAAAGATTGATATACAATGAATACAGAACTGACTAAAGGCTTTGTCGACTTTATCGACGACAACAGGCTGCAGTCCCTGATACACGATACCAAGGAAGACCCTGCAGTCTATCGGGAAATCCTTAAGAAGTCCCTTTCCAAACAACCCCTGACTGTTGAGGAAACAGCCGCGCTTATAGCAGTGAACTCTCCCGAGGGCCTGCACGAGATCTTCGAGACCGCCAGGGAGCTCAAGCGCTCGGTCTACGGCAACCGCATCGTGCTCTTCGCACCACTCTACATCGGCAACTACTGCACCAATGACTGCCAGTACTGCGGATTCCGCCGCTCCCTGCGCACTACCGTGCGGCACACCCTCTCGGATGAGGAACTGGTACGCGAGGTGAAGTCCTTGGAGGACGAGGGCCACAAGAGGCTGATTCTCGTTTACGGCGAGCACGCCAAGTACACTCCGGAGTTCATAGCGCATACTGTAAAAATGACATACGCTACAAAATCCGGCAACGGGGAAATCCGCAGGGTGAATATAAATGCCGCCCCTCTGGACATCGAGGGCTACAAGGTGGTCAAGGCCGCCGGCATCGGTACATTCCAGGTATTCCAGGAGACCTATCATAAGGAAACATACGCCAAATATCATCCGTACAATACCCAGAAGAGCAACTATCTCTGGAGGCTGAATGCCATGGACCGTGCCTTCGAGGGCGGTATCGACGACATGGGTATCGGTGCCCTGTTCGGACTTTACGACTGGAGATTCGAGGTGCTCGGTCTGGTATCCCATGCGATACATCTGCAGGAGACATACGGTGTCGGTCCCCACACCATCAGTTTCCCTAGGATACAGCCGGCCAACGGTCTGGAGCTGGACCTTCCCTACAGAGTGTCTGACCAGGACTTTAAGAAACTGGTGGCAATCCTCAGACTCGCAGTGCCTTATACCGGCCTTATCATGACTGCCCGCGAGTCCAAGGCCATCCGCGACGAGGTGATGGAGTTCGGTGTGTCCCAGATCGATGCCGGCACCAAGCTGGAGATCGGAGGCTACAACAAGGAGCGCAAGGGCGTCGAGCAGGCCATCGACGAGGAGCAGTTCCAGGTGGGCGATACCCGCAGTCTGGATGAGGTGATCCGCTGGCTGCTGACCCGTGACTATATACCCAGTTTCTGTACGGCCTGCTACCGTGTCGGCCGTACCGGAGAGCATTTCATGGAGTTCGCCATACCGGGATTCATCAAGCGCTTCTGCACCCGCAACGCCCTTCTGACCCTGGCGGAGTATCTTGAGGACTATTCTTCCGACCTTACCAAGGAGGAGGGATACAAGCTCATTGACAGGGAGCTGGCTAAGATGCCGGAGGGAGACGAGAAGAATTCGCTGAAAGAGCGTCTCCAAAAAATCCGCAAAGACGGTACCCGGGACATCTTGTATTAGTTTTTTGATTAATTTTGCAGAATGGATTTTACAAAAAGCGACTACGACCTGATTAATAAGGAATTCGAGGAGCTCCGCCTGGCTGCTCTCAAGCGGTGCGCCTCGCAGGAGGAATATGACGGTGTCCTCAAGGCATTTGAGTTTGCAAACGAGGCCCACAAGGGCGTCCGGAGACGCTCAGGGGAACCGTACATCATCCATCCTATATCAGTGGCCAAGATCGTGGTGAACGAGATAGGCCTGGGCTACAAGTCGATCGTAGCCGCCCTTCTGCATGATGTGGTGGAGGATACGGAATATACCGTGGACGACATCAAGCGTCTGTTCGGCGAGAAGATAGCCTCCCTGGTTGATGGCCTGACCAAGATAAAGGCGGCCATGGACACTGACGGAGGCAATCTCCAGGCCGAGAATTTCAAGCGCATCATCCTGACTCTCAACGATGATGTCCGCGTAGTGCTCATCAAGCTGGCGGACCGCCTGCACAACATCCGCACTATCGGTTCCATGCCCGACTATAAGAAGGACAAAATCCTGAGCGAGACCATGTACATCTTCGTGCCGCTGGCCCACCGCCTGGGACTGTACAACATCAAGTCGGAAATGGAGAACATCTGGCTCCGCACCCGCGATCCCAAACTGTACAATGACATTGTAACCCGCATCGACGGTGTAATCAAGGAAAAGGGAGAGGCGATGGACAAGTTCATCAAACCGGTAGCAGATGCTTTGGATAATGCCGGATACCAGTTTGAGATAACCAAGCGTACCAAGACCCCCTACTCCGTCTGGCACAAGATGCAGCAGAAACACGTGGAATTCGAGGATATCTACGATATCTATGGCATCCGCATAATATTCACACCCAAGCCGGATGAGGACGAACGGACCCAGTGCTGGTACATCTACTCCCTCGTATCCGGGATCTATGCATCCAAGACCGACCGTATCCGCGACTGGGTAACCAGACCCAAGAGCAACGGTTATGAGGCCCTGCACTGCACGGTGATGAGCAACGGCGGGGGCTGGGTAGAGGTTCAGATCCGCAGCGAAAGGATGAATGAGATTGCCGAGAAGGGTATCGCCGCTCACTGGAGCTACAAGCAGAAAGGAGAGGAAACCAACTCGGAGAAAGAGATGGACCGCTGGCTGGATATGGTCCGCGATGTATTGGAGAACCCGGATGTCAATGCTCTGGAATTTCTGGACAAGTTCCACGATTCCCTCTTGGGGCAGGAAATCTACGTGTTTACTCCCAAGGGCGAATCCAAGTCTCTCCCGAACGGTTCCACCGCCCTGGACTTCGCTTATAGCATCCATTCGAAAATAGGCAACAAAGCCATTGCTGCCAAGATCAATTTTAAGCTCTCTCCCCTTTCCAGCATCCTGCGAAACGGAGACCAGGTGGAAATAATCACAGCCGAATCCCAGAAGCCCCAGCCGGAATGGCTGGACTTCCTCCGTACCGGAAAGGCCCGTAACTACGTCTACGAAGCACTTAAGGATGATATCGACGACAGTATAAAAAGAGGCAGGGAGATGCTGGAGAACGAGCTGGCCGGCTATGGCGTTAAACTTCAGGGCAATGTGCTCAAGAAACTGCTCAGGGAATACAGCGTCAATACCAAAGAAGAACTTTACAATAAGATATCCACCGGCATCATTTCCCTCAAGGACCTGGAGAAAATCCTGCGTAAGAATACTGAGAACAAGAACGTAATCTACTGGACTCTGCGACTGTTCCGCAGCGGCAAGAAAGAAGACGGTGGAGAAGATGAACTCATCGATGACACTGACGGCAAGGAGGACGAGATGTCCAATGCCGAGATCCGCGACCGTCTCATCAAGAACAAACTGGACAAGAACCGGGATCTAATCCTGGCCGATAAAGAAGCCCAGGGTAAGGATCCGGACAGTCCGATCACCTACCGTATCGCTGACTGCTGTTATCCCATCCCTGGAGACACCATCGTAGGATTCATCAACGACAACGGAGAAGTCGTCGTCCACAAGAAAACTTGTCCGGAAGCTGTGAATCTCGCTTCAATACACGGAGACAGAATAGTCAACGCCAAATGGAGCAAAAACACCGTAGCCTCCTTTCTGGCCCGCATCAAAATTTTCGGTACGGACCGCATAGGCATCCTCAATGAGCTTACGAAAGTCACGACGCTGGTGCTTAACATAAATATCCGAAAGGTATATATCGCAACGCACGACAGCATATTTGAAGGATATATCGACTGCTATGTACGCAGCACAGAAGACCTGGACACGCTGATGGACCACATCAAGAAAATTAAAGGTGTGGAAAATGTAAACCGCATAGACATAAAAGAGGATAAATAGAAAATGAAGAAAGGCAAGAATCTGCTCAATGCGGCTGTAGTTACCGGAATCCTGGCATTCCTGATATTCCCCCCCTCCTGCGCTAACACCTCCACTCCCCCTGAAGGAGGGCCCAAGGATACATTGGCCCCGATTCTGGTGGAAACATTTCCCTTAAACAATTCTACCGGACATCCTAGAGACATTAAGCACAGCTCCATATCTTTTGAATTTGACGAATATGTTGTTCTGAACAATCCTAATTCCTATATTTTCCTATCCCCTCCCCAGTCCAAGCCTCCGACAGCGAAAATCAAAGGAAAAAAAGTGTTGATATCCTTCACGGAGCCTCTGGATTCCAACAAAACCTACTCACTCTCCCTAGGAGAGGCAATAAAAGACAATAATGAGGGTAATCCCTTTCCTCCGTACACTCACAGTTTTTCAACCGGAGATCATATCGACTCACTTTTCGTCTCGGGAAATATTGTGGAAGCGGCCACTATGCTGCCTATGCCCAACATTACTGTTGTTTTTCATACCGACCCGTCGGACTCAGCCGTATATAAAGTTCGTCCCAAGGCAGCTGCAAAAAGTGATTTATGGGGATACTTTACCGTCAGAAACCTGCCTGCCGATACGGTATACAGAGTGTTTGCCATCGAAGACCTCAACAACAACAACCTATATGATCCGGACCAGGAACGTGTCGCTTTTCTAGACACACTTGTGCTGCCTTCCAGCGTAATGCGCACAGACATGCCGGAACTGCTCTCAGTATCCATGACCGATACGGCTGCCTGCCTGGCCCGTCCTGCTCAGCTGTCCCTATCCATGTTCAAGGAAGTGTCCCAAAGACAGCTGCTGAGAGCCCGGGAAAGAGTATCCCGCAGACATATGTATCTCAAGTTCGCCGCTCCCTATCCTCAGATAGACTCCATCATATTTGACGGAATACCTCAGGAAAAACTCTTGTTTGAATACAATTACTACCGCGACAGCATCACCATCTGGATAAATGACCAGGGACCGGTCCAGGACACTCTGCAGATGAGACTGAGCTATCACAGGACCGACGACTCCCTCAATGTTCTCGTACCTGTCACTGACACTGTCAGAATGATCCGCCCTAAGGGCAAAATGGTAGAGAACCGCTGGGGAGAGATGGTTGAGGAACCCGATACTCTGGCGGCATACGAAGTTGATGCATTCCCTGAGAAAATAGATCAGGACGGCATAGTTATTCTATTCGAGTCTCCAATGATACAGACCCCTTTCGATTCAATATCCATTATTTCCAAAAACACCCGCGAGCAGACGGCACCGGTAAAATTCATTGTCGAAAAGGACACGGCAAATATCCGACGGTATACACTGCGCTTGCAGGAGGCACTTATCGCCGGCTATGAATACACGTTGAGGATACCTGACAGCCTGTTCCTGGACATAGACGGCATATACTGCGACAGCCTGGTCAAGACATTCAGTCTGCCTCAGGACGAAAAGCTGAGTTCACTGACCATTGAGGCTTCCAACGTGCAGGAGAAGTACATGATAGAGCTTGTGGATGAGAAACGGACCAAGACCTATAGGACCTACCACATCGATTCCGCTGCGGTTCTGGCCTTTCCTTATCTCAAGGCAGGGAAATACTCTGTCCGCATAACCGAGGACAAGAACGGCAATGGCCAGATAGACACTGGTGATCTGTTGAGCCGTAAACAACCAGAAAAAGTGATGATGTTCCGCTTCAACAACTCACTGGGCAACAATGCCTACATCATAGAAATTCCAGAACGTACAGAACTGATACAGACTATCGATATCGGAGAAATGTTCAAATGATACCAATTCATAAGATAACAGCTATTATTGCACTGTCTGTCATGTCATTGTCCCTGTACGGACAGAAACGTGACACAATCCCGGCAATCAAGCCCGGTATACAGTGGGACACAGCCGTAGTCATCAAACCGGTGAAGGCTTCCGAGCACTTATTGGGTGTCAAATATGATTTTTCTTTTACAGGAGTAACCATGACACCTGAAATGGGTGTTAAAGCTATCAATTCACCAATTAACGTAGCTGTATTATACACCTACTACCATCCGCTGTGGAGCGTTATAGACATTTTCGGCATTCAGACCGGTTTCAGATATACCACTTACGGCTTCGTCAATGACGAATACGACTTCGAACATTTCGAACAAACAGTATCAGTGATAGAATTGCCGCTAATCTCCGCTTTTCACGTAGACCTGGGAGAGCATTTCCGGATACTGATCAGCATAGGCCCCTTCGTGGGCTACCGTTTCGCAACGACCAAGGACAACGGCTTCGACTGTTTCGATAACCGTTTCGACTATGGTATCCAGGGCGGAGCCGGTCTGGCCTACATCATAGGAAAAAGGTTCGAACTGCATCTGGAGGGCACCTTCCATTACTCTCTCTCCATGCTCTACCATCCGGAGAAGATGAGCAGCGTGTCCTGGCTCTACAGTTATCCGTGGCAGGCCAGCATAAGTCTGGGATTTCATGTAAAACTCAAATAGATATGCGCTACATCACTGCAAATATAGGAGATAGCCTGCTCATCGGACACGATGCAGGCAGGACCGTCGTCCAGAGTATGTGCAACTGCGACACCAATGACCTGGACGCTGCCGTACAGCAGTGTCTCGGCCTGTATGAGGCCGGCTCGCAGCTGGTCAGGCTCACCACCCAGGGTCTCCGTGAGGTGGAGTCTCTCGGGAAGATAAAGACCCGTCTCAGGGCAATGGGCGTTCCCGTTCCCCTGGTGGCCGACGTCCACTTCTCCTCGGAGGTGGCCATCGCCGCAGCCGCAGTGGCCGACAAGGTCCGCATCAATCCAGGCAATTTCGCCAAGGACCACGAGGTGGCGTGCAGCCAGTTCCGCAGGTTCCTGGAAGAATGCCGCAGGCACGGGACGGCCGTCCGCATAGGCATCAATCACGGCTCTTTAGGCGCCCGTATAACAGAGCTCTACGGCAATACACCTAAAGGAATGCAGGAGGCCATGTCGGAGTGGGTACAGATGTGCATCGACGAGGATTTCTACAATGTGGTGCTCTCGCTCAAGGCCAGCAACGTCCCGGTCATGACCCAGGCCTACATCCTCCTTCAGCAGTGGATGGAGGAGCGCGGAATCATCTTCCCCCTGCATCTCGGAGTCACCGAGGCCGGCAACGGGGACATGGGCCGCATCAAGTCGGCGGCCGGTCTGGCAACCCTGCTCTCCCGCGGTATCGGGGATACCATCAGGGTATCCCTCACAGAGCCCCCGGTCAATGAGATTGTCCCGGCAAGGCTCATTGCAGAGTTCTTCGACACGGATCAGAAGCCCTCGGACTATCAGACCGGTGTCAAAGACGGCGTCCCCTCCTTCGAGCTCCGCTGCGCCTCCCACGAGGAGTTCATCATCAAGGCCTCGTGCATCCTCGGGCCGATGCTGGTCAATAAGGAAATAGACGATTTCGACATCCGTTGCATCTATGGAGATAAGCAGGCGGATAAATCTGAGATAGAGCAGTTTAAATCCGACATAATGCAGGCCACACGCCGCCGCATCACCCAGTGCGAGTACATCGCCTGCCCCAGTTGCGGCCGGACCCTCTACGACATCGAGTCCACCTTCAACGAAGTGAAGCGCCGCACTTCCCACCTCCGCGGCCTGACCATCGCGGTCATGGGCTGCATCGTCAACGGTCCGGGCGAGATGGCCGACGCCGATTACGGCTATATCGGCGAGGGACGCGGCAAGGTGTCCATCTACCGGGGCAAGGAGGCAGTAGTGCGCTCCGTGCCTCAGGAGAAGGCCATAGACGTGCTGCTGGAGCTTATTGAGAAAGACGGACGCAGTACAGACGGCCGCCCTCTGCGCGGATAACCTTCAGCCGGTCTCCGGTGCTTGCCGAACCGTATTCCATGACGGCCTCATACTGCCTGCCGCCGTATTCTACCTTACCTGAAGGACACATTTCGGTGGCAGCCGTAACTTCTTGTCCCACACATCCTGCGATGGAGCCGGTCTCCACTCCTACCCAGCCTTCGTCTCCCTTGAGCTCGGTCTTCTGAGCGATATAGGAGAATGACTTTTTAGGGAAGAGCTTGGATGCGCCCCAGATGGACAGAATCAGGGCCAGGACGGTGGATACCAGGACTATGGCGCAGGGGGTGAGGATGACCTGAAGGTTGAGGTGTCCTTCGAAATACAGGAGGTCATTGTCCACCATTGCGAATATGAGGGCCCCGAGGGAGAGGATGGCTCCGATGATGCCCGCCACTCCGAATCCCGGCGTGACGAATATCTCCACCCCGAGCAGGATCAGTCCTATTACGAACATCACTATCTCCCAGTTCATGGCCAGGCCGTGGATGTACAGGGGCGAGAAATAGAGCACTGCCCCGAGAATTGCTATGATGGACGGCAGCCCGAGTCCGGGGGACTGCACCTCGAAGTAGATGCCTCCGATGATCATCATCAGGAAAATTCCCTGCAGGACCGGGGACATCATGAAGAGGATGAACCTCTCGAGAGGAGACAGTTCCTGATGGATTATCTCACATTCTTCCAGTCCGATATGCTCCACTACCTCATCTATTGATTCGGCCTTGCCCTCGCAGTAGCGGGCCTCTATCGCCTCGTCCGGGGTGAAGCTGAGGACACCCGCCGTATCCACCATTTTCTCCGCTATGGCCGGGTCCCTGAACCAGGTGCCGTCTGCCCTCCTTCCGTGGGCTTCGGCGGTGGAGCGCATCATCCCGCGCATGAAGGACTGGTATTTGTCCGGCATTACCTCCCCGTTCTGATTGACCACCGTAGCGGCCCCTATCGATGCCCCGGGCCTCATGTATATCGAGTCGCAGGCGATGGATATCAGGGCTCCGGCGGAGGCGGCCTGCAGGTCCACGAAGGCCACTACCGGGACAGGCGCATGGAGGATGGCCTTGCGCATGCTGTCGGCTGCGTCCACAGCCCCTCCGTAGGTGTCCAGATGCAGGATTATGTAGTCCGCTCCCTTGGCCTGAGCATCCTCGAGCCCGAGGCTGAGCCTGCGCATGGAGGAGTTGTCGATATTCTGCCTGATCTCTATGACGTAGACCGTGTCCTTTCCAGGCGTCTCCTGGGAATATGCCGAAGCGGCTGAGAAATAGCTGATAAATGCCGCTAAGGCTGCGAGTGTGACGAGTATTTTTTTCATCTGTCGGTTATTTGTACCACAAAGATAAGGCACAAATGCCAATTTTTTCTAATTTTGCATTCTTAGATATGAAAGAAGCACTATTACATCTCGGAAAAGACTTTGCGGTCAAAGGATTTTCCTTCGGCTATGAGGGCCGTGCCGACGGAGAGGTGGTCTTCAACACCGCCATGGTCGGCTATCCCGAATCCCTCACCGACCCTTCCTACTCGGGTCAGATATTATGTGTAACCTACCCTCTTGTAGGCAACTACGGAGTTCCTGAAGAGAAGACGGCCGACGGTATATCCGTCAACTTCGAGTCCGAGCGCATCCACGTCCGGGGCCTGATCATCTCCGACTACTCCTTCAAGTACAGCCACTGGAGCGCGGTCAAGAGCCTGGATGAGTGGCTCAAGGAGTACCGCATCCCCGGCATCTTCGGGGTGGACACCAGGGAGATCACCAAGATTCTCCGCGAGCAGGGCTCCATGCCCGGCTGTATCGTGCCCGAGGGCTTCGACGTACCGGAGACGCTTTACGATCCGGGTTCCGAGAACCAGGTGGCCATCGTCAGCTGCAAGGAGGTGATCCGCTACGGCAACCCCTCCGGCAAGAAAGTAGTGCTGCTTGACTGCGGAGTCAAGAACAACATCCTCCGCTGCCTCCTCCGCTCCGGTGACATCGAGGTCATCCGCGTGCCCTGGGACTACGATTTCAACACCATGGAGTACGACGGTCTGTTCATCTCCAACGGTCCCGGCAACCCGGAGTACTGCGGCGAGGCCGTCCGCAACATTCAGAAAGCCATGGCGGCGGAGAAGCCGATATTCGGTATCTGCATGGGCAACCAGCTGCTGGCCAAGGCCGGAGGCGCTTCGACCTTCAAGCTCAAATACGGTCACCGCAGCCACAACCAGCCCGTCCGCCTCGTAGGCACCGAACGCTGCTACGTAACTTCCCAGAACCACGGTTACGCTGTGGACGGAGACACCCTCGGCGCTGACTGGGAGCCCCTCTTCGTCAATATGAACGACGGCACCAACGAGGGCCTGCGGCACAAGAGCGGCCGCTTTTTCTCCGTGCAGTTCCACCCCGAGGCGTCCAGCGGTCCGACCGACACCGAATTCCTCTTTGACAAATTCATTAAAATGCTGTAGACCATGATTGACACCACTATAAAGAAAGTCCTGCTCCTGGGTTCGGGAGCCCTCAAAATCGGCGAGGCCGGTGAGTTCGACTATTCCGGCTCCCAGGCTCTCAAGGCCATGCGCGAGGAAGGCATAGAGACTATCCTGATCAATCCAAACATCGCTACCGTCCAGACATCGGAGGGTATAGCCGACAAGATATATTTCCTCCCAGTGACACCCTTCTTCGTGGAGGCGGTCATCAAGAAGGAGCAGCCCCAGGGCATTCTCCTCGCATTCGGAGGTCAGACCGCGCTGAACTGCGGAGTGGCCCTGTACAGGGAGGGAATCCTGGAAAAATACAACCTGAAGGTGCTCGGCACCCCCGTGCAGGCGATCATGGACACCGAGGACCGCGAGCTCTTCGTCAAGAGGCTCGACGAGATCAATGTCAAGTCCATCAAGAGCCATGCGGTCAGCAATATCGAGGATGCCCTCGCCGCAGCCTCCGAGCTCGGCTATCCGGTAATCCTCCGCGCGGCCTACGCCCTCGGCGGTCTCGGCAGCGGATTCTGCGACAATCCGGACGAACTTATCCGGCTGGGAGAGAAAGCCTTCTCCTACTCACCTCAAGTACTGGTGGAGAAGTCCCTCAAGGGCTGGAAGGAGATAGAATACGAGGTGGTGCGCGACCGCTACGACAACTGCATCACGGTCTGCAACATGGAGAACTTCGACCCGCTCGGAATCCATACCGGCGAGAGTATCGTGGTCGCTCCTTCCCAGACCCTCACCAACCATGAGTACAATCTGCTCCGCGAGCTCTCGATACGCATCGTCCGTCACGTGGGCATCGTCGGCGAGTGCAACGTGCAGTTTGCCTTCGACCCCAACTCCGAAGACTACCGCGTCATCGAGGTCAATGCCCGTCTGAGCCGCTCCTCGGCCCTGGCCTCCAAGGCTACGGGTTATCCCCTCGCCTTTGTGGCCGCCAAGCTCGGTCTGGGCTACGGTCTGTTCGAGCTGAAAAACTCCATTACCAAGACTACCCCGGCCTTCTTCGAGCCCGCCCTGGACTATGTGGTCTGCAAGATTCCCCGCTGGGACCTCTCCAAGTTCCACGGCGTGTCCCGTGAGATCGGCAGCAGCATGAAGAGCGTAGGTGAGGTAATGGCCATCGGCCGCACCTTCGAGGAGGCCCTGCAGAAGGGACTGAGAATGATCGGACAGGGAGCCCACGGCTTCACCGGCAACAAGGAGATTCCCATCGAGAACATCGATAAGGCCCTCCGCGAGCCCACCGACAACCGCATCTTCGTCATATCCAAGGCCCTGACTCACGGCTACACCCCCGAGAAGATACACGAGCTCACCAAGATAGACCGCTGGTTCATCGACAAGCTGATGAACATCATCAACACTGCCGCGGAGCTCTCCGCCCTTAACTCCCTCGAGGAACTGGGCGAGCCCCTGCTGCGTCAGGCCAAGCGCCAGGGCTTCTCCGACTTCCAGATCGGACGCCACATCCTCAAGGATGGCATCGACTCCGAGGAGATGGTTATCAAGGTGCGCGAGTACCGCAAGAAGCTCGGAGTGCTGCCCGTCGTCAAGCAGATCGATACCCTCGCGGCCGAGTTCCCCGCCCAGACCAACTACCTCTACCTTACCTACAACGGTACTGCATCTGACATAGCCTACGAGCATGACGGCAAGTCAATTGTCGTGCTCGGATCGGGCGCCTACCGCATCGGCAGCTCCGTGGAGTTCGACTGGTGCAGCGTCAACGCCCTGCAGACCATCCGCAAGAGCGGCTGGAGAGGCATCATGATCAACTACAACCCCGAGACCGTATCCACCGACTACGATATGTGCGACCGCCTCTACTTCGACGAGCTTACCTACGAGAGGGTGCTCGACATCTGCGACCTGGAGGAGCCGCACGGAGTCATCATATCCATGGGCGGACAGATTCCCAACAACCTGGCCACCCGCCTCGATGCCGCCAGGGTGCCCATTCTCGGCACCACCGCCGACAGCATAGACAACGCCGAGGACCGCAACCGCTTCTCGGCCATGCTCGACCGTCTCGGCATAGACCAGCCCAGATGGAGGGAGCTGACCTCGATGAACGACATCCACAGCTTCATCCGCGACGTGGGCTTCCCCGTCCTGGTGCGTCCCTCCTACGTTCTTTCGGGCGCAGCGATGAACGTATGCTCCAACGATACCGAGCTCGAGCAGTTCCTGAAACTGGCGGCGGAAGTTTCTAAGAAACACCCTGTTGTCGTATCGGAATTTATCCAGCACGCCAAGGAGATAGAGTTCGACGCAGTGGCCGACCACGGCACCGTCATAGCCTACGCCATCTCGGAGCACATCGAGTTCGCCGGCGTACACTCTGGCGACGCTACGATTCAGTTCCCGCCCCAGAAGATGTATGTGGAGACCGCCCGCAGGATCAAGAAGATAGCCCGCAAGATAGCCGAGGCCCTGAAGATTTCGGGCCCCTTCAACATCCAGTTCCTCGCCAAGGAGAACGACATCAAGGTCATCGAGTGCAACCTCAGGGCCTCGAGAAGTTTCCCCTTCGTGTCCAAGGTGCTTAAGATCAATCTCATCGAACTGGCCACCAAGGTCATGACCGGCGAGAAGGTCACTCCTCCCGAGAAGAGCGCCTTCGATATCGACTACGTAGGCGTGAAGGCCTCCCAGTTCTCATTCTCCCGTCTGCAGAAAGCCGACCCCGTCCTCGGAGTGGACATGGCCTCCACCGGAGAGGTGGGCTGCATCGGAGACGACACCAACGAGGCTGTGCTCAAGGCCATGCTCTCTGTCGGCTACACCGTCCCCGGCAAGAATATCCTGGTATCCTCAGGCGATGCCAAGCAGAAAGTCGAGCTCCTGAGCGCCTGCAGGCTGCTGGCCAAGCACAACTACACGATCTATGCTACCGGAGGCAGCTATAAATTCCTGGTGGACAACGGGGTCCCTGCCACTTTGGTGTACTGGCCGTCGGAAACAGGAGAGCCACAGGCCCTTGAAATGCTTCACGAGCGCAAGATAGACCTGGTGGTCAATATCCCTAAGAATCTCACCAAGGAGGAACTGGACAACGGCTACCGCATCCGCCGCGCCGCCGTGGACTTCAATATCCCGATTATAACCAACACCAGACTTGCATCGGCTTTCATCACGGCATTCTGCAACATGCCCCTCGACAATATCCAGATCAAGTCCTGGGACGAATACAGATAGACCGCAATCATTATGGGTAAGATATACGAACGGCTGATGAGCGACGTCCGGCTCCAGGAGGGACTGAAGGCCTGCATCAACTGCGGGACCTGCACCGCCGTGTGCCCGGCTGCCGAATTCTACCGCTACAATCCCAAGAACATCGTAAACATCGTCCAGACCCAGGACGACGAGGAGATCATCAAACTGCTCAAGAGCGATACGATATGGTACTGCGGTGAGTGCATGTCCTGCGTGACACGCTGCCCCAGAACCAATGCCCCCGGACAGGTCATCATCGCCCTTCGCACCCTCTCCGTCGAGCTGGGCTACTTCGTGGAGTCCGAGAAAGGCCGGCAGCAGTATGCCTTAGCAAAGGTGCTCTGCGGCAATGTCCTCAATTACGGTTACTGCGTCCATCCCGAGACCTTCAAGTACGCCTCCCATCCCGAGTATGGGACGGTGGGCAAATGGATTGAGGACCATCTGCAGGACGTGTACGACCGCGTGGGTGCCAACTACGGAAAGAGCGGCCCGGGTCCCCTGCGCAAGATTGCCCGTGAATCCCTTGACGACCTGCAGAAGATATTCGACGTGACAGGCGGCTCGGCCCGGGTCGAGAAGATTAAGGACCTCTCGCGCAAGAAGGCTCAGGAGATGGGACTGAGCGAGGAAGAGTATTTCAATGAAGTGTTCAATGAGACTCATGGTGAGCACCTTAACCAACAGAATCAGTAGTACCGCATGAATTACGAAGGAAAGAAAAAAATATGGTCCGAGTTCCAGAAAGAGATACCCGATGACAAGTATTTCTACGCCCGCAGCTGCATCCGCCAGAACTTCAATCCGGGCGCAGAGCAGGCCTTTCTGGACATAGTGCGCAACCGCTTCGGCAAGGACTTCTACGAGGATCCCCTCCACACCACCTGCGGCGGCATAGCCTACCACAGCGACACTACTCCCGAGGAAACTTCCATGACCATCATTGCCCGCCAGTTCTCCCTTATGAACCAGGCGGGCTATAAGAATTTCGTGGTATCGTGCGTGACCTCCTTCGGTCTGCACAGCGAGATACTCCAGACCTGGGAGGAGCATCCCGAGATCGAGGAGAAGATACACGAGCTGCTGTGGAAGGCATGTAAAAGGGAGTTCGTAAAGCCGGACTTTCTGATGCACTCCAGCGACATGATGTATCACTACCGCTTCCTGATATCCGAGCAGGCCAAGTACCCGCTGATCAACGTGCATACCGGAGAGCCCCTGAAAGTGGTGGAGCACATCGGCTGCCACTATTCCAAGATTTTCCCCTCCAAGTCCGTGGGCGGAGCCGAATATCCCCGCGTCCTGGCCGGACTGGTGGAGGCCCTCGGCGGCAGCGTGGTGGACTACCCCGAGCGGAGGCACTGCTGCGGCTTCGGTTTCAGGCAGTACCTGGTCAAGGCCAACAGAGGATACTCGCTGACCAACACCTATAAGAAGTTCGAGTCGATGGAACCCTTCCACCCCGACCTGATCATCACCAACTGCCCGGGCTGCAACTACTTCCTGGACCGCTGGCAGTACGTCATAGCCGAGACCACCGGCAAGACCTACGGCGACACTCCCGGCTACGGCATCCCCGTGCTGTCCTCCGAGGAGGTGGCCGCGCTGGTCATGGGCTACGACCCCTGGGACCTCGGACTGCAGATGCATCAGGTGGCGGTCGAGCCGCTTCTGGACAAAATGGGCGTGAAGTACGACAAATCCAGTAAATACAAGGGTCTGGGCGGCAAGGACCTCGGAGTCCCCGCCAGCCCTGCCAATATCAGAATCTTCTAATCTTCATATATGGAAATAAGCAATCAACAGCGCAATATAGTGGTAATCGGCGGAGGACCGGCCGGAATAGAGGCATCCCGCGCCCTGGACGCAATGGGCTATACCGTATTCCTCGTGGAGAGGGATAGCCGCTTAGGCGGACATTTAGGCCGCTGGGACAGGCTCTTCCCCTACGGCACACCGGCGGAGGACGTCCTGAGTCAGCTGACGGCCTCGATGGGACGGATCAAGTGGTTCACCTCCACGGAGGTGACTCAGGTCAATAAGCTCGAGAGAGGTTACAATGTCATCCTCTCCAACGGCCTCTCAGTCCTGGCCGACGCCCTGCTGCTGACCACCGGCTTCACCCTTTTCAACGCATCCAAGAAGGAGGAATACGGCTACGGCATTTACGACCGGGTCATCACGAACGCTGACCTGGAGGATTATTTCTCCGGTATACCGGTGCCTGCCGTCGACAATCCCCGCCGCATAGGCTTCGTGCACTGCGTGGGCTCCCGCGACGAGAAGGTGGGCAACCGTTACTGCTCCAAGGTCTGCTGCGCCACTGCGGTAAAGCAGGCCTGCGAGATCAAGCAGCAGTTCCCCGACGCGGTGGTCTACTGCTTCTACATGGACCTGAGAATGTTCGGCCGCGGATACGAGGACATGTATCTCGAGGCCCAGAAGAAATACGGCGTAATCTTCGTCCGGGGCCGCGTCTCGGAGGTCTCCGAGGACAAGGACGGGCATCTCTTCGTCAAGGCCGAGGACACCCTCTCCGGCAAGCCGCTCAGGGTCACTCTCGATCTGCTGGTGCTGATGGCCGGAATGTCCCACAACAGAGCCGTGGATCCCATCGCGCGTACCCTCGCGCTCTCCACCATGGAGGACGGCTTCCTCAAGCCCAAGGACTCCCTCACGGCCGCCCAGGCGTCATACTGCACGGGAGTGTTCTACGCCGGAGCATGCACCGGTCCCAAGACCCTGCCTGAGACCATGGCAGAGGCCAGGGCCGCCGCTACAAGTATTCACGAATACCTCCAGGAGCAATGATAGATTTCGGATACGGCATATCACCCAGCTCCGCCATCAATCTGGACAAGTTCGACAGGACCAGATTCGAGGAGCTTGCCCGCGAGGAGCCGGACGTGCTCAAGTGCATGGCCTGCGGCTCATGCGCTGCCTCCTGCCCCACGGCCGGACACAGCGACATGAACCTGAGGAGGGTGATACTGCTGCTCGGACGAGGCCGCGAGGACGAGGCCCTCAGGATGGTCTCCCACTGTATGCTCTGCGGCAAATGCCTGATAGTCTGCCCCCGCGGCATCAACACCAGGCATCTGATACTAAGTGTAACTAAAATCTACCAAAAGAAGTGAAAGACAGGTTCATATCAGGATACAACGATTTCGTCCTCCCCTTCGTGATAGGCATGATCTTCATCCTCACCTATCTCGTCATAGGGATCATCCGGGTCATCGTACAGCTGCCGGCCGCGGACCGAAAGAAGTTCTTCCTCTCCCTGATCAATCCCAGACTCTGGGTCATAAATCTCAAGGACATCATCTGCGACGTCCTCCTGCATACCAAGATATGGAAGCGCAAGCCCCTCTTGGGCTACATGCACTCGAGCATCGCCTTCGGATGGTTCATGCTGATAGTCCTGGGCCACATCGAGACCTGGCTCTTCGTGCCTGACCGTCTCTCGACCTTCTACTACCCCGTGTTCTTCAGGTTCTTCGTGATGGAGACAGACCACACCCTCAAGGGCTCGTTCTTCTTCTTCCTGATGGACTTCTTCCTGCTCGTGGTGCTCAGCGGAGTCTTCCTGGCCATGTTCAAGCGCATACGCTCGATGATGTTCGGCATGCGCAGGACCACCAGGAACCAGATACCGGACCGTCTTGCCATGTACTGCCTGTGGGCCATTTTCCCCGTCAGACTCCTCGCCGAAAGCTTCACCGCCGGTATTGCCGGAGGCAGCTTCCTCACCCGCCCGATGTACTGGCTGTTCAGCAACTTCCTGACCAACACCTACCACATCCTGCCGACCTGGTGGGCCTACTCCACCCTCCTCGGCACCTTCTTCGTACTGCTGCCCTTCACCCGGTACATGCATATCCCGACGGAGGCCTTCCTGATAGTGCTGCGCAATGCCGGCATCAAGGTCTCCCATCCCCGCAAAGGCTATTCCATCGCCCAGATATACTCCTGCTCCAACTGCGGAATGTGCATCGACGCATGTCCGATGATGGGCCAGAAGAAGAACCTGCGCTTCGCCACGGTATATTTCAACCGTCTGCTGAGGCGCCGCAACTGGGCCCGCTGCGAGGAGAGCGCGGACAAATGCCTGATGTGCGGCAAGTGCGTCGCCGTCTGCCCCGTAGGCGTGGACTCCTGCAACATCAAGCGGAGCCTGAGAGGACTCCGGGCCGCTCCCGCCCCTGCGGACTACAGTTATTTTACCTCCTACAGCCTACCGGAGGGCGTAGAGAACTCCCAGGAGAAAGTCCTCTACTATGCCGGCTGCATGACTCAGCTCACCCCCGTCATTTCCAAGGCCGTAGCGGCCGTCCTGGACCATGCCGGAGTGGATTGGAGCTTCATGGACCGCGACGGCGGTATATGCTGCGGACGGCCTCTGATACTGGCCGGAAGGGATGAAAGGGCTCAGGAAATGATCCGCCGCAACACCGAACTGATACGGCAGAGCGGAGCCACTACCCTGCTGCTCTCCTGCCCTATATGCTACAAGGTCTTCCGCGAGAACTACGACCTCAAGGGCATCCGCATCGTGCATTATACCGAATACTTCGACGAGCTTGTGCGGCTTGGACGCATAACTCTCAGGAACTCAGGCGAGAAGATGGTTTACCACGACCCCTGCGAGCTGGGACGCGGCTGCAAGGTGTACCGTCAGCCCCGGAGGGTGCTGAGCGCTGCCGGAGAGCTGGTGGAGGCGGAAAAGCACCACGACGAGAGCATCTGCTGCGGAGGGTCATTGGGCTCCCTGACATTGTCCTACGAGGACCGCAAGGACATTACCCTGAAGGCCCTGGACAACCTGATGTACGCCTCGCCCGAGAGGATTGTCACCGCCTGCCCCCTGTGCCTGAAGACATTCTCCCCCTATTCGCCTAAGAAGGTGAGCGATTTCGCCGAGGTAGTGGCTCAGAATATGAATTAATAACAACTTAACGATATACACGCCATGAAGAATTTTACTCCTACAGTGTACTCACTGATGAATGTGGCTACCGGACGGATATTTCCGGACAGCGGCTGGATGCTGGCTGACCCCGAATCGCCTAAGCCCTCGCTGGTGCGCACGGTCTATCAGAAGAAGCAGATAGACGTCAAGGGCAGCAACTGGGGATTCTACCGCTTCGCCGACTGGCTGCCGGTACACCGCCTGCTGCAGGACTCAGCCACCACCGTGACATACAGGAGCGAGGGACTGGCCCGTCACCTCGGTCTGGGCAACCTTTATATTGCATTTTCCGGCTACTGGCCTGAGCGCGGGGCACTGATGAAGACCTGCTCGTTCAAGGAGACCGAGGCCTATTCCGTATGCGGCCGTCTGCCCAAGGACTGCAGGCAGATACTGACGGTGGCTTCCGCCGGAAATACGGCCAGGGCCTTCGCCAAGGTCTGCTCGGAGAACGACATCCCCCTGCTGCTCTGCGTGCCTGAGGACAATATCGACGCTCTCTGGTTCGAGAAGCCCATCAAGGACTGCGTCAGGCTCGTCTGCGCTCCCAAAGGCAGCGACTATTTCGACGCCATCGCCCTGTCGCAGGCTGCCTGCAGCTCGGGAATGTTCATCGACGAGGGAGGCGCGAAGAATGTGGCCCGCCGCGACGGCATGGGTACGACCGTACTCTCGGCCACTGTGGAGATCGGCCGGATACCCGACGCATACTTCCAGGCCATAGGCAGCGGCACAGGAGCCATTGCGGCCCGTGAGGCCAATCTTCGTCTGCTGGAGGACGGCCGCTTCGGTACGGCTCAGATGAAGCTGCATACGGTGCAGAACGTGCCTTTCCTGCCGATGTACGACGCATGGAAGGCCGGTCAGAGGGACCTGCTGCCTTTCGATGACGACGAGGCCCGTCAGAAGGCCGCGATGATTGACGCCAAGGTGCTCTCCAACAGACGCCCGCCCTATTCGCTCGCCGGAGGAGTGTACGACTGTCTGTGCGACACGCATGGAGATGTGTATGCCGTGACCAACGCCGAGATACGCCATTGCGCCGCCATGTTCAAGGAGCTGGAGGGAGTGGACATCTACTCCGCCTCGGGTGCCGCGCTGGCCGGTCTGGAGCAGGCCGTGAAGGCCGGTGCCGTGGGCCGCGACGACGTGATAATGCTCAATATCACAGGCGGCGGCGAGCAGCACTTCAAGAAGGACTGCAAGGTGCACTGGCTCAAGCCCTCGCTGGTCATCTCTCCCTCGGAGGACAAGGACCGGATCGTGCGGGAGATAGAGAAACTGTTTGCTTAGTGTTTAATTTTAAGTATAAACCGGTTATGAAACTTTTTAGAATATCTGCCGCGGCCCTGGTATGCGCCGTGGCCCTGACCTCCTGCGGGAATGGTTCCGGAACCGGGAGCACTGCTTCTGAAAAGAGTGTCTCCGACATTGTGATTGAGAACATTATGACCCGCCGCAGTGTGCGTCAGTATCAGCCTGTGGCTGTGGGACGCGATACCATGAAGACGATTCTCGAGTGCGGCATCAACGCGCCCAACGGGATAAACCGCCAGTCCTGGGAGATCCGCGTGGTGGATTCCCCCGAGTTCATCGACGGAGTGACTGAGCTCTTTGTCAAGGCCAATCCCCGCGCAGCCGAGGACCCTTCGTTCAAGAATATGTTCCGCAATGCGCCCACCGTGGTCTTCATCGCCCACGACCCCTCCTACGACATGTCGTCCATCGACTGCGGCCTGCTCGGTGAGAACATGATTCTCTCGGCCTGGTCCATGGGTATCGGCTCGTGCTGCTTAGGCGGACCTGTAAGGTTCATGAAGTCGCCCGAGGCCGCTGATTACCTGAAGCGCCTGGGCTTCTCCGAGGGCTATGAGCTGCTCTACTGCATCGGATTCGGTTATCCCGCCGAGAGTCCTGCAGCCAAGGACCGCGATGCCTCAAAGATTCAGTTCGTGGATTAACTTTCTTCTGATTCAGTTTACGATATGACTGGATTCTATACTGTACTGCTGCTGATGGTGTCCAACGTATTCATGACTTTCGCATGGTACGGACACCTCAAGCTGCAGGAGATGAAGCTCATCGACAACTGGCCCCTGATCGGGGTCATCCTCTTCTCGTGGGGTATCGCCCTCTTCGAGTATTCCTTCCAGGTCCCCGCCAACCGCATAGGCTTCGTGGACAACGGCGGCCCCTTCAACCTCGTCCAGCTCAAGGTGATACAGGAAGTAGTCTCCCTGACCGTCTTCTCCCTGTTCACGATTCTGGTCTTCAAGGGCCAGACCTTCCACTGGAACCATATCGCCGCCTTCGTCTGCCTTATCCTGGCGGTGTACTTCGTATTCATGAAGTAATGATTATGGCAAAGCAATATTCGGATAAAACCAACGCAATAATTTACGCAGTGATAGGATGCGGACTCTTGATATGGGCCCTGCTCGGATACCGTGGATCGGCAGTTTTCACTTCAGCACCTTTTATCATAGCCGTAATCGATTTCATAATGGCAGGGTTCTATGCAGTACGCAGACGGAGAAGCAAAATACGCCCAGACCAAAAGACCGACGGGAATCCTGAAGCATGAACGATATACACATTGATAACGGATATAGGCTGCGGCCGGCTGCTATGGAAGAGGTTCCGGCCATCTGGGAAATCATCCTGCAGGCCAAG
>ERZ791736.99-NODE-99-length-40629-cov-4.018953_pt1 | contig 40629 bp, 47 predicted proteins | sample MGYA00509940_ERZ791736 | MGnify/ENA primary metagenome ERZ791736 (study PRJEB30046, sample SAMN00792014) | human gut metagenome | study: EMG produced TPA metagenomics assembly of the A metagenome-wide association study of gut microbiota in type 2... | reverse complement strand
GCTTCGAGAATGAGATGTGCCTGCCGACACCAAGCGTATCAAAGGCGCTTGCAAGCGCACTGAACGTGCCGGAGAGCCTTTTATTCGGCGGGACAGAGCAGCTTTACATCTCCGGCGTAGTCGACGGAGAAGCCCGCGCAGAGCCGGAGAGCATGGACGTGACAGACCTGATAGCCCATTTCCGCGAGGCGGGCAAGGGCGCGGCGATAAGCCGCCGGGCGCTGGCGAGCATGATGGACGTATCCGACAGACATCTGCGGCGGATCATCGAGGAGGCGCGGAACTGCGGCTACCTCATAATCAACGACAGCGACGGCACGGGGTATTTCCTCGCGGCGTCCAGCGCCGAGATAGAGCGGCACTTCCGGCAGGAGAACGCGAGGGCGCTGAGTATATTAAAGCGGCTGAAGGCCGCAAGGACAAGGCTGAAGGAGGTAAACATAATATGACCTTGTACGAAATAGACGAGGAAATACAGGAGCTTTTGAGCGAGGTAGACCCCGAAACCGGCGAGCTTATCACGGACTATGCGGCGCTTGACGCGCTGCTCATGGAGCGCGAGGCGAAGATAGAGAACATTGTGCTCTTTATCAAGAACCTTTCCTCCGACGTGCGGGAGCTCAAGGCGGAGGAGGCCGCTCTTGCCGAGAGGCGGAAGAAGGCGGAGAAAAAGGCCGAGAGGCTGCGCGAGTATGTATCTCACGCGCTGGGCGGCGAAAGGTTCCAAACCCCGCGCTGCTGCGTGAGCTTCCGCAAGAGCACGGCGCTTGAGCTGGGCGAGGGCTTTACCGAGTGGGCAAAGGAACACGCCGACACGCTCCTGAGATATAAGGAGCCGGAGCCGGACAAGACGGCAATCCAGGCGGCGCTTGCGGGCGGCGCAGAGATTCCCAACGCAAAGCTCGTGCAGAACACCACGATGACGATCAAATGACATAAGGAGGAAAACACATAATGGAGAAAAAGACAAACACCGAACTGCTGGGCGACACCGTGATGATCGTCCCCGCGGCAGTGTACACGGACTACGTGGAACGGACGGCACGAGCCGAGACCCTGCTCGACCACATGAACGAGAAGGTCAGCGACCTGACCATCAAGAACTGGCGGCTGCAGCAGGACTTGGACAACGCGCTGGCGAAGCTGGCGGAGCTTGAGGGGGCGGCAGAATGAACGAGACGACACCGAACATCGCGCACACCCTGCTGGCGATACAGACGGAGCTAAAAGCCCCGAAGTCACAGTACAACAGCTTCGGCAAGTACAACTACCGCAACTGCGAGGACATTCTGGAGGCGGCGAAGCCCCTCTGCAACAAGTACGGCGCGGTGCTGCATCTCTCCGACGATCTGCTCCTGATTGGCGAGCGGTACTACGTCAAGGCGACGGCAACGCTGCGGCTCGTCAGCGACCCCGACAGCTTTTTACAGGCGACGGCCTACGCCCGCGAGGAGGCCGAGAAGAAGGGCATGGACGGCTCGCAGGTCACGGGGGCGGCAAGCTCCTACGCGCGCAAATACGCGCTGAACGGGCTGCTTGATATCGACGACACCAAGGACAGCGACACAACGAACACCGGTGACAACAAGCCCGCGGCACTGCCTTTTAAGTGCGAATGCTGCGGCAAGGAGATCACGCCCTACAAGGACAAGGCCGGACGGGCTATCACGGCAAGCAAACACGCCAACGCCAGCAAGGACAAGTTCGGCAAGGTGCTCTGTTTGGAGTGCATAGCGCAGGAGCAGCGTACACAGGAGCTGAACAACGGGCAGAAACTGCCGTTTTAAGGAGGGAACAAGATGCTTAATCACATAGTTATAATGGGGCGGCTGACCGCTGCCCCGGAGCTGCGATACACACAGCAGAACACGCCGGTAGCGTCGTTCACGCTGGCGGTCGACAGAGACTTCCAGAGCGGCGGCAGCGAGAGGCAGACAGACTTTATACCCTGCGTGGCGTGGCGAAAGACCGCCGAATTTGCCAGCAAGTACTTCAGCAAGGGCAGCATGGCGGTGGTCTCCGGCCGCCTGCAGCTGCGTGACTGGACGGACAAGGACGGCAACAAGCGCCGCACGGCGGAGGTCGTAGCCGACAACATCTACTTCGGCGAGAGCAAGAAGCGCGACACAAGCCCCGACGTTCAGCTCGAGGAGATACCCGACGATGGCGAGCTTCCGTTTTAAGGAGGCTCCGCCATGCCGAACAGGATAATCAAGGAGAGCATTCACACGTCTGAGGACGTGAACATGATGACGGATTTTCAGTTTCGGCTTTGGGTATCGCTGATTACATACGTTGACGACTTCGGCAGAGGGGACGCAAGGCCGGCAATAATCAAGGGCTCTTGCTTCCCCCTCCGGGACAGGATTACGAACAAGGATATTGAAGCCGCTCTGAGAGCTTTGGCGGGTATAGGCTGCGTTAGCCTCTACGAAGTAGACGGAAAGCCCTACCTATACTTCCCAACATGGGAGTCGCATCAAACTGTGCGTAACCAAAAGAGCAAATGCCCAGCTCCTGCCGATGGACAGCAACTGAATACAATTGCAAGCAAGTGCAAGCAATTGCAAGCAATTGAAATCAATTGCAAGCAAGTGAACGCAATTGCACCCGTAATCCAATCCGAATCCAAATCCGAAAACGAATCCGAAAACGAATCCGAATCCAAAAGCGCACGCGAGGACGCGTTCGACGTGTTTTGGGCGGCATACCCGCGGAAAGTGGGCAAGGGGGCGGCACGCAAGGCTTTTGCGAAACTGCCTGCGGCTGTTTTCCCTCTGCTCGTGCCTGCTGTCGAGGCGCAGAAGCTCAGCGCACAGTGGCGCAAGAACGGCGGGGAGTACATCCCGAATCCGGCCACGTGGCTGAATCAAGAGCGCTGGGACGACAAGTTGCCTGACACCGGCACGGCGAACGCAAAGGCGCAGGAGCTTGACGACTTTTACAGCATGACTCAGGACTGGGCGAGGAGGGACGACGAGTGACGCGAGACGAGTTCAGCATTTTTGCGAACGCTTTGCGGACATATTACGCCAAAGAGAACCTTTTGCCGAACAAACAGGCAATGGAACTTTGGTATCAGGCGCTTAAAGACCTCTCATACTCGCTGGCGTCTGCGGCGCTCGGCAAGTGGAGCCAGACGAGCCGGTGGTCGCCGACGATCGCCGACATCCGAGAGACGGCGGCGGACATCACAGACCCTGACGACGGCGAGGACTGGTCAATGGGCTGGGGCAAAGTGCTCAAGGCTATCAGCCGCTACGGTTGGAGTCGACCGGAAGAGGCGTTGGCTACGCTGGACGAGACTAGCCGCGCTGCGGTGAAGTGCCTCGGATGGCAGAACCTCTGCATGAGCGAAAACATCAGTGTGGATCGCGCATCGTTCCGCCAGACCTACGAAACCATGAAGAAGCGCAAGAAGGAGCAGCGGCAGATATCCCCCGATGTTCTGGCGATGATACAGGCCGTGAGACTGCCGGAAATGCCGAAGCGCGAAGCGCTGGAGGGACACCATGAGGATTGACAGCGCCAAGATGCAGGGCGGCGAGCTCGTGCTGACGGCCTCCGTGCCGGACGCGAGGCGGTTTGTGTACGGCTTCAAGCCGGGGGAATATGACATTTCCCCTGCCAAGAAGAAACGCAGCCTCAACGCCAATGCATACGCGTGGCGGCTCATCAACGACATAGCGCTTGCAGTACGCGAGACGCCGGAGACGGTGTACCGCGAGGCGCTGAAGAACGTGCCGAACATCTGCGAGGTTGTCTGCATCGAGGACAGGGCGGTGGACAGCATGATACGCCTGTGGACACGCGACCACATAGGGCGGCGTGTTGAGCGCGAGCCAAGCACCAAGAACGACGGCTGCTCCATACTGTGGTTGTATTACGGCAGCTCGGATTTTGATACCCGCCAGATGGCCATGCTGATAGACGGCCTCATACAGGATGCGCGGGCGCTGGGCATCGAGACGCGGCCGGAGGAGGAAATCAAATCACTGCTGGAGGAGTGGAAATGACCAACGAATACGGCGTTACCCTCGACCGCAACGGCTATGCACCGTCGATCGTGCAGGACATCGAGGGCTGCTACTACTGCGCAACGCAGTGCGGCAAGCTCGACCGGCACGAGGTGTTTCACGGCGCGTCCCGCAAAAAATCAAAGGCGCTGGGGCTCTGGGTGCTGCTCTGCCACGACTGCCACATGACGCTGCACCACAAGGACGCCGCGCTTGACGCGCTGCTTAAGCGGCAGGGTCAGCGCGTGGCAATGCGGCACTACGGCTGGAGCGAGGACGAGTTCCGGGCACACTTTGGGAAAAATCACATTTAAGGAGAACACATATGAACGAGAAAATAGTTACCAGTCAAGCCGAGCTTGACGCGATACCCGTAGATTACAGCGGCAGAATCATCATAAAGTTCGGCACCCCGGCCAAGCGTGCAGTCGTGAACAAAAAGTATCTGCTCCCCGTCGAGGCGTATGACAACAGCTCCGTCGAGGCGTATGACAACAGCTCCGTTTGTACGTATGACAACAGCTCCGTTCGCGCGCATGACAACAGCTCCGTTTGTACGCATGACAACAGCTCCGTCGAGGCGTATGACAACAGCTCCGTCGAGGCGTATGACAACAGCTCCGTCGAGGCGTATGACAACAGCTCCGTTTGTACGTATGACAACAGCTCCGTTTGTACGTATGACAACAGCTCCGTTTGTGCGTATGACAACAGCTCCGTTTGTACGTATGACAACAGCTCCGTTCGCGCGTATGGCAACAGCTCCGTTTGTGCGTATGACAACAGCTCCGTTCGCGCGTATGACAACAGCTCCGTTTGTGCGTGTAACAACAGCTCCGTTTGTGCGTATGACAACAGCTCCGTTTGTGCGTATGGCAACAGCTCCGTTTGTGCGTGTAACAACAGCTCCGTTTGTACGCATGACAACAGCTCCGTCGAGGCGTATGACAACAGCTCCGTTTGTGCGTATGACAACAGCTCCGTTTGTACGTGTAACAACAGCTCAGTCGAGGCGCATGACAACAGCTCCGTTCGTGCGTATGGCAACAGCCAAGTTGTAGATGCACACAGGCAAGGTAACATAATGGTCTCCGGCAATGCCCGCATTGTGTATAACCCCGACAATATCGCCGATTGGGCGTCGGCAAACGGTATCACCATAACCGACGGTAAAATCAGACTGTATAAGGCCGTACATAAACGCGATGGCAAATACGTTGACGATTGGGATAACAATTTCACATACACCATCGGCGCGGTCGCCGAGGCAAATGGGTTTACCACCGACCCCGTGGAAGATTGCGGGCAGGGAATACACATGGCAACGCTGGGGTGGTCTGCTGCGCATGGGCGAGGCTGGGGAGATATAGCGCTGCTGGAGCTTGAGGCCGACGCAGACGAGATAGTCGTGCCGCTGTACGAAACCGGCAAAGTCCGCGCCCCGAAAGCGCTGGTTATCCGCGAGGTACCGCTAAAAGAGGCGGGCGTTATGGGCAAGATTCTGGCGAAGAGGAAAGACTCTGTGGTGATATGAAGTCCAGAACCGTAAAGCCTACAAGGGAACAAAAACGAGGGAATAACGCATGATACACGCTGGCGACATAACAAAACTTAACGGCGCAAAGCTTGAGCCTGTCTGGTGCATCACAGGCGGCTCGCCGTGCCAAGACCTTTCCATTGCGGGAAAAGGCAAGGGGCTTGCGGGTAAGCGCTCCGGCTTGTACATGGAGCAGATAAGAGTTGTAAAGGAGATGAGAGAACATGACAAAGGCAATGGCAGGACAGGTGAGCTTGTTCGGCCTCGGTACATGGTCTGGGAAAACGTGCCTGGAGCTTTCTCCAGTAACGGGGGGGCAGACTTCCAAACCGTTTTGGAGGAGCTTGTGCGCATCGTCGAACCAGACGTTGTTATACCTCGACCTGAGAACGGGAAGTGGCAGAAAGCAGGATTTATCATCGGAGACGGTTGGAGCGTCGCGTGGCGAACCCATGACGCGCAATACTGGGGAGTCCCGCAACGCCGCCGAAGAATTTGCCTTGTGGCAGACTTTAACGGCTACACCGCAGGTGACGTTGTGTTTGAACGTGTCGGAGAAACCGAACGCCCCAGCGATAACGAAACTGTCACAGGTCTTAGAGGAGAACCCCGACCGCAAATATTACCTTTCGGCGAAAGCCTGTCAAGGGATTTTGAACCGCGCCGCACGGCACAACAAGAAGCTCCCCGAAACGCTGGAACAGGCGCTGTGCCTACAGCCGCAAGGAGTTTGACGGCTCGTTACGACGGCTCACCCTGCGCTGATAGAGGACCCAACATCATAGTTTGCGCGCTCGAACAATCCCCCACGCTCAATAGCGAGTGCGGCGGCAACAAACCCGCAGTTGTGAAAGCGTTCGCTTTTGACGCTGTGGCATCGAACAGCATGAAAAGCAGCAACCCGAACAGCGGATGCCGCGAGGTTGACTGCGCCAGAACGTTGGACACGACCACGCCCGACCCGAGCAAGAACCAGGGCGGCAACTGCGTTCTGGACATGACCCACGCCTGTGACGTAATACGCGAGTGTGGGCAAATCGTGCCCAGTCTCCAAGCACGTATGGGCACCGGCGGCAATCAAGTACCTCTGACGTATGCATTTCAGGCCTTCGGTGTCTACAAAGACACTTCTACGAGTTCCACTTGCAAACAGCGCGACTACAAGGAAGCCACTGATTTGGTGTGCCGCGCTGTCGATTGCAGAAACGGCACGGAAAGCGAGGTTAATGGTACGCTGCAAGCGAAAGAAAGCGGTTCTTCGCTCAACCTCAACAATGTTGTGAGAGAGTCCCTTTTTGTGCGCCGTCTGACACCTCTTGAATGTACCCGGCTACAGGGCTTCCCAGATAACTGGGTCAACCTTGGCGATTGGACAGACAGCAAAGGCAAGAGACACAAAGAAGCTGACGCGCCGAAATATAAGGCGCTCGGAAATTCTATCGCGCTGCCCTATTGGAGATGGATGACGCGCCGAATGGCAAGGTATCTGCCCGAACACGCCACTCTCGGCTCGCTCTTTGACGGCATAGGAGGTTTTCCGTTGGTCTGGCAGGAGACACACGGCGATTATACGGCGCGTTGGGCATCGGAGATTGAGGAGTTCCCGATGGCGGTGACAAAGCTTCGTTTCCCTGAACCTGAAACAAAGGAGAAAGAATAAAAATGAGATTTAAGGCGGCAAAAACACCAAACGAATTCATTGTGATACCAACATTCGGCTGGATAAATGAGCGCTATTATTACGGCTATCCGGTTATCGCCATTGCCTTTGCGTGGCTGTGCTGGCGGTGCAAAATCGAATTTGGAGTCAGGAAAGCGAGGTAACACAATGGCTGAATACATAGAACGTGAGCATCTTCTTCGCAAATTCAATATTGATGACATGATGAACGTGAATGGAGCACTGATATCCTTAAATGACGCAAGGAATGTTATTGAAAAACAGCCCGCCGCAGACGTTGCGCCGGTGGTACGGTGCAAAGACTGCACCTATGCCGAACTTTATGAAGGATCAGAGTGCCTTTATTGCATGAATATTGCCGGCCTTTGCACTTATGTTATGGATGATGATTATTGCAGCTATGGGGAGAGAAAGGACGGTGACGCGAAATGAAAGGAATAACCTACTGCGGAGAGTGTGCCGACTACGACCACAAAAAGCATCGTTGCAAGCGCGGAGCGAACCGCGAAAACAATCCACAGGACAAGTTTTACGATGATTGCCCGTTGCCGGACGTGGAGCCGGTGGGCTGGATCAGCGTCAGAGACAAGCTGCCGGAGCCAGAAGTCACTCACCGAATGCCGCTTCCTGAACCACCGGAGGAGGGACGAGGTGAACAGTAATCTGAAGCAAAGTGACTTTTTAATGTTTTCGAAGGAAAATAAAAGATTGATGGAGGAACTTAACATTAAATGTCAAGATTCCAAAATCGGCGAATACAAATGCTGCGTAGAAACCAGATATGGTTGGTGCTGTGATATGTGTCTCGAAAATGAGCTGCTATGGCTATACAGCAATGGAGTGCATACGGTTAATTCTTGTTGTGGACATGGAAATATAGATGTCGCATCAATCCTTGTCATAGGGGAAAACAGTATAGCAATGATGAATGAGTTGGGGTATGAGGAGTCTCCTACAGCAATTCAGATGACGATACAACCGTTACGCTCATACATCCCTAAAACTCCGTTGCCTTATATGTGAGAGGAGGCCGACCATGACTGAGCATATCGAGAAGGAAAATGCTATTGCGTGGTTTATGCCGTATGCACACGCGGGAGAAAGCATAGACGCGGATAAGGAGTGAGACAGTGAGCAGGCTGATTGACGCGGATATAGCATTAGAAAATATCGACGAATGGCTTGACACAGTTGGAACGGCGCTGATTGGCCGAGGGCTTTCATATTATGCGGAACTGCAAGGCTGCATAGAGGATGCGCCCACGGTTGACGCTGTTCCCGTGGTGCGTTGCGAGGACTGCAAGTATGGCGAGTTTGTCTCGTGGTGTTCCAAATACTCCTGCCGCAAGGTCGAGGGGTTTCTGAATTTTCACAATTTTTATTGCAAGGATGGTGCAAGAAAGGAGGATGCGGAGTGAGTGAAAAACGAGAAAAGAGGTGCCGCTACAATCTGCGGCTCGATTTTATCGCGCAGTTTTACAAGTGGCTCGATAGTGAGCCGCCGCGCTGGAAGCTTGTAAGTTGGCGCAGATGGAGAGATAGCCGACCAACAATGCGCCGTGAGGTGGAAACCGATGTTTGACTGGATTATTAAGGAGAGTGACACATGATACATTGGCTATGGGCGCTCGCGGCGTTTATCCTCGGCGGCTCGCTTGGCACCTTGATAATGGCCGTCATCATCGGAGGGAGCCGCGGCGATGAGTAAGTACCACAACACCAGGACGACGGTTTCCGGCCATACCTTTGACAGCCGCCATGAGGCCGAGAGATACATCGTACTGCGGAGCATGGAGAGAAGAGCGGGTTAATATCCAACCTGCGCTTGCAAGTGCCGTATGAGCTGGTACAGGGGCGGAAGATAAAGGGCAAGACGATACGCCCATCGTATTACATCGCCGACTTTGTATACACCTGCGGCGGCGAAGAAGTAGTGGAGGACGCGAAGGGCGTGAAGACGGCGGTATATCAGCTCAAGAAAAAGCTGATGGCGGACAGATACGGTATATTGATACAGGAGGTGTAGCGATGGAATCTTGGCGGGCGGCGGACATAAAATGCCCGTACTACAAAAACTGCGACGACAACAGACGGCTTATAATCTGCGAGGGCATCCTGGATCGGACGACCCTGAGCACAAAGTTCCGCCGCAGGAAGGACATGGCGAACCACATAGCGACGAACTGCGAGCAGATCGCGTCTCCATGCGTTATACGCAAACTGAACGACAAGAAATACGAAAACTTGGGGTGAAAGCCCCAAGTTTTTTAGTTTTAGGGTTAGAGAAAGGGCGGACGGATTTAGTAAAATAAGCAGGAGGAGGTGAGCCGATGGGAAAGAAGTCACCGAACTGGGCAAAAATCGAAAAAGAATACGTGACGACCGAGGCGAGCCTCCGCCAGCTGGCGGCAAAGTACGGCGTGGGCATGAGCTCCATGAACCGGCACTCACGCGAGCGCGGCTGGGTAGCCAAGCGCAAGGCACACGAAAACGCGGTAGCGGACAAGGTGGGGGCGCGACTCGCCTCGGCGGAAGCTGACGAACAGTCAGACAGGGCTCTGCGGGTAATGCAGGTATCAGACAAGCTGCTTGACCTCTGCGAGAAGATGTGCGACATGGAGGGCATAGCCCCGCGCGATCTGCGGAGCCTGACGGCGGCGCTGATGGATATAAAGGAGATACAGATGATCAAGTCTGCTCTTGATATACGAGAGCAACAGGCACGAATCAAGAATCTTGAGAAAGCGGCAAGCCCTGAAGCCGAGGACACCGGCGAGACCGGCGTGATCATCCTGCCGGAGGTGCTGCATGGCTGAGGTGATATGGACGCCGCAGGAGAAGCAGATCGCCTTTATGGAACGGCCGGAGTATGAGGCCTTATACGGCGGAGCAGCGGGCGGAGGCAAGAGCGATGCGCTGCTCGTCGAAGCGCTGCGGCAGGTGGACAACCCCGACTACCGCGGGCTGATCCTGCGAAAGACGTACCCGCAGCTGGCGGAGCTGATAGACCGCAGCATGGCGATATACCCGCTGGCTTTTCCGCAGGCAAAGTACAACGACAGCAAACATGTCTGGATGTTCCCTTCGGGTGCGAAGATATATTTCGGCTCGATGCAGCACAGCAAGGACAAAATAAACTATCAGGGCAAGCGCTACGACTTTATAGGCTTCGACGAGCTGACGCATTTTACATGGGAGGAGTACAGCTACATGTTTTCGCGCAACCGTCCGAGCCGCAAGCCGAGGAGCACGAAGAAAACCCGCGTATACATACGCGCAACGACAAACCCCGGCGGCATCGGCCACGGCTGGGTGAAGGACAGGTTTATAGATGCCGCTCCCCCTCTGACTCCGATAACCGAGAAGGTGGAGATAACGACGCCGGAGGGCAAGCTCATCGAGATGCACCGGGACAGGATATTTATACCGGCGACGGTATTTGACAACAAAGCGCTGCTGGAGGCTGACCCAGAATATCTGGCGACGCTGGCACTGCTCCCCGAAAAGGAGCGCGAGGCGCTGCTGTACGGCAAATGGGACACCTTTGAGGGGCAGTACTTCACGGAGTTCCGCGCCTCGCCAGACGTGGGGAAGTGCGCGGCGGCGGGGATAAGCGTGGAGGACGCTAAAACCGAAAGACGCTTTACGCACGTTATACCGGCCTTTGATATCTCGCACGGCGAGAGCCGGGGCTGGCGCATATACCGGAGCTATGACTGGGGCTATGCCAAGCCCTTCTCCTGCGCGTGGTGGGCGGTTGACTACGACGGAACGATATACAGGATCATGGAGCTTTACGGCTGCACCCGCACGCCGAACGAGGGCGTGAAGTGGTCGAACGAAGAGCAGTTTGCCAAGATCGCGGAGATTGAGCGGACGCACCCGTGGCTCAAGGGCAAGAAAATACAGGGCGTGGCCGACCCGTCGATATGGGCGAACAAGGGCGGCGTGAGCATTGCAGAGACTGCGATAAAGTACGGGATATACTTCGACCCCGGCGACAATGAGCGCATACCCGGCTGGATGCAGTGCCACTACCGGCTGCAGTTTGATGAGCGCGGATATCCGAGGATGTACGTATTTGACTCGTGCAAGGCGTTTATACGCACGGTCCCCCTGCTGATGTACAGCCAGACGCACGTCGAGGACGTGGACAGCGACATGGAGGATCATGTGGCCGACGAGTGGAGATATTTTTGCATGTCGCGCCCGATAAAGCCGATGCGGCCGGTCGAGCAGCCAAACATCATAAACGACCCGCTGAACCAATATAAAAAAAGATGACGCCTTTCGGCATCATCTTCCCGCTTGCTAAAAATTAAATAATTATTTCAATCCACAGCCCACGAGGGGCTGACACCGATATTATAACGGCTCATGGCGGAGTTGTCAAGGGTCAACGCTCCGCGCGAACCCGCGCGAACTCCAGCATCCACACTCCCTGCTGCTGCAAGGTCAGGCACTTCTCGAAGTCTCGCTGCATGGTCTCGGCGCCTATGCGGTCAAACAGCTCGCCGATCTGCTTGTCAATTTCCGGCGTGGCCTTGTGCATCGCGTGGAGCTTTTGCACGTACCGGGACACAAGCAGGAGCGGGAAGCGCTGGGCGTTTGCGATGTCCGCCTCGCTGCGGGACTTGGTTGCCGCGTAGCAGACGGCGAATATACCGGCTGCGGCCTTGATCTCATCGTTTGTCATGGTTGTTCCTCCTTCCGCGTCGAGGGAGGCGAGCAGCACATCCTCGACATAATTTGTGATACTGCGGTTTTTGCTTGCGGCGGCTTCCGCGAGCCGCGCTTTGACATCCGGCGTGATCCGGATGTACAGACGTTCGGTTTTCCCTGCCATGTCAGTTGCCACCCACGACAGAGAGCTTGCGCAGGACATAACCATCGCCGTCGAAGCAACGGAGGCACGGCGCGTTATCACCGCACAGGACCTCATCGAGCAGATAGGTTATGCCGGCGACACCGATGAGCACCTCGCCCGCGTCGTTGACGCCGGCGTAAAGGTCATCAGGAATGTTGACGCTCAGCGCGTCGGACACTTCACTGCGGCGGGTGCTGTACACCGTGCGCTTTTCCGCGCCGAGAAGTCCGTAATTAGCATAAATCGTAGTTGTCATTGTGTTTTCCTCCTTTTGTTATCTTGGTTATATTGTACGCCATTTGTGCGTACAAATCAATAGGCAGAATGCACAAAATTTAAACTCAATATTTGTACAAAATGGCAAGGAGGCCGTTGAATGGACAATATACAAAGCAAAATAACCCCAGAAAGACTGCAGGAGCTGACGCGGATACTGCAAAAATACAAGACCGGCAAAGCGCACCTCGAACGCCGCGTAGTGAGCGCGGAAAACTGGTGGAAGCTGCGCAACAGCAGCGAGGAGATGAAAACCACGTCGCTCGACGACGGCGGCTTCCGCAGCCGCTCCGGCTGGCTGCACAACGTCATTGTATCAAAACACGCCGACGCGATGGAGGCGTACCCCGAACCCAACATACTGCCGCGCGAGCCGAACGACCGCGAAGAGGCGCGGATGCTCAGCAGCATCGTGCCGGTAGTAATGGAGCAAAACCTCTTTGAAGATACCTACTGCGATGCGATGTGGCAGAAGCTGAAGACCGGCACGGGCGTATATAAGGTAACGTGGGACGCGGACAAGCTCGGCGGCCTCGGCGACATCTCGATAGAGCGCGTCGACCTGCTGAACCTGTTCTGGGAGCCGGGTGTGCGCGACATACAGGACAGCCGGTATTTTTACCACACGGCGCTGCACGACAACGACATCCTAGAGCAGAGATACCCACAGCTTGAGGGCAAGCTCAAGGGCAGCCCGTTCACGGCGACCAAGTTTTTATATGATGATGCGGTCGACACGAGCGGCAAGACGACGGTTATCGACTGCTACTACAAGCTGTGGCAGGACGGGCGCACGGTGCTTCACTACGTCAAATACGTCGGCGACACGGTGCTTTACGCGACGGAGGACGAGGGCAAGCCGCTGTATGATCACGGGCTTTATCCCTTCGTCTTCGACTCGCTGTTCCCCGTCGAGGGCAGCCCCTGCGGCTACGGTTTTGTCGACCTGTGCAGCAACGCGCAGACGGCAATAGACCTGATGGACACGGCGTTTGTTAAAAACACTATGGTGGGCGCGATGCCGCGATACTTCAGGCGCAACGACGGCGGCGTACATGAGGACGAGTTTCTCGACCTGTCGACGCCGCTGGTGACGGTGGACGGCAACCTCGGAGATGATGCGCTTAAAATTATAGATTACCGGCCTCTGAGCGGCAATTACATGGAGTTCCAGGCCGGAAAAGTTAACGAGCTGCGCGAGACTTCGGGCAATACCGAGACGGCCACGGGCTCGACCTCGCAGGGCGTGACGGCGGCAAGCGCCATCGCGGCGCTGCAGGAGGCGAGCGGCAAGGGCAGCCGCGACAGCACGAAGACCAGTTACAGGGCGTACAGCCAAGTGGTAACGCTGGTAATTGAGCTGATACGGCAGTTTTACGATGTGCCGCGGCAGTTCCGCATCACGGGCAGCCTTGGCGAAGAGAAGTTTGTGCAGTACGGTAACGCGGGCTTGCGCGGGCAGCCGCTCGGCATGCTGGGCGGGCAGGACATGGGCATGAGACTGCCGGTATTTGATATCGAAGTTAAGGCGCAAAAGGCCGCAGCGTACACCAAGATGAGCCAAAACGAGCTGGCGCTGCAGTTTTACTCGCTGGGCTTCTTCAACCCCGCGCAGGCGGACACGAGCCTGATGTGCCTTGACATGATGGAGTTTGACGGCAAGGACGCGCTGATGCAGCGGATTGCACAGATGGGCGGGATGTATCAGCAGCTCATCATGTACCAGCAGATGGCGCTGACGCTGGCGCAAAAATACGAGCCAAACCTCGCGGCAGGACTCATGACGGCGATAACCGGCGAGCAGCCGCAGCAGCGGCAGGCACCGGCGGACGTCAACCTCGACGCGGGACAGCCGCAGGAACAGACGCGCGTACAAAACGCGCGGACGCGCAGCAGACAGGCGTCACAGCCGGGAGGCGCGGAATGATAAGCGTACACGCGGGGCTGACGGGGATAGACATAAAAGGACACGCGCACTATGCGCCGCAGGGCGAAGACATTGTTTGCGCGGCGGCGTCGATCTTGGCCATGACGCTGATGGACATCTGTGAGGACGCGGAGATCAAACACGAGGACGGGCACATCAGCATCAAGCACGGCGATCCGGCGGCGATACTCTTCGCGCGGCGCGGGTATAAACTGCTGGCCGATGCGTATCCGGGATTTGTGGAGGTAATATGACGGTTACAACGACAGGGCGCGCCGCATACCGCGGAGGTGCGAGCCATACGGGATATCTCGCGGGCTTCGAGACGGCAAAAAAGCTCACCCGCGTGCTCCGCTACACCTTCACAACGCCCGCGGACGGCGTGAGCAAACTGAGCTTCACGGGGGCACATCTGGCGCACAGTGCGTCGTACTCGTGGGGCGGGCTTAACTGGTATGCCACCACGTCGCCGACGTCACACGTAAACGCGGGCGCAGGCTCCGCGAGCTGCGGGACGCTGACGATCACCGGCAACGGCAAGGACTACGACATCTCCGCGGCGGAAGCGGCGGTCAACCTCCCTGCAAACACTGAGGCGTACATATATATATTCCCCAATAACACAAATTACTTTTTATGGAATTTTGCGAACGTCGCAACCCTGAACATAACGACGGCGGCGGGCAGCTCGACGATCGCGGCGATAACGCAGACGGTCGAAACGCTGGGGACACTGACGGTGAGCCTTAACAAGGCGGTGGACGCGTTCCGCCACAAGCTGACGGTGACGGCGGGCGACAAGACGCTGTACACGTCGGAGCTGTTCGACTCCTCGCACAGCGTGACTGTGCCGAGATCGTGGTTTGACAGCTTCCCGAGCGCTACGACGATATCTGCCACGGCTACGGTGACGACGTACAACGGCGACACGGCAGTGGGCACGGCGAGCGCAGCGGTAACGATAACGGCGGACGACGGCATGAGGCCGCAGATATCCGAGGGCTGGGCAACGGCTGCACCGTACAACATCGGCGCAGTGGCAGGGCTGACGGGCTACATCGCGGGCTATTCGCAGGCCGAGATAAGCTTCGACGCCGCCAAGCTGACACAGGCGGCGGGGGCTGCGCTTGCAAGCGTCACAGTGACGTGCAGCGGCGTTACAAGCACTGCGGTACCTTACAGGACGCCCATTATTCTCGACGCGGCTGACGTAGTGTGTGCGGCGACAGACAGCAGAGGCAGGACAGCGACGCAGACGATCCGCATCGAGCCGATGGCATATGCGCCGCCTACGCTGAGCCAAGTGCAGATACTTCGCTGCACGGCGGCGGGCGTGGAGGCCGAGGACGGCAACTACTACAGCGCAAAGGCGACGGCGACATTCAGCGCGCTCGGCGGCCAAAACACTCTGACGCTGACGGCGGCGCACAAGATACAGGGCGGCGTATACGGCACGGAGACGCCGCTCACGTCCGGCGAGACGGCAATCATCGGCACGATATCCCCCGACAGCACGTATCAGGTGCGAATAACGGCGACGGATGCGCTCGGCAATACGGCGGTGACGGTGACGTCCCTGCCGACGCGGCAATGGGCGCTGAAATTCCGCGCGGACGGACTCGGTGCGGCTTTTGGAAAAGCGCCGGAGCACAGCAAGGCGCTGGAAATCCCGGCGGACTGGCAGATATGGATAGGCAGCGCAACGATAGCGGAGAGCATCAAGCAGTCGATATTGGAAAGCCTGAAGCAGACGATAATTGACGCGGTGCTCCCGGTGGGAATATACATAAGCCTCTCTGCAGCAACTGACCCGGCAACGCTCTGGGGCGGCGCGTGGGAGCGCGTGGATGAGGGGCGGACGCTTATATCAGCCGGCAGCACGTACACTGCCGGGAGCACGGGCGGCGAGGCAACGCATACCTTGATAAACTCGGAAATACCTTCGCACAACCACGCTATCTGGTATCCTAATGAGAGCGCGGGGAACAATTCGGCGCAGATTGGTTATCCGAGCGTTGCGAGTAAAAGCACCTACTACGCAGTTGGTTCTAATACGGGCGACGTCGGTGGTGGAAAAGCTCACAACAATATGCCGCCTTATTTGGCGGTGTACATCTGGCACAGGATAGGATAAGGAGGGCAAAATGGCAACATACGAAGACGAACGCAAAAAACAGGAGCAGGCCGCGATGAGCGGCACACAGCAGCAGAATACGCAGCAGCCCGCACAGCAGCCGGACAACACGCAGTATCAGGCGACCATGCAGGCGCTTGAGGGCGCGAAGACGCAGGCTCCCGTGTATGGCGGGCAGTATGACCAGCAGATACAGGATATATACCAGCAGATAGTCAACCGCAAGAAGTTCAGCTATGACGCGGCGAGCGATCCGCTGTTCCAGCAGTACAAGCAGCAGTATGTGCAGCAGGGGCAGCAGGCGATGCGCGACACGATGGGGCAGGCGGCGGCTCTGACCGGCGGCTACGGCAGCAGCTATGGGCAGGCTGCCGGGCAGCAGCAGTATGACGCGTACCTTCAGCGGCTCGGCGAGGTGCTGCCGGAGACTTACAGCATGGCGCTCAATCAGTACAACGCCGAGGGCGACGCGCTGACGAACCAGTACGCGATGCTTAACGACATGGCGATGACCGACTACAACCGCTACCGCGACCAGCTCGGCGACTGGCAGTATGACGAAGCGCTCAGGCGGCAGGACGAGGAGACGGCATACGGCAGGCAGCAGGATGCATACAACAAGCTGCTGTACCTCATCAACAACACCGGCTACTCCCCCACCGACGACGAGCTGACGGCGGCAGGGCTGACACGCGATCAGGCGGACAAACTGCTCTATATGTGGCAGCTGCAGAACGCGGGCGCAAGCGGTTCCGGCAGCGGCAGCGGGGGCGGCGGTCACTACGACACCGGCGGCGGAGGAAACGGCAGGGCGGACGTTGACGCGACAACGCTTGCCGGAATGAAACAGACGATATACAACCTCTACAAATATTACGGCAAGGACGCGGCAGCGGACAGGCTCGACCAGTACGCAGGCCAGCTCAACGACGCGCAGTACGCGCAGCTTGTGCAGCAGGCGCAGGAGCTGATGAACGGCGCGGGGCAGGCAAAGAAAACCCCAACAATAAAAAAGCCGGGGCAGAAAAAGAAGAGCGGCGGCAGCGGCGGCTCCGGCAGACAGAACACGGCGGCAACAAGATAAAAACGGAGGCGGAGCATGGCTTACAATCCTTTCCGAGACGGCAAGCAGACGCAGAGCACGCAGACCGGGCGAGTGAATCCGTTCCGGCAGACCAGCGCGGACAGAAGCGACAGAGAGCGCGTGATGCGCAACTGGCAGAGCGACGCGGAGCAGCACGGCATATTGAACAATCCCCAGTATACCGACGAGGGCAAAGCGTATCAGCAGATGGCGCAGGAATACGCAAAGTACGGCACACAGTATCAGAACCAGCTCAAACAGGGCATGACCGGGCGGCAGTGGGCGGCTGACACGGCGCGGCGGCTTGAGGAGCTTACACAGCAGCAGAGAGCGGCACAGCAGACGGAACGGCGCAGGCAGGACGCGGACGCTATAGGCGATCCGGGACTGTGGGTGACTACGACGGAGCAGTACGACGCACTGCCAGAGGCTCGCAGACAGGAGGAGGCGCGCAGGGCAAAGCAGCGCCCTGCCGTAAGCCTTGCTGACTACGACAAGCGCATAGCGGAGCTGCGCAAAGAAAAGGAATGGGCAGACTACTTTGCCGAGGCCGGACTGCGCGACGAGCAGGGCTATACAAGGGGCGTTATCAGCGGACGCACGGCGTATGACGGCGCTGCCGATAAGCGCAGGCGCATAGCAGAACTGGAAAACAGGCTTGTGACGCTCAATCAGAACAGCGGCTGGGCGAGCACGGTGGAGCAGTCGGACGAGATCGAGCGTGAGCGGAACGCCATCCAGCAGGAGCTGGAATCTCTCGGCGCGGGATACAAGAACGCGCAGCAGGCGGACTATACCATGAGCTGGCGCAACGGTGTCCGGGATAACTGGACGGATGAAGAGCGCAGCAACTTTTACTACCTCTACAACGACAATAAGGACGAGGCACAGGCTTATGCGCGGCGCATCAATGACAGATACGCTTATTCGGATGCGCAGGCGAAGAAGGAAAAAGTCGGCGAGTGGGCAAGTCAGAATTTCTGGACGGGCTTGGCTGGCACAGCGGCTTCCGTGGGGATGACCATGACGTCTCTTGCCGACACGCTTGACAGGACAAAAGAATATGCGGCGACCGGAGACGTCTCGGCCAAATCCGGCCTCACTCCCGCGGACATAGGCATGGCGATGACGTCCGCAATTGCCTCGTCGCTGAACAAAAAGAGTGGGACTATCAACGACAATGTGTGGGTCATCGGCGGCAAGGGCTTGGGCGACCTATACGAGACGGGGGTAAGCATCCTCAACTCCCTCGCATCTGTATACATGCTGGGCGGCGTGGGCACGTACGCCAACTTCTTCGGGCAGGCGAGCAAAACGGCCTACGAGGAGGGCATACAGCGCGGGCTCAGCGTAGACAAGGCGCTGACCTACGGCTACGCAAGCGGTGTCGCCGAGGTCGCGGGCGAGATGTTCTCAATAGAGCATCTGATAAAGATGAAGAACCCCTCTTCACTCAAGGGCATTATCAAGAACATCTTCGTGCAGGGCGGCATCGAGGCAAGCGAAGAGTCGGCCACGACGTTGATGAACACGATATCGGACGCAATAATAAACGGCGACAAGAGCGAGCTTGCGAGCAACTACTACGCGCTGATACAGGCGGGTTACAGCCCTGCGGACGCTGAAAAGATTGTAATAGCGGACTGGACTCAGGGTGTTATGTATGATGCCTTGGGCGGCTTTGTGAGCGGCGTTGCAAGCGCCGGTGTCCACAGCACCGTGCAGGGCGGCATGACATACAAGGGCGATGCGCAGGAGCTTATCGACTACGCCAAGAGCGAGGGCGCAGACACCGCAGCGGGCAAACGTGCGCAGAAATATGAAAAGCGCGTACAGAGCGGGAAGCGCATGACGAACTATCAGGCGGGGACGCTCACGGAGCTTGCGCAGGAGGCCGTGGTCTCGAAAGACCTCGATAACATCCGCGAGGCCGTCGGCAAGCGGCTTGCCGCGCTCGGTGAAAACAGCTCAGCGCTCACGGAAGCCGTTGTGCGGCAGGCGGTGCAGCAGGAGGCAAAGGCGACGGACATCAGCGTCCCGAAGGTCACGGAGAAGCAGCGCGGCCTGATCCAGAACAGCAAGGCGGCAAAGCGCGTGCTCTCCGAGATGGATATCGGCAACATGCGCATGGAGACCGCGGCGGAGCTGAGCGGGCATGACGGCAGCCAGTATCAGCGCTCTAACGAGTGGGCACGGGATATCGGCACACGCATCATTGCACCCGGCGAATACGGTGTACGCAGCACCAACACCGTGACCGCAGAGGAGAAGCGGGCTGACGTGAAGGTCGGCGACGAGAGTGGAAAGGTTGTCGGCTTCAAGGACGGCATGGCGCGCGTCGAGGTCACGGAGAACGGCAAGAGTACCATCCGGGAGGTAAAGCCCGACGACGTGCAGCAGCTCCCCAAGCAGACGCGCAGGCTGTTTGACGAGATATCCCGCTATGACGGCGACACGCAGGCGGCAATGTACGCGGCGTATATGCCGGGGCAGGACATAGAAGCATACGTGCAGGCAGCGGACACTGCGATGAACCTCTACGGCGCGCAGACCAAAGCAACACTTGAGCAGGCGCGCAGTTTCGGCAAGGCGACCTTCCGGATGCTGAGCGACGCCCAGCTCGACGCGCTGATGCAGGCAGGGCGCAAGCTCGCGGAGCAGCGAAAAGCGGCGGCGGAGCGCACCGGCGAGAGCAAGGGCGAGGTCAAGCAGGGCAAGGTGTCCTACGACGGCGGCGAGGCCGACGGGCGCAAGCTCAAAGCCCCAAGCAAGGAAGCGATAGACCGCATGAGCGACGCCGAGAAGACCCTCGCGGAGGCGCTGACGGCTACGGGCGTGAACGTTGTGTTCTACGAGAGCGAGGCAAACGCCGAGGGCAGATACAGCGGCGCGCAGGGCATGTACTACAACGGCACGGTTTACCTCGATGTGAACGCAGGCATGAACAGCGTGGAGAGCGGGCAGCGGACGATAGTTCTGACGGCAGCGCACGAAATGACGCACTTCATCCGCGAGAACAGCGAGGCCGGATATATAGCGCTGCGCGAGTTCATAACCGACAGGCTCATGCAGCAGGGTCTGGATATCGAAGAGCTTGTCACGCAGAAGCGCGCAAGAGAGAGCCGCGAGTTGAGCTATGACGAGGCCGTGGAGGAGGTAATAGCCGACGCGTGCGAGACAGTCCTGACGGAGCCGACGGCAATAAGGCAGCTTGCAAGCGATAATATGCCTCTGGCAAAGAAGATACGCAAGTGGCTGAATGATTTCTTCAGGAAAATCAAAAGCGCGTTTGCGGGGCTTGAAGCCGTCCACGACGAGGCCAAGGCAATGACCGAGTACATGGACGAGCTGCGGGCGATGTGGGACGACGCACTCGCCGAGGCCGTGCGGAACAGGGCAAACAAAAACGCCGCCGAGACCGGCGACGGGGTAAGACATTCTTATGGCGGTAGGGGTGCAGAGAACGCCAACCTTGATGAATTAGACAGGGCTAAGCGTTTGCTTGCGCAAGGAGTTGACAAAGATGCTGTTAGGAGAGATACAGGCTGGTTTAGAGGCGCTGATGGTCAATGGCGCTTCGAGATAGACGACAGTGGATTGATTTACAGCAAGACCGGGAATATTCTCGGCTATGCAGACAGCGCGAGAGCGCCGCATGAGTATGCGGCGAAGTGGCTTGCGCTTACTTCGGTGGAAATGACGGACACGCAGCGTGGCGAACTGGCCAAATATATAAAGCAGCGCGACAATGGTGAATTCAGTCAAGAACTGTATAATAAACTGGCGAAATATTGGGGAACAGCTTTTGAGGACTATGCCGCAGCGAAAGAAGCAATGCTTGACAGGTCGAACGCTTTCGGGGCTACGGTTGGCGACTACATAAAGCACGACGAGCTTTTTAGGCAATACCCGCAACTCAAGGATATGGGGCTTGTTTTTGAGAACTTGGGCAGTGGCGAAAACGGGTATTATAATGGGCTTGAAATCGTTATTGACAGCCACCTTAAAGACGCTCCTGAAAAGACTCTACTTCACGAAATACAGCACGTTATACAGCGTTATGAGGGTTTCAGCCGGGGCGCGTCCGTGGACTACTGGAACAGGCAGCTTGAGGCCGGGAAAAATGTGCGAACGAGGGCGCAGCTCATGGAGGAGGCACGGATAGAGGGTCAGATTGCAGAGTTGCGTATTAAGTCTCCTGAGTTTTACGCAGATATGGTGCGGCTTGAGGAAATGTCGCCTACCGTGCCGAGAGGAAAAATAGACTGGGACACGCTCGAACAGGTTGAACCCGATCCCCCGGAATGGCAGCGTTATGACGCGCGCAGAGAGGAGCTTGAGCAGAAGTACGGCGAAGACAGAGTGTTCTCCGCGATAGACCTTTTTAACGACCTTGCGCAGAGCCGCAAGACAACGCGCCAACTGCCGAGTGAGCTGTATTTCAACACAGCCGGAGAGATTGAGGCGCGGGACGTGTCTGCGAGAGCCGCGCTTACAAAAGCCGAGAGAGCCGCCAAAGCGCCGAACCTCGGCGACGGCAATACGGTTTGGGCGAAGTATTCATTGCGCGAATTTTCGGATGGCACGAAGTTCGTTGATGTTCAGGCTGACCAAAGCGAGTTCGACTCCCTACCTATTGAGAAAATGCAGGCAAAAGCGCGAGAAATCATTAAGCGGAAGTTTGTAGGTAAAGTAATAGGCACAACGAATAAGGCGTTTGTTAATGGCCGAACCGCTAGCGAATATGCATATCCGGCACGGTTTATTAGCGATAACCGAACAAAAGAAGCAAAATTGCGCGCATCAAGCGAACTTGACAATTTACTCGACGCCGGGCGCAATTTTAGGACAAAATCTGACGGCGATTCAGGGCATTTCCACGAGAACGCAAGCGGCGGTTTTTCTTATTTTGATGTGACTTTCAAAGTGGGCGATGAGTATTATTCCGGAGTAATCAACATCGTAAATACAGAGCGCGGCAGATTGCTTAAAGACGTCACAAAAATAAGAAACATCACCGAGGACATCAGTAGCTCATACGGGAATAACCCGAAGTCTACATTCCTCAGCGATGTTTCCAATAACAGTATACGCTCCACTTCCGAAAATAGCAATACCAAAATTAAAAAATCTGAGAGAGATGCTGAATACCTGAGCGCGGTGAAGCGCGGAGACCTTGAGACCGCAAGGAGCATGGTGAATGAGGCGGCAGAAGACGCTGAATACGACATCACTGCATATCACGTCAGCATGAATGGCGCGTTTAACGTTTTTGATAGAAACAGGCTGGGCGAAAATACTGTGGACTATGCGGACGACGCAGCGACAGCGGCAACGGCGTATCTCGGCTTCTGGTTCAGCGATCATGACGTATCGAAGCCAACGTACAGCTATGGCATGATACCCGGTGACGCAAGGCAGTTCCGGTTGAAAGCGGAGGCACTGTACCCCATAGCTTTGCAGACACTGCAAGACGAGTTGCTCAATGAGTATATTTCAGAGGACGCGATAGAACAGTACTCCGATGGCGAATATTCGGCTATACGTGAAGCCGCAGAGGAATACGTGGCAGAGATGCAGCGGATGGGTTATTCAGGGCTGAAGGTGCAAGACAGCGAACTTGGCGGGACTTCGTATGTTGTATTTGACCCGGAGCAGATAAAATCCGCTGAGCCTGTCGTGTATGACGATAACGGCAAGGTCATTCCCCTGTCGGAGCGCTTTAATTCAAAAAGCCGAGATGTCCGCTATAGTAACCGCGACGTTGATTTGTCTGCAAAATATCCGCAGCTCAACCTCAACGAGGACATATCGGAGCTTGACGGCGTACCCGCAATAGAGCTTACCGACGGCAGCGTTCTGCCAATAACCGAGCGCGACGGCAGATACCCGACGCACGTATCCTTCATAGAGGCGAACCGCATAGACGTTGACGACCTCAAGAGCGGCGGCTGGATAGGCAACGGCGTATATGACCCGTCTTTCACCAGCGACACGCAGCGCTATATAGAGCGGCAGCAGGCGAGAAAACGCGTGGCAGAGCTGACGGGCAAGCAGTATGAGCAGTTCAGGTATTCCATGCGCGACGATGCCATGACCGACAGGGAACTTCTCGCGAGGGCGCTTGACAGCGTAGCGGCGACGGAAAGCGAAAGAAAGCTTCTTGCGCAGTACCGCACCGAATTTGACCGGTATCAGGAGCTATACGACAAGCTGGACGATGCGCAGATAGAATACAGCGCGGCGCGGCGGGCGGTAGACGACGCATACGCTCAGGCCAAGCGCAGCAAGCTCACCGCAGAGGAACGCCGCAGAACAGAAAGCGCATGGCGCGAAAGAATAGGTGCGCTCAAGGCAACGCAGCAGGAGACACGGGAGGCGCGCGACAAGCTGCTGAAAGAGGTAGACGCGCAGGACAGAAAGCTTCTCAAACTGCGCGCGATGAACCCAGTGAAAGACATGCTTTCCCGCGCAAGGGCAGATATGCGCGAGACTATCAAGGCAAGGCAGAGCAAAACCGACACAAGGGCAAAAGTGCGCGATATGGCGAAGAAGCTCAGCGACCTGCTCCTCAAGGAATCGAAAGAGAAACACGTACTGCTTGAGCTTCAAAAGCCTGTGGCTGAGGTTCTGGACATGCTCAACCTCGACACCGTCAACGCGGCGGAGCGCGTCGCCAAATACGACGCGGCCATAGCAAAGACGACAGACCCGGAGATGAAGCGCGAGCTTGCGGAGACCCGCGACAGAATACAGGCGCAGGGTGACAGACTCAAGACTCGGCTGGATGCGCTGCACACGGCTTATCAGGCAATCGTAAACTCTGCCGACCCGACGGTGGCGAACGGCTACGACGAGAACATAGCCGCGAAAATGCAGGAGGTCTCGCAGCTCGTAGGAGATACGCCGCTTGTGAAAATGACGCAGGAACAGCTCGACGCGGTACACGATCTACTCAAGATGACCTACACCGTCGTATCGAAAGCGAACAAGGCGTTTGTGCTGAACCAGAAAGCGGGCATTGAGGAGAGGGCGCAGGCAGAGATCGACAGGCTCTCCGCAACAGAGGGGGCAGACCTCGGCCTCAAGCCGGTGCAGTTTGTAAAGCGGCAGTTCTGGTCAATGCTCAAGCCCGGCGAAATATTCCACAAAGTGGGCGGCGAGCTTGAGCAGGCTTACAACGAGGTACGCAAGGGCGAAGACGTCAGAGCACGGGACGTTGTAACGGCGCGCTCGTTCTTCCTGCAGGCGGCCGAAAAGCACAGATACTTCTCTTGGGCGCTTGAGGAAAAGCACGATTTCGTCTCGGCTCAGGGCAGACCGTTCAGCCTGTCGCTTGATGACATGATGTCCGTTTACGCTACCAGCCGGCGCGAGCAGGGCAAGAAACATCTTGAGGCGGGCGGCATAGTGTTCGGCAAAAACGGAAAGATAAAGGTCAAGAAAAAGGGCGTCACGCTGACAATGTCGCAGATCAAGGCGCGGGCATACACGCTCGACGAACAGGTGCTCGACGAGATCATAGGCAAGCTCACGCCGGAGCAAAAGGCTTTCGTAGAGGAGATGGAAAACTGGCTTTCCACGAAGCCTGCCGAATGGGGCAACGAGGTATCGCGCGAGCTGTACGGTATAAACCTGTTCAAGGAGAAGGTCTACTGGCCTATCAAGAGCGCGTCGGAGTACCTGCAAAGCCGGAGCGGCGACAGCGACAATGTGAAAATCAAGAACAGCGGCTTTACGCGCAGCACGGTCGAGAAAGCCAACAACCCGATATACATAGGCGGCTTTGTGGACACATGGAGCCAGCACGTATATGAGATGGCGACGTATCACGGCTTCACGCTGCCGCTTGAGGACTTCACGAGAATATTCAACTACGCGACCAGCGCGAGCGACATAGAAAACGGCGCGAACTCTGTCAAGGCGATGCTTACAAACGCGTTCGGCTCGGAAGCGCCGGTGCAGCAAATAGAACTCCTGCTCAAGGATGTGAACGGCAGCGCGCGGTCTGACCCCACGACGGAGCTGATGAACAAGGGGCTTGCGTTTATGAAGAAGTACGCGGTCGCCGGTTCGTTGTCGGTATCAATTCAGCAGCCCTCGGCAATAGCCAGAGCAACGGCATATATCGACCCGAAGTATTTCGCCGGGGAGAAGATAACCGCCGAGAAGCATAAGGAGCTGTGGGAGCACATGAAGAAGTACGCCCCCGTGGCCGCCATAAAGGAAATAGGCTATTTTGATCAGGGATTGGGCAGAAGCGCCCGCGAGTGGATGACCGCGCGGGAATATGGCGGACTTGCGGAAAAGGCGAAGGGCCTCGTGACTGACAGCAACTACCGGAGCGACGTTATTATGGCGCTTCCGGGGCTGATGGACGAATTGACATGGTGCTCCATCTGGCAGGCGGTTGAGCGCGAAGTAGCGGACACGACAAACCTCAAAACCGGAAGCGAGGAATTCAACAAGCGAGTCGGTGACAGGTTCACGCAGATCATAACGGAGACGCAGGTCTACGACTCCGTGTTCTCCCGAAGCGCGATGATGAGGTCGAAGGATGTCGGCGTCAAGATGGCGACGGCGTTCATGGCGGAGCCGCTGACGAACGTCAGTATGGTGGTTGACGCGATAGACGACTTCCGAAACGGGCGGAAGGCGCTCGGAGTGCGAAAGCTAGGTTCTGTTGTTGCTTCCATGCTTCTCAACAGCATACTCGTGTCGTTCGTTTATGCGGCGCGCAACGACGATGACGATAAGAGCTACATCGAAAAATATATAGCTGCGCTGACCGGGGAGCTGAAAGACGGATTCAACCCGCTGACGTATATCCCCTATATCAAGGACGTTGTGTCGATAGTTCAGGGGTACGACGTGGAGCGCAACGACATGACCATGATTGCCGACCTCTGGAATGCGTACACCTCGCTGAAGAGCGACAAGAAGTCCACATACAGAAAAATTGAGGACTTCGCGGGGCGCATTGCGCAGATATTCGGCCTTCCGCTCAAAAACGTGATGCGAGATATGCGGGCGGCCTACTACACATACGACACCATCGCAAACGGCGAAGAGACGACGTGGCAGGGCGCGCTTCAGGCGGTTGCCGAGGGATGGACAGGAGAAAGCCCCTCAAACTCTGAGCAGCTTTACGACGCGCTGGTGAGCGGGAACGTGAAACAGGCAGACAGGGTAAAGGCGCGGTTTGAGGACGAGAGCGCCGCTCAGACCGCGGTGAAGAAGGTCATCCGCGAGAAATACGCGCCGACAGACGGCGGGAAGCAGAGCATAGACAAGCAGACCGCTATAAAGCAGTTGCAGGACTACGCCGGAATGAGCAAGCAGGAGGCAGAAAAGCAGGTAGCCAAGTGGACGGTCTCTCTAGCGTACGGCTTCGAGTACGGCGACACCAAAGATGAGTACCTTAACGGCAACATAACCATAGACAAGGCGAAGCGCGTGCTTATGGGAGCCGGAGCGACGGACATGGAGGCGGACGCCAAGACGCTGCAGTGGAAGTTTGAGAAGGACACCGGCATAGCCTACGACGATATGTCTGACGCATACGTGAGCGGGGATATCTCGCGGAGCGATGCGGTGAACTACCTCGTCAAGTACGGCAAAACATACAGGGCGGATGCGGAAGCGACGGTTCAGCAGTGGCAGTGCGAGAAGGACACGGGCTTCAAGTACAGCGAGCTGAAGGATCTGTATGTTGCGGGGACAATATCGGCGGATCGCGCGGCGGCGCTGCGGAGCAAATACGGCGGAGCCTCAGAGGACGACGCAAAGTCAACCGTGCTGCAGTGGCAGTGTGTCAAGGACACCGGCATTGAATACTCGGATATCCGCAAGGCGTACGAGGAGAAACGCGTCTCCGGCGAGGCCGTTGAAAACATGCTGATGAAGTACGGCGGCAAGAGCAAGGACGACGCCGCTGCCAGACGCGAGAAATACGACTTCACCATCGCAAACCCCGGAACCGAGGACATATCCGATGCGGCGGTGCAGAAGTACAACGAGTCCGTAGCGGCGGCAGGCATAAGCGGGAAGGATTATTATACATCGTGGCAGATGTACAACCGCACCGAATCGGACTATGACGAAAACGGCAAGCCGATAAGCTACTCAAAGCTTTACAAGATTGCGGCGTACATCGACAGTCTGAACCTGACCAATGCGCAGAAGGACGCGATGTTCTGCGCGTTCTATACCGCGCGGAACCTGCGGCGAACCCCGTGGCACTAATACGCGGACACACTGGGAGAAATCCCAGTGTGTTTTTATATTTTTTTGAAAAATTTTCGCGTTTTGGGGTTAGAGAAATGAGAGCGGGATTTGTTATCATAAAGCTAAGAGTCGTGGGCTTAACCCAGAGAATAAACAAGGAGGCATCCTATGCACACAAAATTTGACTTCGACCTCCAGCTTTTTGCCGAGGGCGGCGCACCCGCAGGCGAGGGCGGAGGAGAAGCAACGGGCGAAAGTACTGTCGACGCCGGGCAGAGTTTTGAAGCAAGACTTGAGGCCTTGAACGTACCCAAAAGCAAGATAAGAAAGGGCGCATACAAGAATGCCCCGACACCCGCGGCGCCTGCACAGCAGGAGGAGCCGCACGAGAAGGAGCCGGAGCAGGAAGAAAGCGGAGCCGCCGTCCGCAAGAGCTGGGATGAGGTCAAGGCAGAGTACAAGGCGGAATTTGACGCAGAGATGCAGGGCACGATCAAAAGACGGCTGAAGAACAGCGACGCAGAGCTTGAGACACTGCGCGCGAAGGAAGCCGCGGCCGCGCCGCTGTATGACTATCTGGCCAGCCGCTACGGACTCGACGCCGCTAACCTGAACATGGAGGAGCTTATACAGAAGTTCCGCGAAGACGACGCCATGTTCGAGGAGGACGCGGCGAGACTGGGGACAGACGCAGGCACGGCCAAAAAAATGATTCTGGCCGAACAGGACGGCAAGCGCAAGGCGCGCGAAGATGAAGCCAACCGGCAGGCACGGCAGAAGGAACTGGAGGACGCATTCAAGCGTCAGCAGGCTTCCAGCCATTTCGACGAGCTGCGCAGGCAGGGCGAGGAGCTGAAGAAAGAGTTTTCGGACTTCGACCTTGCGGCAGCGATGAGCGACGAAGCGTTCGTGAAATTCACGCAGCCGGGGAGCAACATAAGCGTACGCGCGGCGTATCTGGCACTGCATCCGGAGGTGCAGGAGCAGCGCGTGCAGCAGGCAGCAGCAAAGGCAACGGAGGCTGTTTCCGCTTCGGTCGCCGCCAACAGGGCGAGGCCGAGGGAAAACGGCAGTCAGGCCGCCACGCTTGCGATAAACGACCCCAGAAACATGACGAAAGAGGAACGCGCGGCACTGCGTAAGAGAATTTACGCCGCCGCCTACAACGGGGAAAAGCTCCCGTTAGGAGGCTGACCCCCATGAGATGAAAGGAAATATATGAATAAGTTTTTTAACCTTCAGTTTTTCGCCGACGCGGGTACGCTTGTAAACGCTACCGGCAACTATGTCAACGCGGGCACCGGCGCAGTCACCGAGTTTTCCGGCGTAAACACCCTCGCCCCAGAGCTTAAGGCGTTCTACGACACTGAGCTTCTCGAAAACGCCCGCGTAGAACAGTTCTACGCGCAGTTCGGCAAGAAGCAGCCGCTCCCCAAGAACCACAAGGGGCAGGTTGAGTGGCGCAAGTGGAACACCTTCGAGAAGGCATCGAAGCTGACCGAAGGCGTTATCCCCACCGGCCAGAAGTTCGGCGTCAGCTCGCTGACCGGCAGCATCGACCAGTACGGTACTTACACCTCCATCACCGACAAGCTGGAGCTTCGCGCCTACGACGACGTCATCCTCGGCGCGACCGAGGAGATGGGCGCTTCCGCCGCGGAGACGCAGGAGAAGCTGATCCGCGACGCGCTGCTCGTCGGCACCAACGTCCTTTACTGTGACAACGTCGACAAGGATACCGGTGCGGTCATCGGCACTCCGACCAGCTGTGCGACTATGGGCGCAGGCGGCAGCTCTGCCAGCGGCGGCAGCTCCACTCCTGACGGCTGGGCGCTGCTTACCCCCGCGATGATCAACAAGGCCGTGACCATAATGAAGAAGAACCGCGTCCCGCGCATCAACGGGCGCTACTACGCCGTCATTCACCCGTCCGTTGCGCATGACCTGCGCGAGAGCGACGGCTGGATCGAGGCGCACAAGTACGCCGCACCCGAGGAGCTGTTCAACGGCGAGATCGGCGAACTGCACGGCGTCCGCTTCATCGAGGATGCGTTTGCCCCTGTTCTCGGTGGCACCACCTACAAGAACAAATCCGAGGGCGTGACCTACGCGACCTACTTCTTCGGCAAGGACTCCTTCGGTATCATCGACCCGGAGGGCGGCGCGCTGGAGATGATAGTCCACGACAAGGACGAGATCGGCGGACCGCTGAACCAGTTCAGCACCATCGGCTACAAGTTCGAGACGAACGGTGCGACTATCCTCTATCAGGAGCGCATGCTCCGCGTGATGAGCGTGTCCACCTTCTCCGCAACTGACGCGGCCAACTGACAACAAACCGGCGGGGACATTCCCCGCCGGAACCTGAAAGGAGATTAACATGGCAAAGAACACCGACATGGTTGAAGTAACCATGAACACCGACATGGTTGAAGTAACCATGAACACCGACATGGTTGAAGTAACCATACCGAGAGGCAGCGACAGGGGCGACCCGAACCTCTTCGTAGCTGTCAACGGCGTCAATTATATCCTGCCGCGCGGCAAGAAAAGCACCGTCCCGAAGTTCGTCGCGGACGAGATAAAGCGCAGCCAGGAAGCAGAAGACAAGTTCTATGAGACCAGAGACGATTTGAAACAGGAACTTCCGAAATTCTAACAGGCGGGCGGTAAACCCGCCTGTTTTAGGAGATACACATGACCGTACTTGAAATAATAAATAGGGCGGACACGCTTGAGCCGAACGCATATTCGGCGGACGAGAAAATACGCTGGCTGTCAAACCTCGACGGGAAAATCTTCGAGGAGGTCATAAAGACCCACGAGGGCGGCGCGGAGAGCTTCACCCCGTACAGCACAGGCGACGAGGAGCTGTTGCTCGCAGAGCCGTACGGCGAGGACGTGTACACCCATTACATCGCGGCGATGATCGCGGCGGGAAACTCTGAGGCGAGCCGATATAATCAGCAGATAGCGATGTACAACGCGAACTACGGGCAGTGGTTCAACTGGTACAACCGGACGCACAGGCCACTGCCGAAAAGCAAACGCTTCGTGTTCTGAGGTAATAGTATGCCGACATTCCCATATTTGGACGCGCAGACCACACAGCGCGACACGACAGACTCGTTTTACGGCTACAATCACCAGACGAAGATAGGCAAAGGCGAATTCTACGAGACCCGGAACCTGAGCACAGACCACACGCCGATGCTTGCGCCGCGCAGGCCGCGCGGGATTACTGAAGTGAGCGGGGAGCTGCAAGGGATAATAGAGAAAGACGCGCTCGCGTACGTTGCGGGCGGAACGCTCTATTACAACGGCACTGCGACGCCCGTGACGGGACTTGCAAGCGGCTCTAAGCAGCTCGTAAGCATGGGGGCATATATAATCATATTTCCGGACAAGGTCTACTACAACACCGCAGACGGCGCAGACTACGGCAGCATAGAGGCGACGTTCAGCACGACCGGAAGCGTAAGTTATGCGCTGTGCCGCGCTGACGGCGACGAGTATACCACACCGACGATATCGGCAACGGAGCCGGACAACCCGCAGAATCTTGACCTGTGGATAGACACAAGCTCCACGCCGCACGTGCTGCGGCAGTATGGCAGCGCGGCGGGAACGTGGGCGGAGATCGTGACGGCGTACACCAAGCTGACGTTCTCCACGCAGGGGCAGATACCGGCGCTGTTTGCGAAATACGACGGCGTGACCATCAGCGGCGCAAGCTTCGCTGACGCGAACGGGGACAAGATTATCTATGCCGTCGGCGGCGAGGCGGGCAAGGTGGCGGATTATATCGTCGTCGTGGGGCTGCTGGAGCAGGCATACAGCGACGAGACGAGCGATATCACGATCAAGCGCAGTGTGCCGCAGATGGACTATGTCTGCGAATGCCAGAACCGGCTATGGGGCTGCTATTACGGCAACGACGGCACGCAGAACCTCAACGAGCTTTACTGCTGCGCACTCGGCGACTTCAAAAACTGGCGGCAGTATCTCGGCCTCAGCACAGACAGCTGGACGGCTTCCGTCGGCTCGGACGGAGTATGGACGGGATGCGTCAACTATCTGGGCAGCCCACTATTTTTCAAGGAAAACCGAATACACCGCATAACCGTGTCTTCGACGGGGGCGCACAGAGTAGCGGAGACGGTAGCGCGAGGCGTCCAGCGCGGGAGCGGCCGGAGCCTTGCGGTCGTCAACGAGACGCTGTACTACAAGTCCCGCGAGGACATATGCGCGTATCAGGGCGGCTTCCCCACGGGCGTAAGCGAGGCGCTTGGGCAGGAGCTGTACAGCGATGCGGCGGCCGGAGCCGTGGGCAGCAAGTACTACATTTCCATGAAGGACAAGGCCGGAGGCTGGCATCTGTTCTGCTTCGACATCTCGAAAACGCTGTGGATGCACGAAGACGAGCTGCACGGCGAAGCCTTCGCGCGCGTGGATGACGAACTGTACTGCATTGCCGGCGGGAAGCTTGTCGGCCTGCTGGGCTACGGCGGAACGCGTGAGGCGGATGTCAGCTGGGAAGCGGTCAGCGGGATTATGTACTATGAGTACCCCGGCAATAAATACATATCGCGCTATGACATCCGGCTGAACATGGCGAAGGGCGCAAAGTTCGAGGTCTACATCGAATACGACAGCACAGGCGTGTGGCAGCGCGGCGGAAGCGCGACGGCGTACAGGGAGGGCACGACAAGCTATATGTTCCCGATACGTCCGCGCCGCTGTGACCATATGAGGCTCAAGCTGTGCGGCACCGGAGAGAGCCGAGTGTTCTCAATCGCGCGAATCCTGGAGATAGGGAGCGACTACCGATGAGCGTTTTTGATATGCCCCCGATCCTGCAGGGGACGCCTGAGCAGCAAATCTCGGCGCTGCGGAATTTCCTCGTGCGGCTCGCAGACAACTTGCAGGCCGAGTTTGGCGACGACAAGATCAACGAGGCGGTAAAGCAGGCAACCACCGCCGCCGCGGTAGGATCCGGCAGCGCGGCGAAAGCGGAGATCGACAAGAACGCGCAGAATCTGCGGCAGCTTATCACAAAGACGGCTGACAGCATTTACAGCTACGTCGACGAGATAACACAGAATCTGTCCTCTGTATACGTTGCCAAAAGCGAGTTCGGCACGTATCAGGAGACGGTAAACACAACGATACAGCAGACGGCGAAGCAGACCGTCGAGAGCTATGATTTCCAGAGCCAGATCGACGCGGTGAATTCCCGCGCGGACAGCACGGACAGATTCGTGACGACCATACGCGGGGAGATACGGCGCGGGCTTATCACCGACCCCGAAACCGGCGAAACGCAGATGGGTATTGCAATAAGCGAAAACCTCACGTTCACGGGCGAGACCGAGGAAGAAAACGGCCTGACATATTATAAGCTTGCGCCGGGGCAAACGCTTGGCCTGTACACCGCGACCGGCTGGCAGTTTTGGATAAACGGCTCCAAGCGAGGCTGGTTTGACAGCGAGGACGGGATGCTGCACGTTGCGAACATCGTCGTTGAGGACAAGCTCCAGATCGGCGACGGATGGCTTATGACTACGACCGGAGGCTTCGGCCTCCGCTACACAGGAGGATAATATGAACAAGACAGCAATGCTCTCGCAACCAATGGCGGGGAAGAGCGAAGCAGAAATCGTGGCGACCCGCGAGCGCGCTATAAAAGCGCTGGAAGGCATGGGGTACACGGTAGTCAACACACTCTTTACCGATGAGTGGTATAGTCGGGAAGCAATGTCAAAACGTGGCGTAGTCCACATTCCACTGGCCTTCTTCGCGAAGTCGGTAGAAAACATGGCGTGTTGCGATGCCGCATACTTTTGCAAAGGCTGGGAGTCCACTCGCGGCTGCAAACTGGAACACGCTGTAGCTGAAGCGTACGGGGTTAAGATTATCTACGAGGAGGACTGAAACATGTCAACTGCCAATACTGCAACTAATTATGCAATGATCTCTCAGCCGATGCGAGGTTTGTCCGAAGAGGAAATAGGACGAACACGCGATATCGCGATACGCAATCTCCAGGCTCGAGGATATCAGGTGCTGAATACGCTGTTTGACTCTGATGAGCTCCCTGGTCCTCTTGGCGGACAGATACCTATACGCTTTCTGAGCAAGTCAATTGCAACGATGTCGCTCTGCTCGGCTGTATATTTCTGCAAAGGTTGGAAAAATGCATGCGGATGCCGTATAGAGCACGCTGTGGCCACTGAATATGGCATTCCTATACTCTATGAAGATGACGAGGAGATGATCGGCTATGTCTAAAACTAATACCGGCTTAGTTGAGTATGCCGTAGCACAGCTTGGCAAACCCTATTGGTACGGCACCTTCGGACAGACGGCGAATTCTGGACTGCTCGCAGCCAAGCGACAGCAGTACCCCGGCTATTACACGGCCAACGACTTTGCCTCGCAGTTTGGCCAGAAGGTGCACGATTGCGTAGGTCTTATAAAGGGCTACCTTTGGTGCGACACACCGGACGGCGAGCCTATATACAAAGCATCGCAGGACGTTGCGGTGAGCGGGCTATTCATGGTCTGCCCAGAAAACGGCAGCATCGACACCATGCCTGACATACCGGGCGTGTGCGTGTTTATGCGGGACATGTCCCACGTCGGCGTTTACATCGGCGGCGGCTACGTCGTAGAGGCAACCGGCCACGCGCGTGGCGTTGTGAAAACCAAGCTTGCGGGGCGCGGCTGGGGACTGTGGGGTAAGCCCCGCTGGATAAGCTACGAGGCTGCTGCCACTCCAGCACAGCCCGTACAGACCACCACACAGGCGGCCGCCTCGGCACTGGCCGTCACCGGCTTGCCGCTGCTTCGCTACGGCGACAAGGGCGAGTGCGTCCGCTCGGCGCAGTTGCTCCTCATCGGGCGCGGCCACTCATGCGGACGGTGCGGCGCTGACGGCGAGATCGGGCAGGACACTTTCAATGCGGCGGTGGCGTACCAGCGCGCCTGCGGCTTGCAGCAGGACGGTATCATAGGCGCTCAAACTTGGGCGCGGCTGATAGGAGGTTAAGGCATGGCGTTTACTCTGGAGGACTTGGCTGTAAAATACGCAGAAACGGAAGCGCGGGGCAAGTCCAACACACACAGAATCGACACACTGGAGAAAAATCAAAAGGCGCTTAACGAGCTGACCACGTCCGTCAAGGTGCTCGCCACCGAACAAAGCACCATGAAGACGGACATAGGTGAGATCAAAACCGGCCTCAAAACGCTTACGGACAAGCCCGGCAAGCGCTGGGAGGCCATCGTAGATAAGGCGATATGGCTGGTGGCCGGTGCGCTTATTGCGTTTGTACTGGCACAGCTTGGATTGTGAAAGGGGGTGAAAATATGGACTTTGGTATCGCATCCGTAGCAGCCATAACCGTGATCTGCTATCTGGTGGGTCAGGCCGTCAAGGCATCCGGCCTTGACAACAAGTGGATTCCCATCATCTGCGGCATCGTCGGCGGCATCCTCGGCGTTCTCGCCATGCGCTTCATGGCAGACTTCCCGGCGCAGGACTACATAACCGCAGCTGCAGTCGGCATTGTATCCGGCTTCGCGGCGACCGGCGTCAACGAGGCAGTCAAGCAGCTCAAGCAGTAATTAAAATCAAAGCGCCGTCCATATGGGCGGCGCAAAACAAATCCTTGTAAACCGACGACGGAGGAGAATGAAACTATCCGTTGAACAATTCTGCTCACTTAACCGGCTCGATAGTGTGACTGTCGAGCAAATCTATACGGCGTATTTGAGGGCAGAAAATGACGAAATCAGAGTTAAAGCAAACACTGACGACCCCGGGGGCGAAGTGCAAGCTGCAATTTCCCCGGGCGCTTCGGGAGGAGTTTGAGCGCGACTGCGGCTTTACCGACGAGGAGATTACTATCCTCCGGCTACGGGCACGAGGCATGAGCGTAGTGCAAATATCCTGCGAGCTATCCGAGGCGGACTACTACAGCCCGGAAAAGGTGGAGCGGCGAATAAGAAGCATAAAAAACAAAATAGCGGACGCAATTGAGGGTTAACCGACGGGTTAGCCCTCTTTTTTTATGCGATGATATAGACAGAAAAAAGAAGGAGGCACGGTATGTATAACTCAAACTACCCGTTTAACAATCAGGGCACGGCAGGCTACAACCGCGCCACGCTGCTGTTTGTGCCGACGTTCGCGGACATAGAACGAGTGCCGGTAATGCCCGGAGAGAAGCTCTGGGTGATGGCAATGGACGAAGCAATTATGGCTTGCCGCACGGGCGGCAACATGGGCGTTGAGACGACGTATTGCCGCATGGAGGAGTACATCCCGCCGTCTCCACCGAAGCCCGAAGACTACGTAACAAAAGCCGACCTCGAAGCAATGTTCGAGCGGTTTATGAAGCAGGGAGGGACGCAGAATGAGTAACCCATTCTTCAAGCAGGGGGCGGCGGCGCCCAGAAACCCGATGCAGATGGTGAGCGAGTTCCGCAAATTCGCGGCGAATATGACGCCGGAAAGAGCGGAGCAGGAAATAAACCAGCTGCTCGCTTCGGGAAAGATGAGCAAACAGCAGTTTGAGGATCTGAAGCAGCAGGCAAAGAGCTTCATGCAGTTTCTGCAATAAGCCGGGTCGACACGGTTTATATAAAAAACTAAGAAAGGAGTACACCAGTGGAAAATTTTAGCCTTTCCGACATCGCGGCCGCGACTCGCGGCGCAGACAACGAGAACGGCTGGGGTTCCGGTTGGTTCCTCATTGTCGTGCTCTTCCTCTTCATGTTCGGCTTTGGCGGCAACGGTTGGAACCACCAGGGCGAGTTCGGCCAGTACGCGACCGCGGCATCTCAGCAGGAGATACTGCTCGGCCAGCAGTTCGGCCAACTCAACGACAGGATCACCAACATCGGCAACGGCATCTGCAACCTCGGCTACGAGATGCAGGGCAGCATCGGCCAGCTCGGCAAAGAGATGGCACTCGCCCAGAACGCGACCAACATGGCAATCATGCAGACCGGCAACTCCATCGAGCGCCAGCTCTGCGGCATGAACGCGAACATCGACGCGAAGTTCGCGGCGATGGAAAAGTCGCAGCTTGAGCAGCGTATATCCGAACAGGCCGCGCGCATTGCCAGCCTTGAAATGGATAACCGCATGTATGGCGTAGTCCGCTACCCCAACGGCTACACTTACAGCGCCGGTGCGTCCCCGTTCTGCGGCTGCAACAACGGCTGCTGCGCATAACCCCTAATCGTTAACCGCTTTAACAGCGTTAAGCCCCGGACGGCAAACGCTGTCCGGGGCGCCTACTTTTGAAAGGAGATAAAATATGTCCTGTAACTCTAGATTTAAGAATACCCACTACAAGAGCGCGCAGAACGCGTACAACAACACGCCACAGACCTTTGTAGCGGCGGGTACGCCGGTTAATGTGCTGGGCATCCTCAACACCGACACTGGCTGTTCGCTCGATACCGTAGCCGGTGGCTTCGTGGTCAATAACAGTGGCCTTTACCGGATCAGCTACGACGTAGTGTTCACCGCAGGCGGCGCGGGCATCGCAGAGCTGAAAGCACTCAAAGATACCGTCTCGCTCCCGTGCGCCGACGCGCAAGTGACGACCGTGGCCGGCAACACCTACACACTGCACGTCGAGACTACCGTATACATCGCCGCATGCTGCAACGGAACGCCGACAATAAGCGCGGCTCTGGGCGGTGTCGCGGGCACTATCAACCACGTCTGCGCATGCATGGTCAAGCTTGCGTGAGGTGAGCGCCATGAAAGAGATCAAATGTTTGTACACCAACATCCGCGACGAGATGGAAGACGCCGAGAAGTACGCCGACCTTGCCCTAAAGTATAAGGACGAAGACCGCGAACTTGCTGACACCTTTGCAAGCCTCTCCAAGCAGGAGGTAACCCACGCTGAGGCACTACACGCCGAAGCGGTACGCCTGATAAAGGATTACCGCAGCAGAAACGGGGAGCCGCCGGAGGGCATGAAAGCCGTGTACGACTGGGAACATGAGCGCATGATCGGCGATATGGCGGACGTTAAGCGGCTGCATGAGCTGTACCGAGGGTAAAGACGAAAAGCGGCGAGCTGCAAGCATGTAGGCTACGATGTAGGCTACGCATCAGAACTTTGCAGAACTCAACGGAGCCTATCAGCGTATATGACCGGTTGAGACAAGCGAATATTTTAAACTTGGGTAAAGAAAAAGTACCAAGAATCAGTCGCTTCTGATTGATTCTTGGTACTTTTGGCGCAGAAGGAGGGATTTGAACCCTCGCGCGCTTTTTACACGCCTACTCCCTTAGCAGGGGAAAGAAAAACCTTGATTTATCAATGCTTTGCGGTTTTTTGTAGGCTATGTTGTAAGCTACGCGACAGCACTCAACGGAACTTTTGGGGTCTTAAGATGGCCTGAATTCCCCGAAATTTGTAGGCTACGCGGGGAATTTTCGCGCTGAAATAATATCATTCCTTGCCGCCTTTGTCAAGAACATTGACGGCGTCGTGGGCGCTCTGCATATCGGGGTGGATATAGCGCTGGGTGGTTGCGAACTTGGTATGCCGCATGATCTCCTGTATCACGCTGGGCGCAGTCTTGGCGAGCGCCAGCGCCGTCGCCGTGGTATGGCGGCACGAGTACGGCGGCAGATCGCGCACCTTAGCCCTGGCGAGGGCGGCGTGATACTCGGTGTAAAAATTGTCCACGTTCATGCCGACGATGCGCCCCTGCTTGCTGCTCACGTTGGCGAGGATATCTTGCACGAGCGGTTCGAGCCAGTCAGGATAGACCAGCGGCGTGGCCTTACGCTTCTTGGTTTTCAGGCCGCAGCCGACGATCTCGTGCGTATCGGTGTGTATCATGTCGGCTGTGCAGCGCAGCAGCTCACCAGGCATCATGCCGCTGTATATCATCAGCAGCGGGAAGCGCATGAACAAGTCACCGTTGTCGTAGGCCGTCCACATTGCATTTATCTCATCCCCTATAAACGGCTTTTGCTCCGTTTCGGTAAGCGGCGGCAGTTCGACAAACTCCGCGAGGTTTGTTCGCGCCTGCCCTTCGGCGACGGCGCGCTTGTATAGCTTGCGAAGCATGGTTTTCATGTCCTTCGCGGGATAGTACGTATCAGTTTGCGAATCCACGCAGCTTTGCAGATTATCTATTGTAAGCTCCGCTACGGGTACATTTTTGATGGAGTCTAGCCGACGCCATGCGATATCATGCGCACACTGCTTGGAGCTGCCGAGCTTATCGTATGCGCCGCTCTTTTCCCACCATCTGTGGTAGTCGCTGAGCGTAGGCCGGTACGCCTGTTTTGGCTCGGTATCCGCAGGACTGGCCGCAAAGGCGAGCGCGGCGGTTTTGGTCGGGAATCCGCCCTTTGTCCCGCGCCGCTGGTGCAGCTTGCCAGACGCATCAACAAACGTGTCAATTGTCCATTGCGCAGTCCACGTCCTGCCGCGCCGGTATGCCGTGCCCTGCCCGTTCCCACGCCCCCTACGCGGCTGCGCGTTTTGCCGCGCCCCACAAAACATGCAAAATGCGCTTATATCCGGTATTTCTTTTCTGCACTTACGGCATATCATTTCCTTAGCTCCCTCAGGGCGTACACCATGACACACACGGCAGCAACGACTATCAAACCAAAAATAACAACAAGGACGCTGGATCCGGCGGATTGAAAAAGCCCCGCCGTTACAAGCTGGGCATCCCACACCATATACGCGATTAAACACACGAGCAGCAGGGCGCAGACAGCTAAAAGCGCGTATACGACGGGTCTGCGGCTTGCAAGCTGCGCTTTGAGCATGGCGTTTACCTCTTCAAGCCGCTTGACGTCTCCGGCCTGACGGACATTATCCATTTCAAGCTCATGCACGGCGGCGAGGTCTGACGCGGGGCAAAGCCCGCACAGTTCATCCAGAGACAAGCCGAGGGTATCACATATCGCTGCCTGCTCAAATAGCTTTGGGTTTGGCGCCGTATCGGCGCTCTGGGTGGCTATAGCAGAGTATGATACGCCGGACTGCTCCGACAATTCGGCGAGGGAAAGGTGCAAGTCATTACGCGCGTCGGTTACTTTACGATTATAGCTGTCAAAGTACGGGATAAGACGCTGATACGGGGTCATTTCACACACTCCCAAAAGTTTTATTTGTTCCTGGCAACGGGGAAAAGGTCTTTTGCCGCAGACCGAGACGACATCTCGAAACCGGGCGTGGACTATGCCGGGCGCAGATGATAGGCTATAAGCGTAGCAGATAAGTCGGTTTACAAGGTATCTGTTACATGCCCCGGCGGAGGCTGGCACCAATGCCGGGGCAAATCTTAATCAATAGGACAAGTCGGGGAAGCTATAAGAGTTTTGCTCGTGGATTCCCACTTCTTCAGAGTTAAGCGTGAGCTTATTTGCCCATACTGCAAGCGTCAGCGTAGTTTTGGGAGATACGGTGATGTCTGCCGCGGCAGACCAGTATTCTGTACCATCACCGAATAAATAGCCGCGGTCGTCATTCCATAGGCCGCACCAGTTAGCCCCACTTCCCGCCGCGCAGTATATTTTGTAGCTTCCTTCCGGAATAGACAATTCGACCGTTTGACCTGAACGAACATAAAACGCGATGTCATCGGTTGGCGCGTCGCGGAAAGGATTCTTGTTGTCTTTGCTTTTGCGCTGGTCATTCTGGGATACATATTTGAAATATACTACATAATCATACCCCTCGGACGCAGAAACACTTACGGAACAATTACTTTCGTATGACGCAGACCGGAAGACATGCCCATTCGCTTCGCGGGCTGCAACTGCCCTGTCGGGGCGCGGCGTCTGCACTTCGGCCGATGGAGATTCAACCGGCGGCGG